>Ga0068858_100001614_pt1 | contig 22989 bp, 17 predicted proteins | sample KBSSwiS12_FD_66589 | JGI IMG/M metagenome (GOLD analysis project Ga0068858, IMG submission 66589) | Switchgrass rhizosphere microbial communities from Kellogg Biological Station, Michigan, USA - KBS Switchgrass S1-2 | ecosystem: Host-associated > Plants > Roots > Rhizosphere > Soil ...
GCAAGCTGACGCTTGCCGGCGAGTGCCAGGCCACCTTCGCACGGACGGGGGCTTGACAAGGGGTCATTCCATATCAGGGTTCTAGCGGGCCTCCGGCCCCGCGAGGGCCTCGGCCCCAGCGGACTAAACCGCTGCGAAATGGCCGACGTCGATTTCGCGGAGCGCCGCCTCCCGGTCGACCGTCGCCGGGTCGAGGGTGATTCGCTGCCGTGGCGCATCGGGATCGGCGACCGGCACCGCCGACAGCAGCGCCTTCGTATACGGATGCCGGGGCGCCGCGAACAATGAGGCGGCGGGCGCCATCTCCACGATCTTTCCGAGATACATCACCGCTACTCGATCGCAGATGTGCTCCACGAGCCGGAGATCGTGGGCGATGAACAGATACGTCAGCCTGAATCGACGCTGCAGATCCATCAGCAGGTTCATCACCTGCGCCTGCACCGAGACGTCGAGCGCGGACACCGGCTCGTCGAGGACCACGAACGACGGATTCAACGCAAGCGCGCGGGCAAGGCCGATCCGCTGGCGCTGTCCACCGCTGAACTCGTGCGGGTAGCGCTCCAGCTGCGAGGCGTTCAAGCCGACCAGCCCGAACAGCTCGGCGACACGCTCGCGGCGGACGGCTCGACCGCCCAGCTTGTGGATCACCAGCGGTTCCTCGACGATCTGCCGCGCGCGCATCCGCGGATTGAGGGAGGAGTAGGGATCCTGAAACACGACCTGCATGTCGCGTCGCAACTGCCGCATGCGCCCACGGGTCGCCGACAGCACGTCCTCACCTCGAAACCGAACGGCTCCGGAGGTCGCGTCGACGAGCCGGAGAATGCATCGACCTGTCGTGGTCTTCCCGCTGCCGGATTCGCCGACCAGTCCGAATGTCTCGCTTTCTTCGATCTGAAAGCTCACGTCGTCCACGGCGCGGATTGTCGTCCCGGCGCGGAACAGTCCGCGGCCGCGCGTGAAGTGCTTGACGAGATGCGCCACCTCGACGAGTGCCATCAGCGCGGGCGCTCACGGTCCGACAGTCGACGGTCGACAGTCGACAGTCGACTGTCGTGCAGATAGCAGCGCGCCAGATGATCCTGACCGACCGCATAATCGGGCGGCGGCAACGTTGCGCAGGGGTCGAAGCGATCCGGGCAGCGTGGGTGGAACGCACACCCGGGCGGCAGCGCGCCGAGCGTCGGAACAGTGCCTTCGATGGCGCGCAGGCGTGCCCCCGGCGCGCCGCCTGGAATCGACGCGATCAGTCCACGCGTGTAGGGATGCATCGGCGCCCGGAAGATGTCTCTGACGGCGCCTTCTTCCACGATGCGTCCTGCATACATCACCGCGACGCGATCGGCGGTTTCGGCGATGACGCCCAGGTCGTGGGTGATGAGCAGCAGTGAAAGGTGGAAAGTGTCCTTCATCTGCCGGAGGAGGTCGAGAATCTGGGCCTGAATCGTCACGTCGAGCGCAGTCGTCGGCTCGTCGGCGACGAGCAGCGACGGCTTGCAGGCGACGGCGATCGCAATGAGCACGCGCTGGCGCATACCGCCCGACAACTGATGGGGATAGTCGCGCACGCGGGTGGCGGCGTCGGGAACCCCGACGGCATCGAGCAGCTCCACCGCGCGCACCTTGGCGTCGCGGCGGGTGGCGCGATCGTGGACCAGCAACGCTTCCGCGATTTGATCGCCGACCGTGAAGACCGGATTGAGAGCGGTCATCGGCTCCTGAAAAATCAGGCCGATGTCGGCGCCGCGCACCTTACGCATCTCGCCTTCTGACAACTCGAGAAGGTTACGGTTCCTGAACCGGATCGCGCCCCTGGCGATTCGGCCGGGCGGCTGTACGAGCCGCATGATCGACAGCGCCGTGACCGACTTGCCGCTGCCCGACTCGCCGACCAGCCCCAATGTCTCGCCTGCGCGGATCTCGAAGCTCACATCGTCGACCGCGGGGACCGGACCGCCCGGCAGATCGAAGACGGTCGTGAGATGATCGATCGCCAACAGGGCCGTCATGTCAGTGTCCTGTCGCCGGAATTCGTTGGCAAGTTTTCCTGGTGCGGCGCCCGGATCGCAAGGCGCGAGGAGCGCGCACGGCGCCTCACCACGTGCTCGTTTCCGTGAATTCGCCGAACACCACGCGCAGGACGTCGGAAATCTCCCCGACCGTCGCCTGAGCCTCCACCGCCGCGATGATCGGCGGAACGAGATTGGTGCCGTCTCGTGCCGCCGTTGAAACCGCCTCGAGCGCGGCGCGCCATGCCTCCTGGTCGCGGCCACCGCGGACGCCGCGGAGGCGCTCGATCTGCTGCCGCTCCACCTCGGGCTCGGCCTGAAAGAGGGGTACGCCGCCCCGCTCCGTATTGTCCGCAAACCTGTTCACGCCTACGACAACCGCGTCTCCGGACTCAACAGCGAGCTGCGCACGATACGCCGACTCCTGAATCTCGCGCTGGATGAAACCGGTCTCGATTGCCGCCAGCGTTCCGCCGGCCCGCTCGATGCGGTCGAGCAGGGCTTGCGCGGCGCGTTCCAGCTCGTTCGTGGCTGTTTCGATGACGTACGAGCCGGCCACCGGATCCACCGTGTTTGCCACGCCACTCTCGGCCGCGATGATCTGCTGTGTGCGCAGCGCGAGCCGCGCCGATTCCTCGGTCGGCAGGGCCAGCGCCTCATCGCGCCCGTTGCAATGGAGCGACTGCGTTCCGCCCAGCACGGCGGCCAGTGCCTGCAGCGCGACGCGCACGATGTTGTTGTCCGGCTGCTGTGCCGCCAGCGTACTGCCGGCCGTCTGAGTGTGGAACCTCAGCTGCTGCGCCCGCGGACTGGTCGCATGAAAGCGATCCCGCATGATGCGCGCCCACAAACGGCGCGCCGCTCGGAACTTCGCGATCTCTTCGAGGAAATCGTTGTGCGCGTTGAAGAAGAACGACAGCCGCTGGCCGAGCTGATTCACGTCGAGGCCCGCGTCCACGGCGGCCTGGACGTACGCGATGGCGTTCGCAAACGTGAAGGCGACCTCCTGCACGGCGGTCGCGCCCGCTTCACGGATGTGATACCCGCTGATGGAGATGGTGTTCCAGTTGGGCAGTTCACGCTCGCAGAAGGCGAAGATATCGGTGACGATGCGCAGTGAGGCGCGTGGGGGGTAGATATAGGTGCCCCGTGCTACGTACTCCTTGAGGATGTCGTTTTGAATCGTGCCGGCGAGCGCCGCGGCAGGGACCCGCTGTCGTCGTGCCACGGCCACATACAGCGACAGCAGGATCACCGCGGTCGCGTTGATGGTCATTGAGGTCGAGACGCGATCGAGGGGGATGTCGTGAAACAGCGCCGCCATGTCCTCGATCGAATCGATGGCCACGCCGACGCGGCCCACTTCCCCGGCAGCCAGGGGATGATCCGAGTCGTACCCCATCTGGGTGGGCAGATCGAAGGCGACGCTGAGCCCGCTGACGCCGTGCGCGAGCAGATACCGGTAACGGGCGTTTGATTCGCCCGCCGATCCAAAGCCGGCGTACTGGCGCATGGTCCAGAGTCGGCCGCGGTACATTGTCGGCTGAATGCCGCGCGTGAACGGAAACTCGCCAGGGAAGCCGAGCTCGATCGCGGGATCCCAATCGGCGAGGTCGTCGGGTGTCCGAAAATGGGGCGATGGGGACTGGCGGCCCGTCATCTGGGTGGTAAACGTCGCGCAATTGTACGCGATCGGTTCGATGTTGACGTCTGCAAGTGCTTGACAGACCGGCGACTCGGCCTTAAACTCAATTCTCTACAAGGTCTTTTTCCATAGCACTCGAAAACGTATGGCGCCCGGTCTCTTGTTCGTCACCCCTGGTGTCGGCAGGTTCGGATCGGGAGGCGCCCGGATCCCGGCCCGGCGCGCGCGAGGAGGAGCAGGATGGACGAGGTCGTGAACCGCTTCGCTCGAGAGCTCGCCGACGCGATTGCCGCCGCGGTCGCGGAGAATCCCCAAGTGGAAGCTTGCCGCGAGAAGGCGCGCGCGGCCGGTTTCGAAATGAAGGTCACCCTCGAAGCCGTGGTCGGCTTCGCCAGCCGGACGCAGTCGACGGCATTGACGAAGGTGGCGGCGCCAGCCCGCGTGGTCTCGGCGCAGAAGCGCAGCTTCGAGGTCACCGCGAACGATCGGCGGTTTCTCAGGTCGCTGCGTATCGCCGCGGACGAAGCCGCGGAGTCGAGCAAGGAACTGTAAGGTTACGTCCTGATACTCGATTGCGCGGCGACGCGGGCAGCCGCGGCTGCGGCCGCTGCCGGATCGCCCAGGTAGTAGTGGCGAATCGGCTTCAGCGTGTCGTCCAGCTCGTAAACCAGCGGAATAGCCGTCGGGATATTCAGCTCGGTGATCTCAGATTCTGAGACCTCGTCGAGATACTTCACGAGCGCGCGAAGGCTGTTGCCATGCGCGGCGATCACGACACGTTTGCCCGCTTCGATCGACGGCGCGATCGTGTCATGCCAGTAAGGGAGAAACCGCGCGACCGTGTCCTTCAGTGACTCGGTCAGCGGCAGCTCCGCTGGTGTCAAGCCGGCGTATCGCGAATCTTGTGACTGGTTACGCGGATCGTCCGGCTCGAGCGGCGGTGGCGGGATGTCGTAGCTGCGCCGCCAGATTTTGATCTGTGCCTCGCCGTGTTTGGCAGCGGTTTCCGCCTTGTTCAGTCCCTGCAGCGCGCCGTAGTGCCGTTCGTTCAGCCGCCAGTGCTTGACCACCGGTATCCACAGCAGGTCGGTCACATCGAGCGCAATCCCCAACGTCTTGATCGCGCGCTTGAGCACCGAGGTATAGGCGAGATCGAAGACGTATCCACCCTCGCTCAGCAGACGGCCCGCTTCCTTCGCTTCCGCGATCCCTCGCGCCGACAGATCGACGTCGGTCCAGCCGGTGAACCGGTTTTCCTGATTCCAGGTGCTTTCGCCGTGCCTCAGCAGAACCAGAGTGTGCATTGTCGATCCAACGCCGGGCCTGCAGGTCCGGCCTCCTGTCTGTTATCGGTAGAAACTTCTCAGGTCCGCCAGTTTGTGGAGGATCGGCGACATCAACGTCGGACCAGAGGGCTTTAGGGATCCGCCGGCACCACGATACGAACCTGAGCCGGCCTGGCGGTGGCCTCCGTGATCATGTGGTCGCGCCCCGCGTGCGAATGGCGGTGCGGCCTGCGAACGTCGCGCCGCGACCCAGCTCTTCTTCGATCCGCAGCAGCTGGTTGTACTTGCAGACTCGATCCGTCCGGCTCGCCGAACCGGTCTTGATCTGGCCGGCGCCCGTTCCGACTGCGAGATCCGCGATCGTCGAGTCCTCCGTCTCGCCGGAACGATGCGAGATGATCGTGCCGTAGCGCGCGTCGGCAGCCATCCTTACGGCGTCCAGCGTTTCGGTGACCGTGCCAATCTGATTCAGCTTCACCAGCAGCGCGTTGCCGACCCGGTCGGCGATCCCGCGACGAAGAATCTCGGGGTTGGTGACGAACACATCGTCGCCGACCAATTGCACGCGATCGCCGAGCTCGCGCGTCAGCAGCTTCCAACCGTCCCAGTCGCCTTCCGCGAGGCCATCCTCGATCGAGATGATTGGATACTGCCGCAGCCAGTCCTCGAAGAGGCGGATCATCTGTTCCGACGTGCGGTCGACCTCGCCCGATTTCTTGAAGACGTACGTGCCGCCACCGGCCCACAGTTCGCTCGACGCCACATCGAGCGCCACGAAGACGTCCTGCCCGGGCTTCATGCCGGTCTTGACGATGGCCTCGAGCACGACTTCGAGCGCCTCCTGATTCGACTTCAGATTTGGCGCGAATCCGCCCTCGTCGCCGACGCCGGTGGACTGCCCCCGCGCTTTGAGGATGCCGCGGAGCACGTGAAAGATTTCGGCGCCCGCGCGAACGGCCTCGCCGAACGTCGGCAGGCCGACGGGCATGACCATGAACTCCTGGAAGTCGACGCTCGTATCCGCGTGCGCGCCGCCGTTCAGGATATTCATCATCGGGACAGGCAGGGTCAGAGAGGGCGCAGAAGGAGCGGCGGCCGCCGATGATGTCGAAGTCGCGTACAGGTCGCTGAAGTGGCGGTAGAGAGGCACCTTCTTTGACACCGCTTCGGCACGCACCGCCGCCATGGAGACGCCGAGCATGCCGTTGGCTCCGAGGCGGCTTTTCGTCGGCGTTCCGTCGAGGCCGATCATCGCTTCGTCGAGACGGCGTTGCGTGAGCTCGCGGCCTGTCAGCGCCGTGGCGATCTCGCCGTTGACGTTCGCCACGGCTTTTCGGACGCCCTTGCCCAGATAGCGTGCGGCGTCGCCGTCGCGAAGCTCCAGCGCTTCGCGCTCGCCCGTGGAGGCACCCGACGGAACTTCAGCGCGCCCGAACGCGCCGTCCTCGAGCGTGACGTCGACCTCGACGGTGGGATTACCGCGCGAATCGAGAATCTCGCGCCCATGAATTCGTGCGATCTTCACGTCTGCCTCTTCCCTTCGGACTTCTATCCACCACCACCGCGGTCGGCCTCGGCCTCGATTTGCAGCGCTTCGTCGCTGATCGGCCCAATCAACGGTTCGTCCTCGGTCGTGACGACGACGATGCCCGAGTCGCTGACGGTGTGTCTTCGCCCGTCCTGATCGCCGTCGTAGCCGATCAGCGCGCCGCGGGGAATGAGGACGTCGCGATCGATGATCGCTCGACGAATCCGCGCGTGACGGCCGACACGGACGCCTGGCATCAGGATGCACTGCTCGATGTGGCTGAAGCTGTGGACACGCACGTTCGGGCAGAGCACGCTGCCCAGGATGGTGCTGCCCGACACGATGCAGCCGGGGGAAATGACGGAGTCGAGCGCCTGGCCGCACCGCCGGCCGGCGTCGGCGAACACGAACTTCGCGGGCGGTGCCTGCGGCTGATAGGTCCGCAGCGGCCACTCGGGATCGTAGAGGTTGAAGTCCGGGCTGACGTGGCACAGGTCCATGTTCGCTTCGAAGTACGCGTCGAGGGTCCCGATGTCGCGCCAGTACTTCGACGCTTTCTTGTTTTCGTCGTCGAAGCGATAGGCGAAGACCGGCACTTCCTGGATCAGCGCCGGGATGACGTCTTTGCCGAAGTCGTGGGCGGTCGGGCGTGCGGCGTCGGCCTCGAGCGCGCGCGTCAGGATGTCGGTGTCGAAGATGTACACGCCCATCGAGGCGAGCGCGAAATTCGGCGACCCGGGAATCGCGCCCGGCTTGCTCGGCTTTTCCTCGAAGCCGGTGATCCGCTCCGACTCGTCGACGGTCACGATGCCGAAGCGGCTCGCGTCGGCCAAGGGGACTTCGAGCGCCGCGAGCGTCACCGCGGCGCGGCGCTCGTCGTGGAATCGCAGCATGCGCGCGTAGTCCATCTTGTAGACGTGATCGCCGGACAGGACGATCAGATGGCGCGGGTTTTCGCGCATGACCGAATAAAGATTCTGGTACACGGCGTCGGCCGTGCCCTGATACCACTGCTCGCCGACGCGCTTCTGCGGCGGCAGAATCTCGATGAACTCGCCGAGTTCCTCGGAGACGATGCTCCAGCCCATGCGAATGTGGCGGTTCAACGACAGCGACTTGTACTGCGTCGCGATGAAGATCCGCCGGAGCCCCGAGTTGATGCAGTTGCTCAGGACGAAGTCGATGATGCGGTAGGGTCCGCCGAAGTACACCGCCGGCTTGGCGCGATCCTTGGTCAGCGGATGCAGGCGCTCGCCCGCGCCGCCGGCGAGGACGATGACGAGGCTGTCGTCGACCAGCGCCGGCATGGGGTCTCAGCTCTGGCGCAGGACGACGCGCGCCGGTGCGCCGTCGGCGCCGACAATCCGCAGCGGCAGGCAGAACATCTCATAGACGCCCGGTTCGACGTCGCGCAGGTTCAGCCCCTCGATGACGATCGTGCCGCCGCCGAGCAGCACATGATGGGCCGGCGCACCGGGCTTCTTGAATTCCTCGACCGACAGGTAATCGACGCCGAGCAGCTTGATTCCATGGTCGATCACGTACCGCGCCCCGGCCTCGGTCACCCCGACGTACTCCGGATGGAACTCAGGCGTGCCCCAGAACCTCGAGTTGGCGGTCTTGATCAGCACGCGCACGTCTTCCGCGAGATCGACCGCCGACAGCTCGTCGGGACCGATGCCTTTTCGCGACGTCACTTCGATGACGCGCGTCCTGCCGATCAACATCTCCAGCGGAATCGCGTCGGCGCCCGACGCCTGATCGATGAAATGCCGGGGGGCATCGACGTGGGTGCCCGCGTGCGCACTCATGTGCAGCGACGAGACGTTCGAGCTGTCGCCGCGGGCAATCCGCTTGATTGCCTCGAGGCTGAATGGCGTGTTGCCCGGGTAGCTCGGCAGGTTCGCGTCCAGCGGGACGGTGACATCGATCAGCTTCATGGGGAGGCGCACAACCGCAAAAGAATGTGGATGATAGCACGAGGTCCCGCCGTTGAATCGGCGGGCCCTGCACTGTTTGACTTGGCCATTCTGCGCCGCCTATGATGATGAACTGTTCGTTAACGTCATGCTGGGAGTGTAGGCGTTATGGTCAACCGTCAAAGGCTTACGCTGTCTATCGCCATCGCGCTGGCAGTGTCGGTGAGCGTGATCGCGCAACAGCCGCAGCCGCCGAAAAACGACAGGAAACAGAGCGACGAGCAGAAAAAAGAAATTCAAAGCGTTGTCAAGATCGTCGACGACGTGGCTGCCGGACAGCCGGCGCCGAACGACCTCGGCCTGGCGTGGACGGCCGCGGACTTCCTGAAGGCGCAGGGGAACAAGGAATACGCCCCCTTTGCCGTCACGATCGATCCGTCCAAAGTGACCGGGGGGAACGTCGCGCTCTACTGGCGAGTGGTCTCAAAGAACGCCGCCCCGCCGCCCCCTCCCGATCCCAAGGACAAGAAGAACGACAAGAAGAACGACGCGAAGCGTCCCGAGTTCGCATACGAAGACGTGAGCTTCGTCACCGTCAGCGGCCCGGCGCCGATGCGTCTCGCGCGGTCCTTTACGGTGCCCGCGGGCGACTACGACGTCTACGTGGCGGTGAAGGAGCCGACCTCGACGGCGAAGAACGCTCCGCCGGCCAAGGCCTCCGTGCTCAAGCAGGCAGTTTCGGTGCCGAACTTCTGGAACGACGAGCTCACGACGAGCTCGGTGATCGTCGCGCAACGCATCGATCCGCTGCCGGCTCCGCTGACGCCCCAACAGCAGATTGAACGCCCCTACGCGCTCGGTCCCATCGAGATCGTGCCGGCCACCGATATGAAGATGCCCAAGAAGGCCGAGCTTCAGACCTTCATGATCGTCTACAACCCGAAGATGGACAGCATGAACAAGCCCGACATCACGGTCGAGTACACCTTCTACGCGAAGTCGGGTGGCGCCGAGAAGTACTTCAACAAGACGACGCCGCAGGCGCTCAACGCGCAGACGCTGCCGCCGCAGTTCGACGTCAATGCCGGGCATCAGCTGCAGGCAGGTCAGGGTGTGCCGCTGGCGTCGTTTCCCGAAGGCGATTACCGCCTGGAGATCAAGGTCACCGACAAGATCGCCAACAAGTCGTTAACCCGTGACGTCAATTTCACTGTTTCGGGATCCTAGAATGGTTTCGCAATCCGTTGTCGGAGGCCTCCGGACTGGTAAAAACCGACCCTGAACGCGCCGCACAACGGACCCTGAGGCCGGCTTGGGCCTTGCACGATCCCGCGGCGGTTTTTGCGGGGCAACCGACATGCGCAACTCCAGAATGACGGCGTCGGCGGCGGTCGGCGGTCTGGTGCTGCTGTTGGCGTCAACGGAGGGCTTTGCGCAGGGGACTACCCTGGGGGCGAAGTCCAGCGGGCGGCCGCCCCTGGCCCGGGTCGCCGCGGTTCCCACCGGGTCGATTTACGGATTCGTTCAGGACGAATACGGCGTTGCGGTGCGCGGCGCGCTGGTGTCGGCGCTGGGTGCCACGAAAGCGTTCGCCGTGACGGACAAGAGCGGCCGGTTCGAGCTCCGCGCGCCCGCCGGGGCCTATGTCGTTCGCGCGCACCTGATTGGCTTCGTGGCGTCGCCTGGAGAAACAGTGGACGTCCGGCCCAGCAGCCGCACGTCGTCGTCGATCGCTCTGCGGCACGATCCGGCGCTCCGCGCGACAGCCTCTGTTCCTCCCGCCACACCCATCCTGGCGGCCGGCGTCGGGGTTTCCGCACCCGTCGAGGCGCCGGCGAAACCGGACGCGGCCACGGGCGACCAGGTCGGACCGGCGGCAACTCCGGCATCGAGCGGCAACGACGACCACAGCGACCAGAGTGAGATCGCCTGGCGCCTTCGCCACCTGCGGCGCAGCGTTCTTCAGGACGTGGACGGCGTGGGGCCGCTCATCGCGGACGACACGCAAACGGGGGAACCCGACGGCGGCGGTCCGACGGCCGCCTTCGGCCGAACGAGCGGTCCTTCAGCGCGTGTCGCGGCGACGCTCTTCTCAGGCGCCGCTCTCTCCGGCGAGCTCAATTTCCTTACCACCAGCTCTTTCGACAGCCCTCAGCAGCTTTTCAGCAGCGATACGTTCGCGCGCAACGTGGCCTACATGTCGGTGGGAGCGCCCGTCGGCAGCCATGCCGATTGGGCGGTGCGCGGGGCGTTGTCGCAGGCCGATATTTCCTCATGGGTCGTCGCCGGCACGTACGCGAGCCGCGGCCCGGCGCGACATCACTACGATCTCGGGCTCTCTTACGCGACGCAACGCTACGACGGCGGGAATCCTGCGGCGCTTCGCGAGGTCACCGACGGGACCCGGAATGCAGGAGCGGTGTACGGCTTCGATACGGTGACACTCACACCGTCGGTCGCGATCAGCTACGGCGCGCGCTATTCGCGTTACGACTATCTCGAGAGCAAGGCGCTCCTGAGCCCGCGCGTGTCAGTCACCCTCGCGGCCGGCGATCATCTCCGCATCAATACTGTCGCCTCCAGACGATCGATTGCTCCCGGCGCCGAGGAGTTCCTGCCGCCCGGCGACACCGGCATCTGGCTGCCACCGCAGCGGACGTTCTCGTCGATCATCAAGGGCCGCCCGCTCGAGGCCGAGGCGACCAAGCACTATGCCGTGGAAATCGAGCGGGACCTCGGCGCGACCTCGGCGGTGTCTCTCCGCGCGTTTCAGCAGTACATAGCCGATCAGCTCGTTACGATGTTCGGGTTGGACGTCGCCGGGTTGCCGCCCGCAACGCTCGGACACTACTTCGTCGGCAATGTCGGCGACGTGAATGCGCGCGGGGTGACGGCGGCGTTTCGATCGGCCATCGCGAATCGCGTGCGGGGATCAGTCGAATACTCGATGACGCGGGCGCGGTGGGACGTCGGCGACGGCCCGGGTTTCTGGGTCCTCGGGCTCCCTTCGTCGGCGGCCTTCCGTTCGGATCGCGTTCACGACCTCTCGACCGCCATCGTGACCGATGTTCCTGAAACCTCTACGCACGTCGTGGTGTTGTATCGCGTCAGTCACGCTTTCTCCCGCGGCGTTCAAGACGAGCGCCCGCTCGATACCCGCTTCGACGTTCAGGTTCGTCAATCGCTGCCGTTCCTGGATTTCAGCACCGCCAAGTGGGAGATGCTGGTCGGCGTCCGGAATTTCTTCCGTGAAGCGAGCGCCGAGCAGTCGGTCTTTGACGAGCTGCTCGTCGTCCGGCCGCCTAAACGCATCGTCGGTGGACTGACAATGCGGTTCTGAAGTCCTTCCAGAATCCATATTTTTGAATCAAATTATCCGAATATTTGGATGCGGAGATGTGTACGCGTCATTCTTGTAATTAAGCCGTTGTTTCGCAACAGCTTAATTGGAACGATCAACACCTAGTTTCACGCGATGCCGACACCTTCATCGACTGACCGCTGGTTCGCCTGGCGAACGCTCTTCGCCATCGGCGTCGTGGCAGTGCTCGTGGCGCTCGGCGTCGAGAACATCGTGCAGCGTGCGCGGTGGCACGAGCTCGAGGACGGCGTGCTCTGGGACAATCGCGCGCCGGGTGTCACGGCCATTGATGTCATACCCGGCTCCGCGGGGGACATCTCAGGCATCCGGCCAGGTGACGTGCTGGTCGGGGTGAATTCGATACCGATTCGCGAGCGCGACGACATCGTCCAGGTTCAGCGTCGGGCGGACGAAGGCACGCGTTTTTCGTATCTGCTCCTTCGTCTCGGCACGCGCCTGGCGCTCGACGTGCCGCTCGAGGCGGCGCCCCGTGGCAGCTCGATGTATTTCGTGTTGGCGTCGGTCGGCCTCTTCACCCTTCTCGTGGGTGCGCTTGTTCGGGTGCAGCGCCCGCGCGACCAGGCCACGCTGCATTTTTTCTGGCTGTGCGTGGCATTTTTCGGCGCGTTTACGTTCTCGTTCAACGGACCACTCGATCGGCTCGATTGGGTCTTCTACTGGGGAGACGCGGTCGCTACTGCGCTTCTCGCGCCCCTGCTCCTGCACTTCATGCTGGTCTTCCCCGAGCGGCCCGCCGACACGCCGCGGACGCCGCCGTTCGTCGTGCCGCTGCTGTACGTGCCGGCAGCTGTATTCGGCGCCGGCCGAATTCTCGCGATGGTGCGCGCGCCGAAGGACGGCGCCTTGTTTTCCCGCGTCATCGACCTGCTCGATCGTGGGCCGCTCGTGTATCTGTTCGTCTGTGCCGCGGTCGCGCTCGTCATCCTCGCGCGCGCGTTCCGCGAGTTGCGGTCGCTGACCGCCCGGCGTCAGTTGCGCTGGATGGCCTGGGGCACGGGGCTCGGAGCCGCACCGTTTGCCGTGGGATACGCGCTGCCGTGGGCGCTCGGCTTCACTCCGCCCTTCGCTTTGCAGTTGACGGTCATTCCGCTTGGACTGCTTCCGTTGGCATTCGCGTGCGCGATCGTTCGCTACCGCCTTCGCGACGTCGAGGTCATCGTCAAGGCGGCGCTCGCTTACGGCGCGTTTCTGGCGGCGAGCGGGCTGTTCTACATCGCGATGCGGCGACTCTCGGGATTTTTCTTCGCCGAAGACAACGATCCGCGCAACTGGGTCGTCGCCGTACTGGCGACCGCGGTCGTGGTCCTGCTGTTGCAGCCGGTCAAAGCGGCCGTCCAGAACGCGCTCGACCGGCTGTTCTACCGCGACCGCTACGACTATCGCCGTGCCCTGGTCGGGTTCGCCCGCGACTTGAACGCCGACCTCGACGTGGTCCGCCTCAGCGAGCGTCTTGTCACGCGAGTCGTAGAGACCCTCGTCGTGGATCGGATGGCTCTCATGCTTGCGGACGAGCGGTCGCACGACTTCGGATCGATCAGCGATTTCGGCTTTGCGCGAGCCGCGCCGAAACTGTCGCGCACCTCCTCGTTCCTCGCGCGGCTGGACGCGGGGCACACCGTCGCGCTCGACGATCCGATTGCGGCGGCGCGCTTCACCGCGGAAGAAGTCGAATTCTGGCGCGACGCCGGGATCTACTACTTCGTCCCGTGCCTGTTCGAGGGCCGCGCGATTGCGGTGCTGGCACTCGGCCGCAAGGACGCGGATCAGCCCTTCAACAGCGAAGACCTCGCGCTGCTGACTGCGGTCGCGGGACAGGCGGCGACCTCGATTGAGAACGGCCGTCTTTACCGGCAACTGCATCTGAAAGCCGAAGAATTGAACGGCCTGCGCGAGTTCAACGAGAATATCCTCGAATCGCTGGACGATGGGCTGGTCGTGTTCGACGGGTCCGAGCGGATCATCCGGTGGAACCGCGCGCTCGAGGGGTTTTACGGTACGGCCCGCGAGGAGGCGATCGGCCGCGCGCTTGCCGACGTCTTCGAGGCGCCGTTCGTGGAGGCGTTGCGCGCCGAGCGGCGCGAGAACCCCGAAGGGTCGACGCTGTTCCGCGTGCCGCTCACCGGACGCAGAGAGGACGCGGCGCGGTTGCTCGTCAACGCGACTGTGGTCCCGCTCCAGGAGACGGCAGAGGCCGATACCGCGATCGCCGGGACGATCCTGCTGATTGAGAACATCACCGACCGCGTCAGGCTGGTCGAGCAGTTGCAGTTGTCGGAACGGATGGCGTCGATCGGGGTCCTCGCGGCCGGCGTGGCGCACGAAGTCAACACGCCGTTGACGGGCATCTCGAGCTACACGCAGATGCTGCTGGAGAATGCGGATCCGGGAGATCCGAAGACGGCATTGCTCGAGAAGATCGAGCGGCAGACGTTCCGCGCCGCGAAGATCGTCACCGGTCTGTTGAATCTGTCGAGAGCGGGTACGGCCGGAGACGAGCGCACCATCGTCGACCTGAACGTCGTCGTCAACGATGTCTTCTCGCTGCTCGAGCATCAGTTCGCGACGACCAATGTGAAGGTCCGTCGCGAGATGTCGGCGGCGCCCGCCGAGGTGCTCGGCATCGAGCACCAGTTGCAGCAGGTCTTTCTGAATCTGTTCCTCAACGCCAGAGACGCGATGCCGCGGGGCGGGTGGCTGTCGGTGGCGACGCGTCATGACGGCGATCTGATCGTCGCGGAAGTCTCCGACACCGGATCGGGCATTCCGTCCGAGCACCTGGCGCGGATTTACGATCCTTTTTTCACCACCAAGGCGATTGGCCGCGGGACGGGTCTCGGCCTGTCGATCACCTACGGCATCGTCCGCGAACACGACGGTGAGATCCGCTGTGAGAGCGCGGTGGGACAGGGCACGCGCTTCATGCTGACGCTCCCGGTTGCCCGCCACCGGGCGCTCGAGCGTTCGTCGCGTGCACAGCGGTAGGCCTCGATGACCAGTTTCCGGAACGGCACGATCCTCGTCGTCGACGACGAAGAGATCATGCGCGACATTCTCGAGACGTTGTTGAAGCGTGAGGGGTACGACGTCCGCCTGGCGTCTTCCGGCGAGGAGGGGCTCGAGCTGGCGCGGTCGGTGCCGTTCGACGCGGCCATCGTCGACATCATGATGCCGGGCATCAACGGCATCGAAACCCTCGATGAGCTGAAGCGGATCGACGAAGATCTGGCCGTCCTGATCATCACGGCGTACGCGTCGGTCGAGAGCGCCATCTCGGCGATGAAGAACGGCGCCTTCGACTACATCACCAAGCCCTTCAAGAACGACGAGGTGCTCGTCGTCGTGCGAAACGCGCTCGAACGCCGGCGCCTCGTGACCGAGAATCGCAATCTGCGGCAGAACATCCAGGAGCGGTACCACAAGTTCGGCAACATCATCGGGCGCAGCCAGCGCATGCGCCAGGTGTTCGACCTGATCATCCAGGCCGCCCCCAGCCGATCGACGATTCTCATTCAGGGCGAAAGCGGCACGGGCAAGGAACTGGTGGCGCGGGCTATTCACGCCAACTCATCGCGATCCGATCGCTCGTTCGTCACCGTCAACTCGAGCAACCTGACGACCGACCTGTTCGAGTCGTCGCTCTTCGGCCACGTCAAAGGCGCCTTTACCGGCGCTCTGTACCCGAAGAAGGGCCTCTTCGATCTCGTCGACAAGGGCAGCATCTTCTTCGACGAGATCGGCAACGTGCCGCTCGAGACCCAGGCCCGGCTGCTACGGGTGATCCAGGACCGCGAGTTCACGCGGCTCGGGGGGATGGAGACCATCAAGGTCGACGCCAGGATCATCGCGGCAACGAACCTCGATCTGCGGCAGATGATGGAGGAGGGCCGGTTCCGCGAAGACCTCTTTTACCGGCTGCATGTGATCTCGGTTCCGCTTCCGCCGCTTCGCGACCGCAAGGACGACATCCCGCTGCTGGCGCGGCATTTCCTCCTCAAGTACGGCCAGGAAAACCGCAAGGCCGATCTCGAGCTGACGCCGGACGCGCTGGATTTGTTGACGTCGTACGACTGGCCGGGGAACGTCAGAGAGCTGGAGAATGTCGTTGAGCGCGCGGTCGTTCTGGCGCCAGGCTCCGTGATTGGCGTCGAGCTCATCCCCGAACACGTGCGCAAGGCTCCGGAGTTTCAGACCCCGCAATTCGTCGTGCCCCCCGAGGGCATTTCTTTCAAGGACGTCATCGTTGACTTCGAGAAGCACATCATCGAGTCCTCGCTCGAAGCGGCGGGCGGCGTGCAGAAAAAGGCCGCCGAGCTCCTCCAGCTCAAGCCGACCACATTGAACGAGATGATCAAGCGGTACGACATTCAACCGCGCCGTCGCCGGAATCCTGCGGCCGATCCCGATCCCTCCGCCGATCCGAACGACGGTTCCGGCAATCCGGCCGCCGCCGGACCGGTCGAAGCCACGTTGGAAGAGAAATGACATCGGGTACTCGCGTAATCGGGTAATCGGCTTGGTCGATTGCTTGATTGATGGATGGCTGAGGTGGTGAGTCACCGCCTCTTGCTGGTGCGCCTGTGCGCTGTGGTGCTCTCGATGCCGCGCGCGCAGGTGACGGCCGCCGGGTCGGGTGTGCCGATCGACGTCATTCATTATGACGCCCGCATCGAGCCCGACCTCGCCGCGAAGACGATTCAAGGGGCAGTGGCCATCACTTTCGCAGCTCGAGGGGAGCGTCGGGAGTGGATCGAGCTCGATCGAGGCGATCTGACGATCGACTCCGTGCGTGATCGCGGGGCGCCCCAGGAGTTGACGGACGACACTCAACACAGAGCCCGCTGAGACCGCTGAGCAGCTTTTCGTACGTAGTGTCCGGCTTCAGCCGGACCGTGTCTACCGCGCGCTCCTGACCTTCGAGAAGACTCGCTCGTATTTTGCGAGCACGACCTCCCATCGATATCCGCGTCGCACGTAGTCTCGTCCGTTCGATCCAAGCGCGTGTCGGAGACGCGTGTCCGAAACGAGGAGCTTCAGGCACTCGACGAATTCGTCGCGCTCGGCGTAGTAGAGGCCGCCGTTGCTGCGGACGCAGTGCTCGACCAGCACGGCGCTTCGCGCGTTGGCGAGGATCGGCGTGCCGACCGACATCGACTCCAGCGCCAGCAGCGACAGACTTTCGTAGGGTGACGGGCAGACGACGACCGTCGCGGCCTCGAGCGCCTGCAGGCGCTCCTCGTCGGAGAGGCGGCCGGCGAACCGGATGAATGGCTCTTCAGGCAGCGCCATCAACTTGACACCCATCAGGGCGAGCGTGGCGTCGCCGCCGTCCCTGACGTAGCTGCTGAAATACTCGATCAGCTCTTCGCACCCTTTGCCGGGATCGATCCGTCCGCCGTAGAGCACGATCGGGCCGTGGAGCCGATGGCGTCGACGGAAGACGGCGCCTCGTGCGAGAAGGTGTGACGGGAACTCGCGGGCGAGCTGCTCGCTGGCGTCATCCGCACCGTTCCCGGGGACGCTCTCCGCCTCTTCCGACGGGGTCGCGTCGGACTCCGTCACGACAGGCATCCGTGGATACGGGTGTTGTTGCGGAATATCCACGCCGACGCCGATGACGTCTTCGAGCAGGGGCCGTTCGGAGAACTGTTGCTGTACGAACCGCCGCTCGCTCTCTGTGAGATAACAGAGCGCGGCCGGCCGCCTGAAGACGTCCTTGAAGATCTCGAGCCGAATGGCCGGCTCGTCGTGCGCCGTGGACACCAGCACGGATCGCGCCGGCGCCACCTCGAGTCCGAGCACCGTCGGCGCATACAAGTACGTGAAGAAGACGATCACGTCGTACTGTTGATGGTGTCGCCGCAGATAGTCGATGAGCGGCGGGCACCAGGGTCCCTGCTGCTTCAGCCACTCCATCTCGTCGGCGCGGCTGTGAGGAGCGCTGTATATCCACTCGGAGTATTTGTTGAACGCGGTGATGTCGCGCGTCCGCGCGTTCGCAAATCGCCGCACCGTGACGCCCCGCACGCGATCGGCGCCTTCTGGATACTCGTTCTTCCAGGTGACGTAGTCGCGCGCGCACGTCGTCAGTACGTCGATGTCGTGCTGGGCGGCGAGACGCTCGGCGACGAGCCGGCACAGATGCTCGGAGCCGCCCAGCACCTCGGTGCCGTACCGTTGAATAACGAGCGCGATTTTCATGTGTTGATACGACGTCGAACGCGGAAACCGCGGAGAACGCCGACGCTACGCATGGTTGCTCTGCGTCGACCGTGATGCGGACTGCAGTAGTGCGTTCAGTTCCTGCTGAATGCGTGCGTCGCCGAAATCCTGGAGCCGGCGACGCTGCCCGGCGATGACATCCGCCCGTAAGTCGTCGTCGAAGGCGAGCGATCCCAGCAGCTCGGCTGCATACTCGAGATCCTTGGGAAAGAACTGGACGCCGGCGCCCGCCAGCGTATCGGGAACGGCCGCCGACGAGTAGGCAAGCACGGGCACGTCGGCAGCCATCGCCTCGACCAGCGGGACGCAGAACCCTTCGTGCTCGCTCATCGAGATGTAGACCGCCGCATGGCGGTAGTAGACCGCCAGTTCCTCGTCCGGCACCGGGCCGGTGAAGATGAACCGGTCGTCCAGCAGTCGGTACTCCGCCATCAACGCGCGAATCATCGAATAATAGCGCGGCACCACGTCGTACCGCCCGACGAAGATGAAGCGGTAGTAGGCATCGACATAGCGCTTGTAGTGTTCGGCGAGCCGGATGTGATCTTCGATCTTCTTGTTTGGCGCGATTCGCCCGACAAAAAGAAAGTTCACGAGGCCGTCGTCGAGGATCGCCTCGAGCGCCGGCCGCTCCGCCCGAGCGGTGATGCGCGAGGTGTCGACGGCGATCGGGAACACTCCGGTGCGGGCGAAGCCAAGCGATTCGAGCTCCTGGCGGTTGTAGTCAGAATCCCCGAGCGCGAGATCGACCGAATCGGCGAGCGTTGCGAGTTCCTGCCGCCCGAGCGAGGCCAGGCGAAACAACGCCGGATCGTACGGCGCAAAAAAGGCCGCCGGCGTGACGTTGTGATACTGCAGAATGCGGCCGTGTTCAAGCGACCGGAACGCCTCGGTCATCGCTGACGGCAATGCGTAATGGAAGATGGTCACGTCGCCCTGCCGGGCGGAGTCGTCGAAGAACGTCCGGACATCGTTCTCGAGCCCGTCGTCGATCGTCAGAGCATAGAGCTCGGACCGATGACCCATGGCGCGCAGCAGATCTCGGACACGCCGGGCGCTGTCGCCAATCGCGTCCCCGCGATGCGCCGCCGGCACCCACTGGTTGATGATCATCGCGAGTTACAATTCACAATTCACAATTTACAAAGCGTCGGAAAGCGTTGGAGTGTCAGCGTGTCCCTTTGTGAATTGTAAATTGTGAATTGTGAATTTGTCCGTCGGGCTCCTCCGGCAGCGCCTTGTAGATCGCCGGCCGGTACAGCCGGAGCTCCTCCAATTCCTGCGCCGCGTCGAACTGCTGCCAGAAGTCGAAGGCGACGTGCGGCTTCGGCGCGCGCGGGGTGCTGAGGATCTCGTCGACGAGATCGAGGAGCGTGCCGGAGAAATCCTCCGACTGCAGGCGGCGCACCGCCTCACGCTCCTCCTTGACGATCGCTTCCTGCAGCTCGCAGTTCGAGAGGATGGCGTCCATCAGCGCCGCCACGTGGCGGGGCTCCTTGTCGTCGTACAGGACGCCTGCTCCGTCCATCGTGTCGGGCACCGCGGTGGCCGCGTAGGCGAGCACCGGCACTTCTTTGTAAAAGGCTTCGACGAGCGGCACGCAAAAGCCTTCGTGCTCGCTCGCACACAGAAACAGGTCCGCGACGTCGTAGCAGGCCACGAGCTCTTCGTCCGAGACGTGGCCGAGGAAGTGCACGTGCTCGGCGCCGAGCGCCGCCGACAGCTGGTGAAGCGACGCGAGATATCGTTCGTATCCGCTGTAGGCGCCGACGATCAGCAGGCGTGACCGCGGATTGTGGATGGTGTGGTAGGCGTGGAAGAAGCGGATCAGATCTTCGATCTTCTTGTTCGCGATGACGCGGCCGACGAACACGACATTCGTCCAGTCGTCATCGAACTGGCCCACCATCATGCGGTCCGGCACGTGCTCGAGGTGGGAAAAGTCCGGCACCACCGGGAGCACCGAGGTGCGTGGAAATCCAAGATCCTCGAGGTCCCGGCGGTTGAATTCCGAGTCGCCCAGCGCCAGATCGCAGCGGTCGGCGTACGCGCGAAGCTCGCGGCGGCCGCGAAAACACTGGCGCGCCAGCATGCGATGCACGCCGATGAAGTACTCCGGCGGTGTGATGTTGTGATAGATGAGCGCCATCCGGTCCGGTAGTGCGAAGGCGGTCCGTGATGCCTTGGATCCCAGGGAAAAATGGTGGATCAGCAGATGATCGGGATGGCTGAAGTCGATGAGCTCCCGATAGTCGCGCGTCAGAGGTTCCAGTCGGTAGTCGGCGGTCTCGACGAAAATCTCGGATTCGTACCCCTGATCGCGCAGCACCCGCTGAATGCCGAGCACCTCGTGGCCGATCGCATCGCCGTAGCCAAGCGTCGCCAGCACCTGGTGAATGCGAATCATCGTGCCGGACCGCCGCTCCCGCGCGACCGTCCGTATCCTCGCCCGTGAGGCGTGCGGTGCCGCGAGCTGCTGCCGGGGCGCGGGCGGCTCTCTCTGCGCGCCGCCGTCCCGGGCGACGGCGTCGGCACGCTGTCGGCTCGCGTTTCGGTGACCGCCGTCACCGCGCTGTTCCGGCGCTCGCCTGGTGACGGCCCCTTCGGCAGCGCCGCAAGGACCTCTTCGGCGGCGGGCAGGTTCTGGCGCCGTCGCTCGAGCCAGCCGGGCAGCGGATCCATTCGTGCTCCCGCCGGCTCACCCGAGAGCCGCGCGAACATGTCGAGGTACTTGCGCTCGATCACCGGCCAGCTGTAATGCTCGCGAAAGAATTGCCGGCCGTTGCGCCCGAGCGCCGTGCTCAGCCACTGGTTGTGTTCGATCGCCCGCAGCGCTTCCCGGAACTCGGCATAGGTCTCGTAGTAGAGCCCCGCGTTGCTGCGAATCGACTGCCCTTTGAGCACATCGCATTTGCCGTTGGCCAGTACCGGACGGCCGAGCGCCCAGGCCTCGAGCGCCACCATCGACAAGCTCTCGAAATAGGACGGCATGATCAGCAGATCGGCGGCGGCCATCGCGTCGAACTTGTCGGTGTCGTCGAGAAATCCGAGGTGGCGGATCCGCGGGTGCGCAGGTACGGGCAGAATCGAATCTCCGATCAGTACCAGGGTCAGCGAGCCGGACGGGTCGTGGAGGTACCCCTGGAAGAACTCGAACAGCTCCGGGCACCCTTTGTTCTTGTCGAGACGGCCCACGTAGACCGCGAACGGACCGGAAATCTCGTACTTCCGGCGGAAACGCGCGGGCTGCGGGTTCTGTGGCACATCGGATCCGATGCCGACGACGACGTTCGGGACCTCGATGTTGCCGGAAACGGCCTGGATCATCGTCCGCTCTTCGTGCGAGTTGTACATCAACGCCCGCACCCCCCGGAAGATGGGCTGGAACATCGTCAGGCCGATGGCCGCGTCGCGTTCGGCGGTGGGGACGAGAATCGCGCGCGCCGCGGTGGCGCGGACGCCGTGGTACGCGTGGTAATAGCGGTAGCTGAAGAACAGGCAATAGTCGTAGCGGTCCCCCTGCGTCGTCAGGTGATCGATGAGAGACGGAGAGGTGGGACCTTCGGCGTCGAGCCAGTGCAATTCGTCGCCCAGAGAGTGCGACCGCTCGAACACGCGATCGGAACGGCGCCCGAAGACTCGTGGATCGCGCTCGCGCTTCACGCGAAACCGGCGTACCGGGACCCCGTTGATCTCGTCGACTCCCGAGGGGAGCTCATTGCGCCACGTGACGTAGTCGGTCGCGCACGTCGTCAGGACCTCGACCTCGGCGTGCCTGGCGAGGTGCTCGGCGATGTACCGGGCGTGCAGTTCGGCGCCCCCGTTGATGGCCTGACCGTACCGCTGGACGACGACCGCGATTTTCACTGCGGATCGTCGCCCCCCGACGTCGCTCGCCCTTGCAGATCCTCAGCTCCTCCTGCGCGTGTCGATGGCCCTGAGCTTGTCGCCTCTCGATCGGGCTCGGGACCACTTTGCGCCTCTCGAAGGCTTGAAGTTTCGCCGGCCGGAGCGCTGGTCGAGGGTTCGGCGCCGGTCGACGATACTTGCTCCGAGGGTGTCGTCAGCTGGCTGGGTTCTGGATCGCTCTGAGCATGTCGAAACGTGGACTGCGCTGTGTCACCGGGCGCAGCCGGCGCGCTCGGAGCCGATTCGGCGCCGATCGCCGGCTCGGGCGGTCGGGGACGCTCACCCTCCGACGAACGATGGTTCTGACGGTTGTCAGGGACGCCCATGATCGCGCTCGCCGGAGCGCCACTGCGCCGGCCTCGGCGGCGCCGGCGTCGGCGGCTGCGCTGACCCGGCCCTTCAGGCGCTGGGCCCACACCGGTCGGCGGGAGCGGAGACGGGAGTGTTTGAGCGGAAACCTGCTCCTCTTCTTCGTCCGGTCCCTGGTCAAGCTCCAACGGCTCGATCCGGTCTTCGGCCGACGGTTTGTAGACGACGACGCGCTCGAGCGCGCGCGCACGGCGTTCGTTGAACTCGAGGCGGCTGGCGAGCGATTCGACGCGCATCTTCAGGTTCTTCACCTCGATGCCCGTTCTCGTCATTTCGAACACGAGGTTGTGGATGATCTCGTAGTAAAGCGACTCCATCTCGAGGCGCCGCTTTTCCTGCGCTTCCTCGCGTTCGAGGTTCAACGCGTTGATTTCCACCTGCGCATGGAGGGCGTGGATGATCGGATTCGGGTTGAACAGGAGCTTCAGAATCGGGTTCAGCAGCCGGCGAATCCACTGCAGCGGGCCGCGATGCGTCTCGTAGATGGTGGTGTCCTCGAACGTATAGAGCGGCAGCAGCGGCTTCTCATACGACGGCTGGCGCTCCTTGAATCGCTGCAGCAGATCGGAGCGGACGCCACGGGGGTCCAGAAACTTCTCCAGCTTGACGGCAGCGAGGTCGCGCAGTTGCTGCTCGGTGTAGTCGACGCCGCGCTTTTCGCGGATCCGCGCGCGGATCTGCTCCATGATTTGTTCGACGTCGACCGATTCGGACCGGATG
>Ga0068858_100001618_pt1 | contig 22973 bp, 22 predicted proteins | sample KBSSwiS12_FD_66589 | JGI IMG/M metagenome (GOLD analysis project Ga0068858, IMG submission 66589) | Switchgrass rhizosphere microbial communities from Kellogg Biological Station, Michigan, USA - KBS Switchgrass S1-2 | ecosystem: Host-associated > Plants > Roots > Rhizosphere > Soil ...
GACATTGATCATCGCCACGGTCAGGATGTACGATCCCACCCGTTCCTGGATCGCCCGCAGCATCCGCGCCGCCTTGATGCTCGACCCTACGCTGGTCCGCTCGGTCAGCAGGCGGCGGCGCATCCTCAGACGTGCCTCGACCATGAAGTAGCACATCAGGAACGTCAGCAGGACCTCGAGGATCACGCTGGGCGTCGCCACGGCGAGCTGCTCGATCAGCGAAGGCGTCGCCACCACCACCTCGCGCGATGAGGCGTGGCCCGAGACCCGGGCCAACGCCTTGTTGATGTCGTTCAGCCAGTCGAAGCTCGAGCGCAGCCTGACCACCTGCTGAGTCGCACGCGACAGCATCGCCGGCACGTCGTCAACCAGCGCCAGCGCCGGCTGGACGATCAGCGTCACCGCCACCATCAGGAACAGCACCAGCACGACTACCGCCAGCGCCGAGGCGAGCATGTTCGGCAAGCCGGTGCGCAGGAACTGGTCGGCCAGCGGCGAAAGCACGACCGACAGCATCAGCGCGGTCACCAACGGCAGGAACACCACCGAGCCGATCGACAGCACGAACGGCAGCGCGAGGAACAGCCCGATCCCGAGCAGCATCACCAGCGCCGAAGTCAGTCGCAGCTCCTGCGCGGCGAACATCGCCGGATCGCTGCGCACGGCCTCGCTCTCGGCCGTCGCGAACGGCTGGCGGGGCAGCGGCCCCTTCAGTGGGCTCTGCTTGTCGGGAACGGGGTCGGCGTCGGTCACGAGCCCGATCCTACGCGCGAGCGCCTCAGGATCAAGCGGGGCAGATTTCCTCCGTCCCGATCCACGCCCGGTCACACCGCGCTTCGTTCCGCCGCTATCCCCGGTACGGGCCACCTATTCCAGCGAGCCGCCGTGCGAGACGTGGTCGAGATCCTTCATGATCGCGGCATGGGCCGCATCCTCTTCACCCGGGCCGCGGCGGGGCAGGTCGCCGCTTTCGATCATCCGGGTCAGCGCCGCGCGCGCGCGGCCCACCCGGCTCTTGATCGTGCCGACCGCGCACTGGCAGATCTCGGCGGCTTCCTCGTAGCTGAACCCGCCCGCGCCGACCAGCAGCAGCGCCTCGCGCCGCTCGGGCGGAAGCGTCAGCAGCGCGCGGTGCATGTCCGAGAGGTGCAGCGGCGCCTCTTGCCCCGCCGGCGCGGTCAGCGTGCGCTCCGCGACAGCCTCGTCATACTCGCCGCGGAAGCGGTTGCGCCGCATGTCGGTCAGATAGGCGTTGCGCAGGATCACGAAGGTCCACGCGCGCATCGAGGTGCCGGGTTCGAACCGCTCCTGCGCGGCCCAGGCCTTGAGCAGCGTTTCCTGCACGAGATCGTCGGCCAGATCCGGCCGGCCGCACAGGCCGCGGGCAAACGCGCGCAAGTGCGGGATGACGTCGGTCAGCTCGCGCTTGAAGGCGCGCTTGTCCTTCTCCGAGCGCGGCGGATGCGCGGCGACGGGAGCGGGAGCGGTCTGGTCTGCGGGATTTTTGCCTGAGGGAGTCTGGCCGGTCGAAGCCGGATCATTCTGCTTACGCGAAGCCGGTTCCGAGGTCATTTTCCGCTTTCGTCCAGCTTGGCGATCAGGTCCGCGAAACTGTCGGGCAAGGGTTCGTTGAGCACGGAATCGTAGAGCTGGCGCAAGCCGTCGGCCCACTCCGGATTCGTTTTCTTGCCCTCCTTCGCCGCCTTGCCGGCCGCCGCAGGTCCCATGGTCTTCTTGGCCTTGTCGTTACTCATTCGTCGCGTGCCGTCCGTGTTGATCTGGCGCCCGCGCAAGGGCGATCCCCCCATACACGCAGCCCCAGCCGCCCGTAAGGGGACGGCGAGGAGTCACCGTGGAACGAAATGCTGCAATTGTGGTTCCCGATACCAGACGGGCTCGAGCTTTTTCGCAGCGTGGACTGCCGGCCGTGACGGTTGATGCTGCTCCGGAGCGACACAGGGGAATGCGTGGAGCGCACGGTTTCAGCACGGGTACAGGCCCAGCGGTGGTACATGCGCTACCCTCGCGCGCTGCCTGTCGGCATATTCCTGCTGGTCTCTGCGATCACCGCGCTCAGCGTCTATGCGATCGAGCAGGTCGAGAGCCAGCGCACCGAAGCGCAGCATCGCCAGATGGCCTCGGCGGCAAGCTCGGCGATCGTGCAGCTGGTCGATGCCAATTCGGTCTACCTGCGCGCCGGCTCGCTGCTCTCCACCAGCCGGCCGGATTTCGGCGAGGCGTTCGAGAATTTCGCCCGCCAACTCGATACCGATCGCAGCTTGCGCACCGGCGGCACGCTGGGCCTCTCCACCGTTCTGCCGAGCACCGCGATCCCGGAGCTTGAAGCGCGGATGCACGCCGAGGGGCTGCCGGGGTACACCGTCCATCCCCGTCCGGTCGGCGCCACCACGGTCATGCCGATGATCCGGATGCACCCCGACACGCCCGGGACCCGCGCGGCGCTGGGCTACGACGTGGCCAGCGAGACCGAGCGGCGCCGGGCCATCGAGCGCGCAATGCGCAGCGGCACACCCGCGGCGACCGGCACGGTCCAGCTCGCGGTGCCCGACGTGAAAGGCCGGCGCACCGGGTTTGCGGTGTTCATGCCGGTGTACAGCCCGGCCACCGGCGGGCGCCCCCAGCTTGCCGGGGTGATCTCGCGCGGGTTCGCCGCGCAGTCCTTCCTCGAATCCGCCCTCGCTAACCAGCAGCTCCACGACTACGGCGTCGCGCTCTACGATGCCGAGAGCCCCGGCGCCCCGCCCATGGCCCAGCTCGGCGAGCAGGCCGACCGGGGCGAGCGGATCGTTCGCGACATTGTCCTCGCCCATCACCGGATGCGGGTCGAAATCTCCCCGCCGGTCCCGTCGACCCTGTCCAACCTCTCCCTGCTCACGTTGCTGTTCGGGATGATGGTCGCCGCGCTGCTGCTGATCCTCGCCCGCCTCGTCACCCAGCAGGCCGCCGAGGACCGCGCCGCGCTCGCCTGGTTCGAGGAGCAGGCCTCGATCCGCAATTCGCTGACGCGCGAGCTCAATCACCGGGTCAAAAATACGCTCGCCAACGTACTCTCGATCGTCGCGCTGACCCGGCGGCGGACCACCAGCATCGACGAGTTCGTCTCTGGCCTGATCGGCCGCATCCGCGCGCTTTCGGCCACGCACGACCTGCTCACTCAGTCGGAGTGGGGCACCACCCCGATCCGCGCGGTCATCTCGGCCGAGCTCGCCCCCTATGCGCAGGGCGCCGATGGCGCGGTCGTGCTGCGCGGGCCACACGTCGAACTTGCCCCGAACGACGCGCTCTCGCTCGGCCTTGCCATCCACGAGCTCGCCACGAACGCCTCGAAATACGGCGCGCTCAGCTTGCCCGGCGGCTCGGTCCAGGTCGCCTGGTCGATGCTGACCGACAAGCTCGCCCGGATCGACTGGGCCGAGCGCAACGGCCCGCCCGTCGCCGCCGACCGCCGCCGGGGCTTCGGCACCGAACTGATCGAGAAGATCGTCGCTCACGAGCTTCGAAACCCGGTCGATCTGCGCTTCGAGCCCGATGGCGTGCGCTGCACCCTCATCGTGCCGGTCCGCACGCCCGCCGCGTTCCAGATGCGCGCCGCGCGGCTGGATGCCGACCGGCCCGCCGGCAGCGCCGCGCCCTGACCCGAACCAGACGGACACGAAAACGGCGGCGCAGACCAGCCGCGCCGCCGCATCCGTTTTTCGCCCGGTTCAGCCGATGCTGCGGCTCGAATTGAAGAACAGCGCCTGGCTGATCGCCGCCCGCACCGTCGATTCCTGGAAGGGTTTGGTGATCAGGTAGGTCGGCTCGGGCCGGTTGCCGGTGAGCAGACGCTCGGGATACGCGGTGATGAAGATCACCGGCACGTCCTCGATCGCGAGGATATCGTCCACCGCATCGAGCCCCGAGCTGCCGTCGGCCAGCTGGATGTCGGCCAGCACCAGTCCCGGGCGGTGCTCCGCCACCACCATCTGGGCCTGCGTCCGCGTCGCCGCGGTTCCGCAGATATCGTGGCCGAGCGAGCGGACGAGGTCCTCGAGCTGCATCGAGATCAGCGGCTCGTCTTCGATGATCAGCACGCTGGTGGTGGATTCGCGGTCGATCTCCTCGACCGCCTCCTGGATCAGGCCTTCGACCTGCCCCGGTTCGAGATCCATGATCCGGGCGGCGTCGGCCACCGAGAAATCCTCCAGCGTGGTCAGCAGCAGGGCCTGGCGGTTGAGCGGGGTGATCGCGGCGAGGCGCTGCTGCGCCGCCACCTCGAGGTCGCCGGCCCGGTTCGCATCGGCGCCTTCATTGTCCTGCGGCACGTCGAGATAGGCGCTCGACCACACCTTGTTGAACGCGCGGTACAGCGGCACGCGACCGCCGGCGAGGCTCGCCTGCAAGTCCTTGTCCATCAGCGCAGCTTCGAGCGTGGCGCGCACGAAAGCGTCGCCGGTCTGCTGGGATCCGGTCAGAGCGCGGGCATAGCGGCGCAGGTACGGCAATTGAGCGGCAACTTGAGTGCCAAGCGGCATCGGGACCCCTTCCGTCGTGGGACGTGAATATCAGGCCCCAAACGATCTTGGCCAGAGAAAGTTCCTGCCCTCAGGCCGGCGCGACCGTGCCGGCCCCAGCTCCCGCAGATGCCTGCGCCAGCGTCACCACCTGCATGACCTGGTCCACCCACGCGATCACCTCGCGCTCGTCCATCGGCTTGGGAAACTGCGCCGCGATGGCGTCGTCCTCGGGCAGCACGGCCCGATCAACCCCGGAGATCACCGCAACCTTGCACCCGCCGTCATGGAGGCGCCGCGCGAGCGGCAGGCTCTCGCCATCCGGCAGCATGTAATCGAGCAGCGCGGCGGCGAACGACTGATCAGCCATGGCCGTTTCGGCCTCCGCCACCGAGCGCGCCACGACAACAGTCCGACCGGCCTCGAGCAGGGTCTCCTCCAACGAGGCGGCGATCAGGAAACTGTCCTCCACGACGAGGACCGGCAACTCATATCCCATCGGGTCCTCGGCATGACATGACGTAGTTACACGCAAAGTTGTTCTACCATAGTGACTTGCCTGCGTCGACCAACATCTCGGCGCGGTTCTGCGGCCCACCTTGGGGAACACAGCCCGGCAAACTTTTTGCGAAAAATCCAAAATCCAGCGGGAACCGTTTTCCGGGCAGGCCATTTAGGGGATGTCACCGCCGAGACCCCCCCTCCCGTCCAAGCGGCTGGTGATACGATCCCGAAAGGCCCTCGCTCCTCTGGAGTGGGGGCCTTTTTTTCAGCCACCGGCGCCGGCCCGATCTGCGCGCCAGGGCTGCGGCGTCAGAGCGCCTTGCCGTAGATCACGTAGCTCTTGTTGATGTGGCTGCCGATCGCGTCGGCAATCGCCACCATCCCCTGGTTGTCCTCGAGAATCCAGCCGATCTCGCCGCGCGTCGAACCATAGCGCGTCACCGCATTGCGGCGAATGTACTCGATCATCATGAAGGCCAGCTGGCTCGCCATCCGCGACGACTGGAGCTTCTTGCGCACGCCCATCAGCGGCACGCGCATCGTCCGCGGGCGCGGCTTGCGCAGCCAGGCCAGCAGCTTGATCCAGTTGAACGGAAACAGCTTGCCGCCCATCGGCTGGATCGCTTCGTTGAGGTCGGGCACCGTCATCATGAACGCGACCGGCTCGCCGTCGTACTCGGCGACCATGATCAGGTCTTCGTGGACGATCGGCTTGAACTTCTTGCCGGCGTACTTGATCTCGGTTTCCGTGAAGGGGACGAAGCCCCAGTTGTCCGACCAGGCGTCGTTGAGGATGTCGAGGATCAGCCGCGCCTCCTCCTCGAACTTGGCCTTGTTGGTGTTGCGGATGCGGATCCGCGCGTTCTTCTCGCCCGAACCCACGATCCGCTGGATCAGCTGCGGGAATTCCTGGGTGATGTCGAGTTCGTAGGTGTTGAGCGTCTTGGCCGGCGCATAGCCTCCGGCGCTCTCGATCCAGCGTTTGTAGCGCTCGCCCTGGTGGCCCATCATCACCGTCGGCGGATGGTCGAAGCCGTGCACCAGCTGACCCGGCTCCTCCCAGATCGACATCGACAGGGGCGCGAGCACGCGGTTCATCCCCTGGCCGCGCAGCCAGTCCTCGGCAGTGCGGATCAGCGCATGCGCCACTGCCTCGTCGGCCGCCTCCAGCATGCCCCAGTTGCCCACGCCCGGCCCCATCCCCTGCTCGGGCGGCATCGCGATGGCGAGGTGATCGATATGGGCCGAGATGCGCCCGACCACTTCGCCGCCGCGCTTCGCCAGGAAGAACTGGACCGTCGCATGCTCGAAGAACGGGTTCTTGCCCGGGGTGACGAGCTCCATCGCCTCCATCCGCAATGGCGGCACCCAATTCGGGTCGGAGGCATTGAGCCGGTAGGCAAGATCGACGAACGTCGCCCGTTCAGCCTTGGTTGTGACCGGCACAACGATTATCTCAGGCGCAGCCACGGCTCATCTCCTTGCTCGAGGTCAATGACGCCCTGTCCGCCACCCTGCCAGCTTGTCAACAGTGGCATAGTTCGGCAACGCAGATCCGCAGCTCCCGCACCGCCGGCGAGGACGCCAGAGTTGGAACCAACTGGATGAATTCGCCCGCTTTCCCGCCATCTGCCAAGGACGGTCACCCAACGGTCGCCGCCCCCATCGCCGATGACATGGCCATGCTGCGCGCCGCAGCCGAGCTCACGCGCGACATCAACACGGCACGGCCCGGGCTCTACTGGCCCGACATGCTGGTCTCCGCGGCGGTGGGCTATGCCGCGCTCGCCGGCACGATCGCGCTCACCGGGTGGGCCGCGCTCGCCTGCGCGGTGCTGGCGGTGCTCGCGCTCTACCGTGCGCTGCTGTTCATCCACGAGCTGACCCACATCCACCGCGATGCCCTGCCCGGCTTCCGCTTCGCGTGGAACGTGGCTGTCGGCATCCCGCTGCTGATCCCCTCGTTCATGTACGAACAGGTCCACACCCTTCACCACGCCCGTACCCGCTACGGCACGGCCGACGATCCGGAATACCTGCCGTTGGCGCTGATGAAGCCGTGGTCGCTGCCCGGCTTCATCCTCGTCGCCCTGCTGCTGCCCTTCGCGCTCCTGTTCCGCTTCGCGGTGCTGGTGCCGCTCGGCGCGGTGATCCCGCCCTTGCGCAAGCTGGTGTGGGAACGCGCCTCGTCGCTCTCGATCAACCCCGCCTTCCGCCGCCGCGCGCCCGAGGGCAAGTTCGCGCGGATGGTGTTCTGGCAGGAACTGGGCGGCGCCGCCTGGGCGCTCACGCTCGTCGCGCTCGCCGTCCGCTACGGCTGGCGGCCGCTGCTCACCGCCCTCTGCGTGGTCTCGGTTGTCGCCCTGCTCAACCAGCTGCGCACCCTCGTCGCGCACCTCTGGCAGAACGAGGGCGAGCAGATGACGGTGACCGCGCAATACCTCGATTCCGTGAACGTGCCTCCGCCTGGCGTCTGGGGCCAGCTCTGGGCGCCGGTCGGCCTGCGCTACCACGCCACCCACCACCTCCTGCCGAGCCTGCCCTACCACTCGCTCCCCGAAGCCCACCGCCGCCTGGCCGAACGCTTCGGCGCGGGCGAAACCTACCACGGCGCGACCTACCCCGGACTGTGGATGCTGATCGGCCGCATCGCGAAAAGCACGATGGTCCGCCGCGAAGCCCGCACGATCATGTGGACGCCAGGGGAGGCCTGAGGAGCCTGGCCCCGGGCGTCGGCCGTCTGGCCAAAACCGGGGGCCCTCACACCACATCGCCCGGGCTCACCCGAGACCCGGTTGCCTTGTCGACATCGCAGCCCGGAACGACTGTTGGGGAGTGGAAGCACGCCCTGTCAGGCGCCGCTTTCCTACACCACCAGCACCTGTCATCCTCCAGCCGGCGATCCTCGATTGCCTGCTCTTTGACATGGCTGACCCGAAAATGCGCCGTGAAAGTGTCACCCATGCACTGGCGGGCGCAAGTCATTGGAACAGCGAGAATAACCCCCGCAAAAGCCGGGTGACACAGTGTCACCCAGTGTCACCCGTCCACTAACGCAAGTAAGTGTCTATTCCTCGGTGCGGATCAGCACCGCCTCGCCGATGCAGAGGAACAGCAGGAACGGCGCCCAGGCCGCGACCAGCGGCGGGTAGCCGCCGAAATTGCCGATGGCGAGCGCGGCATTGTCGATCACGAAGTAGGCGAAGCCCAGCGCCATCGCGATCGAGGCGCGGATCAGCAACTGGCCCGAGCGCGCCAGGCCGAACGCGGCGATCGCGCCGAGCAGCGGCATCAGCATCGCGGCGAGCGGCCCCGAGAAGCGGTGCCACCATTTCCCGTCGAGTTCGTCGGTGTTGCGGCCGGAGTCCTTGAGCGAGTTGATCGTCTTGGCCAGCTGCGAGAAGTTCTGACCTTCCGGGTCGATCCGGCTCAGTTCGACCTCGCGCGGCGTCACGGACTTGGCGACCACCAGCGGACCGGCCGGAGCGCTCGAGGTCTGCGCCACGTCGAAGCGCACCGGCTGCTCGAGCCGCCATCCCGGCGCGGCATAGGTCGCACGCGGCGCACGGACCACCGCCACGATCGCCATCCTCGGATCGCGCTGGTACCAGGTGATCCCGTCCATCCGCATGGCATTGCCCGTGCCCGAGATCTTCTGCGCCAGCAGGATGTCGCCCCCGTCCTTGAGGTAGACGTTGACCCGCACCCCGGTGTCGGTCGGGATCGTCCCCCAGTCGTTCGCCTGCCAGGCCTTGAGCGTGGCGTTGGCCTGGGTGACGACCCGTTCGTTGAAGGCGAAGCTGATCAGCGAGATGCCGGCGGCCGTGATCAGCAGCGGCGCCAGCACCTGATGGGCCGAGAGGCCGGCGGCCTTCATCGCCACGACCTCGCTGTTCTGGTTGAGCGTCGCCAGCGTCAGGATCGTCGCCAGCAGGACCGAATAGGGCAGGAACCGCGCGATCAGCTGCGGCGTGCGCATCGAGACGTAGGTCCACAGCTGCGCCTCGCCGTTGCCCGGATGGGCGAGGATGTCGCCGCTCTCCGACAGCAGGTCGAGCATCTGCAGGACCAGCACGAGCATGATCAGGATGCCGAAGATGCGCGTGGCGAACTGCTTGACGAGGTAGAGCGTCAGCGTGCGCGACGGGAAGAACTCAAGCTGCATCGCCCACTCCCGCCAGCTTGCGCGCGCCCGGGTGGCGGCGCCAGAAGCGCTTGAGCCACTTGCCCAGGTTCGCCGCAAACCGCTCGAGCGCGCCGATCGGCTGGCCGCCCGGCACATAGGCGATCCGCCAGTACATCCATCCGATCAGCATGGCGAAGAGCAGGAACGGCCCCCACAGCGCGAGCAGCGGGTCCATTCGGCCCAGCGCGGCGACCGATTGGCCGTATTCATTGACCTTGTGATAGGCGACCACCATCACGATCGCGACGAACACCCCGAGCGGCGACGACGAGCGCTTGGGCGGCACAGCCAGCGCCACCGCCAGCAGCGGCATCATCAGCATCATCACCACCTCGACCATGCGGTAGTTGAAGCTCGCCTGGGTCGAATTGCGCACGCTCTGCGAAACCTGCGAATTCCAGCCGATCCGCAGCAGCTCGGGCAGGATGTACTCGCGCTCCTTGCCCCCCCGCTTGCGGAACGCCTCGACCGAGGGAAGGTCGATCGGCAGGTCATGCTGCGAGAAGCTGAGCACCCGCGGCGTCGCGCCCGGCGTCTCCTGGATGATCTGCCCGTCGGTCAGCCGCAGGATCACCGTGTCCGGGTTCTCCTTGAGCGCAAGGAACCGCCCCTCGCGGGCCGAGACCGATAGGACCTGGCCCTTGCTGTCGGCCACGCGGGCGAAGATGCCGACGAGCTGGCGCCCGTCTTCACGGCTCTGCTCGATCCGCAGCGCCATGCGGTCGGCCAGCGTGGTGAACTCGCCGACCTTGATCGAAGCCCCCAGTGCCCCGCTCGACAGCTCGAACACCAGCTGCTCGTAGTAGTAGCGCGAGAGCGGCTGGAAGTAGCCGACGATGCCGAAGTTCAGCACCGCAAGGCTCAGCGCGAACACGTAGGGCATCCGCAGCAGCCGGGTGTAGGAGAGGCCGACGCCACGCATCGTGTCGAGTTCGCTGGTCGTGGCGAGCTTGCGGAAGGCGAGCAGCGTGCCGAGCAGCAGCCCAAGCGGGATCGCCAGGCTCGCGTATTCGGGCAGCATGTTCGCCAGCATGCGGAACACGACGCTCACCGGACCGCCCAGGCTGGCGACGAAGTCGAACAGCTTGAGCATCTTGTCGAGCATCAGCAGCATCGCGGCGATGAGGAACACCGCCAGCATGGGCATCAGCACCAGCCGGAAGATGTAGCGGTCGATGGCGGGGATGAATTTCAAACCGGCGCTCGGCGTTTCGGTGGCCCTGGGGACCGGTGCCTAGGCCAGTGGCCTGCCCGAGGCAAGGCGCGCCGGGCTACAATTCGCACGGGGCCGCTCGAAGGGGCTGGAAATGCGGCCTGCGCGGCGTATCATCCGACCCGGGACGCCGGGAACAAGAAAGACCCGGGAAGGATGCTTGTGAATACGACCATGATCGAGCGCCATGCCGTCCACCGGACGGGCTGGCTGCGCGCTGCCGTACTCGGCGCGAACGACGGGATCGTCTCGACCGCCAGCCTGATCATCGGCGTGGCCGCCGCGGCCGGGAGCGAGGGGCAGGTCCTGCTTGCCGGCCTGGCCGCGCTGGTGGCGGGGGCGATGTCGATGGCGGCGGGCGAGTTCGTCTCTGTCTCGAGCCAGGCCGACAGCGAAGCCGCCGACCTCGCCCGCGAACGAGACGAGCTGGCGCGCCACCCCGAGGCCGAGCTCGAGGAACTCGCGGCGATCTACCGAGCGCGCGGCCTCTCCTCAGACCTCGCGCAGGAAGTCGCCCATTCGCTGACAACGCACGACGCGCTGGCGACGCATGCCCGCGACGAGCTGGGCATGGCCGATTTCCACCGTGCGCGGCCCGTGCAGGCAGCGACCTGCTCGGCGATTTGCTTCGCCGCCGGCGCCTCGCTGCCGCTGGCCATCGCCTCGGCGCTGCCGCTGGAGATTATCGCCCGCGGCGTGGCGCTCGCCTCGCTGCTGGTGCTGGCGCTGCTCGGCACGCTCAGCGCCCGGGCGGGCGGGGCGAGCATCGGCCGGGCAGTCGGCCGGGTGGTGTTCTGGGGCGCGCTGGCGATGGCCGCGACTTACGCCGTGGGCAGCCTGTTCGGCACGGCGCTCGGCTGACCAGCCGCTAACCCGCTGGCGTCAGGCCTTTTCCAGCGTGCACTGGAGCGGGTGCTGGTTCTTCTTGGCGAAGTCCATCACCTGGTTCACCTTGGTCTCTGCGATCTCATAGGGGAAGACCCCGCAGACGCCGACGCCTCGCTGGTGAACATGGAGCATGACCCGCGTGGCCTGCTCCAGATCCATGTGGAAGAACCGCTTGAGCACGATCACCACGAACTCCATCGGGGTGTAATCGTCGTTCAGCATCAGCACGCGAAACTGGCTGGGTTTCTTCGGCTTCGCGCGGGTTCGGGTGGCGATGCCAATCTCGGCACCGGTGCCATCGCGGCCCCCGCCGTTGCCGTGATCGCCATCGCCGTCGTCAGGCCCACAGCGCAGCGGGTCTACCGACGGGGCGCGGGGCCAAGCGGCGGGAATGCCGCTGAGGGCAGCGAAGGGATGATGGCGACCGGGAATCATTGCGCGCAGAATATCGTATCTCGCAGCGCGCAGACAAGATGCCCTGCGCCCGTTGGGCAAAAACGCGACGGGCCGGACAGCTCAAGCGCTGTCCGGCCCGGGGCAATCGTCAACCTGGGAGGCATTGGCGGGCCGGTGTGGCCCGTGCCTCACGCGGCGTTCAAGCGGCCTTGCTGACCTTCTCGACCGCAAGGGTCACGCGGCCCGAGAGCGGGGCGAACGTGTCGTTGGCGAGCTTGAGGAAGGCCTCGGTGCTCTTCGACATCTGCGCGACCGCGCCATCGAACTGCTTGCGAGCGATCGCGCTCTGCAGTTGGAAGAACTCGGTCGGCGACTTGGCGGCCGCCAGTTCCTTGGCATCGGCGGTCATCGCGTCGAACGCGCCACGGGTCTCGGCGACAGCCGTCGAACCCAGTTCCTGCAAGCCCGACGAAAGGATCTTGCCGGACTCGACGAGCGCCTCGACGTTGCCCTTGGCGAACTCGTTGGCCTCGCCGAGCGCGGCAGTGCTCTTCTCGAGCGCGGCCTTGGCCTTGCCCTGGATGTCGGTGAACGCGGTCTGGAACTTCGTGAAATCGAACGGAGTGGCCATGATAGTATCCTTGAGCTGTGTGAAGGTCGGCATGCCCGTACCGATGGTCGAGGTTTGACGGATCTGTGCAGTTGCACCCGAAAGTGTCGGGCGCTTGGCGGTGACCCGGCGCTTGGCGACGGGCTTGACGGCAGCCTGCGGGGCGGGCTTGGCTGCCGGAAGGGCGGAGAGCTTCGCCGCGGCGCGACGAGCGGAAGGCTTCTTGATCACCTTGGCAGCGCCGGGCTTGCGGGCGCGCGGCACGGCGGCGAGGGCAACAGCAGCCGCGGAGATCGCCTTGGCCACGCGCGGCTTGCGGGTGAGCTTGGCAGCAGGCGCTTCCGGAACGGTCGTCTCGACTGGAGCAGCAGCCATGGGCGTGGCAGGAGCAGGCTTCTTGGCCGGCTTGGCCTTGGCTTGCCTCGCCTTCGCCGGGGCGGCTGCGACCGGAGCCGCCTCGACAATGGCGGGTGCGGCAACCTCGACGGCTACGGGTTCGGCCTTTGCCGGAGCATCGACAGCAGGCACGGTGGTCGCGGCGGGAGCCTCAACCTCGGGCGTGAACTCGGCTTCGTCTGCCATGCGGCGCAATCCTCGACGATCAGTCCCGCCGAATCACGGCAGGGCTTTATGTTGCAGTGCACAATTGCCGCAGGGCAAGGCGCCTGTCAATGATTTTTGTGCAGTGCAACATAACCGAAATATGGACCCGAATTGCGGTACGGATCAGCGGGTCCTCACGTAACGTCCGGGCGCATCCTCGATCACCGTGTCGCCGCGCCCCCCTGGCTTGCGCTTGCCTTTGACCGGGACCTGCTTGTCACCGAGCGCCTTCAGCCACTCCACCCAGTACGGCCACCAGGAGCCCTTGTGCTCGACTGCACCGGCGACATAGTCGTCGAACGAGCCGGTCGCGTCGGGGTTGGTCCAGTACTGGTACTTGTTCGCCGCGGGGGGGTTGACCACGCCGGCGATGTGCCCCGATCCGGCGAGCATGTAGGTCCACGGCCCCTTGAGGTGGCGCGTAAGCCGCCACACGCTTGCCGGCGGCGAGATATGATCCTCGCGTCCGGCCTGGATGAAGCACGGGGTGACGATCTCCCGCAGGTCGATTTTCGTGCCGTCGGCCTCGAGCGCATCGGGCACCACCAGCCGATTGTCGCGGTAGAGATCCTTGAGATAGGCTTGATGCCACTTTGCCGGGAGGTTGGTGGTGTCGCCGTTCCAGTAAAGAAGGTCGAACGCGGGGTGTTTCTCGCCCAGCAAGTAATTGCTGATCACTGTGCTCCAGATCAGGTCGGTGCTGCGCAGGAGATTGAACGTGGCGGCGAGATAGCGCCCGTCGATGTACCCGTCGGTGGCCAGGCTGTTGACCACCCCCAGCTGGTTGTCATCGATGAACACCTTCAGGTCGCCGGCGAGCTCGAAGTCTACCTGAGCGGTGAAGAAGGTCGCGCTGCGCACCCGCTCAGCCTGGCCGCGCCGGCCCAGGATGGCGAGCGTGGCCGCAAGCGTGGTCCCTCCCACGCAATAGCCGATCGTGTCGACCGCCGGGACCTTGAGCCGAGCGCGCACGAAATCGATGGCCTCGATCTGGGCGCGAATGTAGTCGTCCCAAGCAACATCGGCCATGCTCGCGTCGGCCGACTTCCACGAGACCATGAACACGCTGACGCCCTGATCGACCAGCCAGCGAACGAAGCTCTTCTGCGGCGTGAGGTCGAGAATATAGAAGCGGTTGATCCACGGCGGGAAGATCAGCAGCGGGATCTCCTGCACCGTATCCGTGGTCGGGGTGTACTGGATGAGCTGGAACAGCGGTGTCTCGTGAATGACCTTGCCCGGAGTCGCGGCGAGATTGCGGCCCACCTCGAAGGCATCCTGATCGGTATGGGTAAGCTGCCCCTTTCCGAGGTCGGCAAGGAGGTGCTCCATCCCGGTGACGAGGTTCTCGCCGCGGGTCTCGATGATCCGGTCCAGCACGACGGGGTTGGTCAGCGGGAAATTGGCCGGGCTCAGGGCTTCCACCAGGGTCCGAGTGGCGAAGACCAGCTGATCTCGCTGGGTCTGGTCGAGCCCGTCGACCTTGTCCGCCAGGCTCATCAGCTGTTCCGACAGCAAGAGGTAGCACTGGTGGATCAGCGCGAAGACCGGCTGCTCGCGCCACCGCGGATCGGCGAACCGGCGGTCCTTTCGCGGCAGGTCGGCAGTCGCCGCATCGCCTGACATGAAGCGGTGCATGAGGTTGTCCCACAGCGCCAGCCCGTCGGAGAGCATCTGCTCGCGGGTCTGCCCGTCGGCCAGCGGCAGGGCCTGGTACCAGTTCTCGACCACCGCGCGCCACTGCTGCGGCTGCTCGAGCCACTGCGCCAGGCCGGCCGACGCTGGCTGGGCCGCGCCGACGGGCAACCGCCACAGATCGCGCAGCTGGCCGGCGAGCTTTTCCCACGGCTCGAACATTCGCGCCTGGGGGGTGCTGCCCCACTCGGGCACCGTGAGACTACCGAAGGCGGACAGCACCGAACGGGTCATCTCGCCCTGCAGACCGAGCATGCCCGAGAACAGGTTCTGGGGGGTGGACGCGGCGGGTCCGGCATCGTCCCGTCCGGTGTCGTCACGTGCTGCCATCATGGTCCTCCGCTCTCCAGCATCTCAGGCATACTCCAGCGCCGGCCGCCTGCAAGCGAGAGCAGCGGCGCGGCGCCATGAATACCTTTTCGCTGCTACCGGACATGGGGTGCCTTGCGCCATTTGCCTATGGGCCCCATTGCCCCTAGAGACCGACATGCGGCGCCGTTGCCGCGATCAACACTGGAAAATCGTGAGAGTCATGGAAGACGAGTTCTACCGCATGAAGCGCCTGCCGCCCTACGTCATCGCCGAAGTGAACGCGATGCGGGCAGCAGCACGCGCCGCGGGTCAGGACATCATCGACCTTGGCATGGGCAACCCCGACCTCCCGCCGCCCCAGCACGTGATCGACAAGCTGTGCGAAGTAGCCCAGAAGCCATCGGCCCACGGCTACTCGGCTTCGGCCGGCATCCCCGGAATTCGGCGCGCGCAGGCCGCCTACTACGGCCGCCGTTTCAACGTGGATGTCGATCCCGAGACCGAGGTCGTGATGACCATGGGCTCGAAAGAGGGCCTCGCCAGTCTCGCTACCGCGATGACCGCGCCGGGCGATGTCGTGCTCGCGCCCAACCCGAGCTACCCGATCCACACGTTCGGCTTCATCATCGCCGGGGCCACGATCCGATCGGTGCCGACCACGCCCGACGAACGCTACTGGGCCTCGCTCGACCGAGCGATGAGCTTCACCGTACCGCGCCCGTCGATCCTGATCGTCAACTATCCCTCGAACCCGACCGCTGAAACCGTCGATCTCGCCTTCTATGAGCGGCTCGTCGCGTGGGGGAAGGAAAACAACGTCTGGCTGATCTCGGACCTTGCCTATTCGGAGCTCTACTACGACGGCAAGCCGACCCGCTCGATCCTCGAGGTGCCGGGCGCCAAGGACATTGCGATCGAGTTCACTTCGATGTCGAAGACCTTCTCGATGGCCGGCTGGCGCGTCGGCTTCGCGGTCGGCAATGCCAAGCTGATCAACGCGCTGAAGCGGGTCAAGTCGTACCTCGACTACGGCGCGTTCACGCCCATCCAGGCAGCCGCCTGCGCCGCGCTTAACGGCCCTCAGGACATCGTCGAAGCCAACCGCGCACTCTACCAGAAGCGGCGCGATGTGATGGTCGAGGCGTTCGGGCGCTCCGGCTGGGAGATTCCCAGTCCGCCGGCATCGATGTTCGCCTGGGCCCCGCTTCCGCCGGCCCTGCGCGACATGGGCAGCCTCGAGTTCTCCAAGCAACTGCTGACCGAGGCTGGAGTCGCTGTCGCGCCCGGCGTGGGCTACGGCGAGGACGGTGAAGGCTTCGTGCGCATTGCGATGGTTGAGAATGAGCAGCGCCTGCGCCAGGCCGCGCGCAACATCCGCCGCTATCTCATCAGCAAGGGCGTCAACGCCAGCGCCGCCTGACCTCAGTCGCAGCATGAGCAGACCCCCGGCGTCGCCCGCCGCCGGGGGCCATGCGTCTGCGCGCCACCAGCGGCTCGGGACAAATATTCGCCGCAGTCGTTTACACTCGAGTCAATGGCGCCGCAGTTCACCGCAAATCACGATTCGATGCAGACAATTATTCTCGATTGTCGCGAAGAACTTGCGATCAAGTCTTAACAAGGCAGCCGCTAGAGTGCATTAATTCCTGTGTGAATGTCGGGGGAAAACTTTCAGATTCCCCCGATTGCGTCGGCCGCCACGGCTTCGTTAACCATGTTTTGCGGCTGGAATCGAGGCCGGAGTCGTCGGCGGTGGCCGCCCGCCGTGCTTCGGGAAGAGTTTAGGTGGAATGGGCAAGTTCGGCTGGCTGGGCACGGAACGGATCCCCGCCGCGCTCGATCTGAGGGGCGCGGGCTGGGAGCTTGTAGCGCCGCCCGAAGATCTCGCCGCGGCGTCATTCCCGCTGCTCCTTGCGGGCGTCATGCGCGCTGTCGCCATCCGTCCGTTGCGCGCGCGTGCACGGGTGCTGGTCGCCGATATTCCGGATTCCGTCACCCGGGCGCACCTTCTCGCCCTCGGCTTTGGCGACGCGGTGGGCCCCGCCCTGTCCGGTGAGGAACTGGCGCTCCGGGCAAGCCGGCTCGCGCGGACCCTAACCGAACTGCCTCGCCGCCGCACGCACGGCGCAGTGGTGCTCGATCTCCTGCATCGCGAGGGATGGGTCGGACGGCATCGCCTGGGGTTGCATCCCCGCGAATTCGCCCTGCTCTGGCGGCTTGCCGAAACGCCCGGAGAGGCTGTCTCGCCGGGAACCCTGCTGAGCGAAGTCTGGCAGCTCACCCACCGGCCCGAGACCAACAGCCTTGCGGTTCACGTGTGCCGCCTCAGGGCCAAGCTCGCGGTAGCCGGTTTGCCCGACCTGCTGCACACGGCCCCGACCGGCTATATGCTCGAACCGCCAACCCACGCCGTCACCGAGCTGCCCTTCGCGCGTTCAGGAGAAGCGGAGGCGGACGCGTGCCGAACCGAGGCTTGAAAGCACTGACCCAACAGCCCGGCCGCCAATCCGCAAGGGCCAGCACCAATAATCGGATTGCATTGCACGATGTGCCCAGCTAGGGCCCCCCAACCACGCAAACCTGCGATCTGGCCCGATGGCGGAGTGGTGACGCAGCGGACTGCAAATCCGTATACGCCGGTTCGATTCCGGCTCGGGCCTCCACCTCCTCGCTTGATTCTGCACGTCCCCTTGCCCGAGGCCAATGCGCCTGCGCGGCGAGGATCTGAATCGACGAAGCGCCGAGTGAGGCACAGGCTTTCGCGTCAGGGGAGCCCATCCCTCATTTCCCCCGGCCCCAAGCCCATTGTCATGCTTGACACCAACTCGACTGCAGATCGATAATCGTATAGATATTTGCGTTCGAGAGGAGCGAGCAGTGGGCAGCACAGGGGACACAGTAAGCATGCGCAGATCAGCATCAGCACCGGAGCGCAGCTAAGCCATGGCGCTTCCCGAAAGCTTTCGCCAGCGCATGGTTCTGCCGGCGGTCTGCGCGCCCATGTTCCTGGTCTCGAAGCCGGGGCTTGTCGAGGCGGCGTGCCGCTCCGGCATCATTGGAGCCTTGCCGCGCGCCAATGCGCGCGACCTCGAAACGTTCGAGGCCTGGCTGCGCCAGATCCGCAGCGGACTCGACCGCCACGCGGAGGAAAACCCCGGAGCCAAGATCGGCCCGCTCGCGGTTAATCTGGCCACTCGCATGGGCGAGGACGACTTGCGGGAGAACCTCGAGCTGTGTGGTAGGTACGGCGTCGAGATCATCATCAGCGCCACGGGCGATCCCACCGACCTCGCAGCCCGGGTCCACGACTGGGGCGGCCTGATCTGGCACGATGTCGTGTCGATGCGCTTCGCTGAGAAGGCGATCGCGGCCGGGGTGGATGGCTTGACATGTGTTGGCGCCGGTGGCGGTGGCCACTCCGGCAACGTCGGCCACCTCGTCCTCATCCCGCAGATTCGCGAGATTTTCGACGGCACGCTGCTGATGGCGGGCTCGATCTCTACCGGTGCGGCGATCCGCGCCGCCGAAGTGCTTGGAGCCGATCTCGCCTACATGGGCACCCGGTTCATCGCGACGAGCGAAGCACAGGTCGATCCGGCCTATCACCAGATGCTGGTCGAGTGCGGCTCCGGCGACCTCATGTTCACCGGCCGGATCGCCGGGGTTCCGGCCAACTGGCTGGTGCGGTCCATGGAGCGGGTCGGGCTGGACCCGAACAACCTTCCCGTTCCCGCGAGCAAGGGCATGCGCCACGATCATCTGCCCGAGGGAGTCAAGCCATGGAAGAACCTGTGGTCTGCCGGCCAGGGGATCGACCTCATCCGCGATGTGCCGTCGGTAGCCGAACTGGTCGAGCGTCTGCGCGGGGAATATGATCGCGCCTGCGCTCTCCCGCGCTTCGGCGGATAGGACGCGCCAACACCACCGGTCGTGCGCCGGGGCGCGGCCCTCAAACGATCATGCGCAGGGGCACGGCACGGGTCACCACGCGGCGGTGACGCCTGATCATGCCCAGCAGCCGCTCGTGCGTCAGGGATTCCGCATGGGCCCCTTCGCCGCAGTCGATGGCTTGCAAAACACGGCCGAAGCGAATCCGGGACCATTCAATCTCGGCGGCGTTGTCGGGTGGAAGCTCCGCCAAGTGTTGGAGGACCTCGTCGATCTGCAATTCGATGCTCGGATCGCCTCGCGCGAAGTCGGCCGCAACACCCCGGACGGGGTCATCAGTTCCGGCTCAGGGGGAGCAGCGCACCGGCGCACCGCAAGGCTTGCTGGCGACTACGCCGGCATATCCGACATGAATGACGTCGTCCTTACGATTGTCGTTCATCGTCGATGCCGCTTCGACGAAGCGGTTGCCGTTTCCAACCATATTTCGCCTAAGGTCCGGGCAGGGCGTAGTCGCCATCGACCGCAAGCGTCTGCCGGTGATATGGGTGCCGCCATCGGCTGCGAGCGGTTCGCCCCGTAGATCCCGCATTATTCGGTCAGGTGCTCGGATTGAAAGGGAATGCCATGGAAATGAATGACATGGTTCTGATCAGCGTCGACGTTCACGTCGTCGAGCCGCCTGACCTCTACGAAGGCCGAATGCCCGCCATGTTCAAGGATCGCTCGCCAAAGGTGCTGCGCGCCCAGGCCAACGACGTCGATACCAGGCCTCGCGCCATGGGCGGCGTCGCCCGCGGGGAGGCGGGCCACCGGGTCACGTCGAGCGATGTTGCCCGGATGCTCGATGGCTCGATGTCCCAGGTCGAATGGTCCGGCAACGGTCGGTACAGCAAGTGATCTCGGGCAAGCGCATCCTCGTTACTGGGGTGACGGGCGTCGGGCCCTGGCCGATCGCGCGCAAGCTGGCGCGCGACAACGAGGTCTGGGGCGTCGCGCGCTTCGCCGATCCTGAGAAGCGAGCCGAGGTCGAGGCGGCAGGGATCAAGCCGGTGGCGGTAGACCTCGCCGCCGGCGATCTCTCCGCCTTGCCTGCCAACTTCGACCACGTGCTCCACTTCTCGTGGTGGCGCGGGCCGATCGCGCAGCTCGACGCGGCGATCACCGCTAACGTCGAGGCGACCGGTTTCGTGCTCGAGCATTGCCGGAACGCGAAGTCGGCGCTCGTGATCTCTGGCATGGGGGTCTACACCGGCAACCCCGACCCGTGGCACCTCTACACCGAGACCGATCCACTGGGCCGCGGGGCGACTGCCTATGCCGAGACGAGCCCCACCTGCAAGGTCGGGATGGAGGCGGTCGCGCGCTATTGCGCCCGCTCGTTCAACCTGCCGGTGACTATCGCCCGCCTCAACACGGTCTTCGGCCTGCCGGACGCATATCACGGCAACATGATCCGCCGCTCGTTCACCGGCGAGGCGATGGTCGTGCCGTGCGATCCCAACCCGCACAGCCCGATCCACACCGACGACATGGCCGACCAGATCGAGGCGCTGCTCGACGCGGCAGCGGTTCCGGCGCTGATCACCAACTGGTGCGGCGACGAGTTGATCACCACGCAGGACGCCGCCGTGCAGATCGCGCGGCTGACCGGCAACCCGGTCCAGCTCGAGCTGCGCTCCTATCCCGGCGCGCCCGCCGGAACAGCGGCGGACCCGACGCGCCGTCGCTCGATAACCGGCCCGTGCAAGGTCAAATTCACGCCCGCGCTCGAGGCGCTGGCAGAAGCGATGATGGCGGCCCGGCTCTGAGCGGCGGCCCAACAGGGAGATTGCAAGTATGCTGACAGGCAAGCGGATCGCCTTCACCGGGCTTACCGGACAGATCGGCGGCGCGGCGGTCAGGCTCCTGGCTCCGCACAACGAGATCATCGGGCTCGCGAGATACACCCGCGAGGGCTCGCGGGAGGAGGTCGAGGCGCTCGGCGTTCGCGCGGTCCCCTGCGACTTCTCGACCGGCGATTTCGAAGGCGTGCCCGACGACGTCGATTACGTGATCCATATCGCGGCGGAGGTCTATCCGCCGAGCTTCGAGTCCGGGATTCGCCAGAACGCCGTCGGCACGGGACTGCTGTTCAATCACTTCCGCAAGGCGAGGGCGTGGATCTATGTCTCGACCACCGGCGTCTACTGGGATCATCCCGATCCGTGGCACCGCTACCTCGAGAGCGACCGGCTGGGCGGCAGCACGCGGATCACCTCGCGCTTTGCCTATGGTCCGACCAAGTTCGCGGGCGAGGCCGTCGCCCAGACCCTTTCGGCCATCCACAACGTACCGGTGACCATCCCTCGCATGAACTGGTCTTACGGGAACGCGAAGCACGGGCACGGCGGCCTCCCGGGCGGCCTGGTCGAGAGCGTCTACGAAGGGCGCCCGATCAACATCAACCCCGACTGGGAGCAGGCCGGAAACCCGATCCACGAGGATGATTTCACCAACCATCTGGAAGGCTTCCTCGAGCATGCCACGGTCGGCGGCAACATCGTCAACTGGGGTGGCGACGATGCAATCTCGGTCGAACGGCTCGTGCCGTGGATCGCCCAGGTCATGGGCAGGAGCTACAGCTTCAACAAGACCCGCGAGGCGACCGCCTATCCCCGCGCGACCGACAATACCCGCCGCATCTCGCAGGTCGGCAAGTGCCAGGTCTCGTGGCAGGATGGCATCCGCCGCGTGATCCGGCACCGCTACCCCGACCTCCAGTTGCACGATGCGCCCGATCCCGTGGTGCCGCCAACCACGCGCGACTGATCCGGCTCCGGCACGGAATCAGGGTGATGAGCAGACCGACCCAACGCCGTGGCGTCGATGCCGAACTCGCGATCCCGAGCGGCGCCCCGCGGCAATCCCGGCGGTCGGCCACCTCGGCGGACCGCCACCGCCGGCGTTGTGCCTGGCTGCGCCGGCAGCATGGCGGCCCCGACGCGGCGAAAAACGACCGCAGCCACAAGCAGGAGAGAGCCCGCATGGACCACGCCAACGAGATCCGCAGCCTCATCGTCAGGCAGAAAATCGGAGTGGACGCCCAGGACGAAACCGCGAACCGCGCATGCTGGGCGCCCAATGCAACGCTGCAGGTCTCGGTCAATGGCGGCGAGCCGCGCACGGCGGAAGGGCTTGAAGACGTAATGGCATTTGCCCGCAATGCTCGGGTGACTGATGCCCACGTCCCGCGCGCCGCGCCGCTTGTCCATTTCAGCGGCCCGGCCGAAATCGTGTTTCAGGCGAACGACCGCGCCCTGGTGAACTCCACCTGCCTCTATCTCGCGCCCGGCGAGGGGCAGATGGTGATCCGTGGCTACGGGCTGTACCGGGATGAGGTGATCCTCGAGGACGGCGCCTGGAAGCTCCTGACCCGTGAACTGCGGATGACACTCCCCGAGTAAGCACGCCAACCTCACCGCCGGCGGCACAATCAGTTGCACCGAATCGGCTCGATCGGAACGCAAGGCAGGCTGCTAGCTACCGCTGTGCGCCCGGGGCGACCCGCCCGGTCCCGGGTCCCGAACCGAGCGGGAGGGCTTTCCGACCCGCCGTGACCGCGATGCTGCCCACTGGGCGACAGCCCCGGCGGTGGTGTCCGCGAGGCTGGCGAGTGTGTGTCTGTGTGGGTGTGTGGTGATGGTTGCGGGGGCAGGATTTGAACCTGCGACCTTCAGGTTATGAGCCTGACGAGCTACCGGGCTGCTCCACCCCGCGTCACCATGGTGGGCTGCGCATGGCAGCCCGGAAGCAGTTTGTGGTGGGCAGGATCGCTGGTCGCGATCCTGTTGGCGGGCTGCTCCACCCCGCGTCACCATGGTGGGCTGCGCGTGGCAGCCCGGGAGTTGTTTGTCTCGTGATCGCGTTGGCGATCCGGTTGGCGGGCTGCTCCACCCCGCTTGTGCCGTGTGGGACGTCTTGGTCCCGCAAGACACAAAAGCCGCCGCTCGGACTGATCCGGCAGCGGCCTTGTGGTTTGAACATGTGAATGGGTTTTTCCCTGCTGCACCGGCTGCAATGCCTGGCGACGACCTACTCTTCCAACGCTTGAGCGTTAGTACCATCGGCGCAGTCTGGTTTCACGGCCGAGTTCGAGATGGGATCGGGTGGGTCACAGACGCT
>Ga0068858_100001623_pt1 | contig 22940 bp, 23 predicted proteins | sample KBSSwiS12_FD_66589 | JGI IMG/M metagenome (GOLD analysis project Ga0068858, IMG submission 66589) | Switchgrass rhizosphere microbial communities from Kellogg Biological Station, Michigan, USA - KBS Switchgrass S1-2 | ecosystem: Host-associated > Plants > Roots > Rhizosphere > Soil ...
AAATCTGCTGCTCGCCAGTACCGATTTAGTGGATCAGCTTGGCGGCCAAGGCGCCTTTCTCCCGTTGCGCCCCGCGCGCGGCAACTATTTCGAGGCCGGGTTTTCCAAGAGCCTGCTGGGCAAACTGCGCCTCGATGGTACTTGGTATCTGCGCCGCGTCGACAATTTTTCCGACGATTCGCTGTTGTTCAACACCGGCGTAAGCTTTCCCATTTCGTTCAGCCACGCCGACATTCACGGCTACGAAGCCAAGGTAGAAGTCCCCCGCTGGGGACGTTTTTCAGGATATGTCAGCTATTCGAACATGCAGGCCCGCGGCCAGCTTCCCGTGGCAGGCGGTCTGTTCCTGGGCGACGATGCCGCGGCGGTTGTAGGCGTCGGTACATTTCCGATCTCGCAGGACCAGCGCAACACCGTGCGCGCCCGTATCCGCGTCGAAGCGCACCGGCGCGTGTGGTTCGCCGTCGCCAGCAGCTACAACAGCGGGCTGCCCTTTGAAATCGAGGGACCCGCCGATCCGGATTTCACCGCCCAGCAGTACGGCCCGCTGATTCTGAGCAAAGTGAACTTCGACCGCGGCCGCGTGCGCCCCTCGGCGTCCTTCGACGTCTCGGCCGGTGTCAATCTGTATGAACACGAACACCGCAGCGTGCGTCTGCAAGCCGACGTCTTTAATTTGTTTGACCGCCTCAACTTGATCAACTTCGCTGGAGTCCTCTCTGGCACCGCCGTCGACGCCGGCCGCAATTTCGCCATTCGTCTGAACGCGACGTTCTAGGGAGAACACCTTAGATCAGCCCCCGGCCTAGCCCGCCACGAGCCGATTGCCGATAGATTAGCGCGTATCAGTATGGAGCTAACATGGTCGAAGAGGTGCCTATGAAACCGTTACTGCTGCTGGCCCTGGCCGCCACGGCTGCCTGGGGGCAGGGAACCGCTTCCTTGCGTGCGCGTGAGTTGTTCTATACGCCTCCGCCTGACGCGTCTGCGGTGAAACCTCCCGTGACACCACCGCCCGCACCCACACCGAAAGTCGTAGCGAAGAAGACGCCGGCAAAGAGTCCTGCGCCTGCGCAGCCTCCTTCGTCTGCTCCGACACAGGCCGTCGTCGATAAACCCGTGACGGGCCCGCTGGGGATGCGCTACAGCGTGCTCAAGCGCAACGCCGCCGGCGAATATTTGGAAGTGGACGCCGACACCGTCTTCCATTCGGGCGACCGCATTCGACTGGAGGCGCAAGCGAACTCCACCGGCTATCTATATGTCGTCGCGCAAGGCTCCAGCGGAAACTGGCAAGTCCTGTTCCCATCGCGCGAAGTCTCGAACGGCAGCAATCAAGTACACCGTGGCGAAACGCGTTTAGTCCCAGGAGGCAACCAGGGCCAGTTTGTTTTCGATGAACAGGCCGGCACCGAGAAACTGTTCTTCGTACTCTCGCGCCAGCCGGAGGCGAGCCTCGACAAGCTGATTTACTCCATGGGCGGCCAGGCCGCTCCGGCCGATCCAAACGTGGTGAAGCCAGCCGCCGAATCGAACCGCGTCCTGATGGCGCAAGCCACCGTGAGCGACGACGTCATCGCCCGCATCCGCAGCCAGATGCAAGCGCGCGATCTGATTTTCGAAAAAGTCGATAACGAAAAGGTGGTTTCGCAGAACAGCGCGCCCCCGAGTGGACAAGTCAAGATCGAGACGGCGGCCTACGTAGTGAATCGCAGTTCCGCCCCCGACGCGCGCCTGGTGGTGGATCTGAAGTTGAAGCATCAGTGATGCGCATCCTCGCCATCGCCGCGTTGACTGCCGCTAGCGTTCTGTGGGCGCAAGAACCGCAGCGTATCCGCGTCGCGGTCGAGCGCCAGGATTCAGCAGGCTGGATAGCGGTCAACCCCGCGCACGTATTCGAGTCCGGCGAGAAGCTGCGCTTCCGTTTTTCGTCGTCGCTGGCAGGTTATCTCTACGTGATCAACATGGGCACCTCGCGCAATTATGAGTTGTTGTTCCCGCGCTCGGATACGGGCAGCAACAACCGTGTGGAAGCGGCCAAGGATTACCTAGTGCCCGCCGGACAGGGATATTTCAAGGTGAGCGGCCCACCCGGACAAGACGTGGTCTATTGGCTGGTGAGCCCTGTGGATATGGGCAAGCAGTACCGGCCACTGCCTCCGCCGCCAGCGCCCTCCGATCTGCCACCGCAGATCACCCCGCGTTGCGACGACTCCATTTTCAAAGCCCGTGGCGATTGCGTGGACACTTCCGCCGGCGTGAAGCCCGCCGGCAAGCTTCCCGACAATATGAACAGCGTGGTCAAGCCGTCCCCGCGCGAACTGCTCTTCATTCAAGACAACAGTATTGGCAAAGAGAGCGTGGTGGTATCCTCGCCCGCTCCGTTATCAGGACCGGTGGTGTATGAACTCCGTCTGGCGCATCGCTAGTCTCCTCGCTCTTGCGGCCTGCACGCTGGCGCAGCCGAAGCAGGACCAGAAGAAGGGCCGCGACCTCAAGTACGAAGAGAACAACACCGCGCCCGCGCCTTCAGTCGCAGTGCCGCGTGGCTATGCGCTGATCGTCGGCATCGCCAACTACAAAAATCTGCCCTCCAAATCGCAATTGGAGTTTTCCGAACGCGACGCCGACGCGATTTACTCCATCCTCATCAGCCCCGAAGGCGGCAATTTCCGCGCCGAGAACGTCCACCGCTTGAGTGGCGCGCAGGCCACCATGGCCAACCTGAAGCGCGAACTCGAAACCTGGCTGCCGTCGGTCGCCAAGGAAGACGATCGCGTCGTGATCTATTTCGCCGGCCACGGCTTCATCTCCGCGGGCCGCGCGTATCTGGCTCCCTACGATCTCGATCCCACGAACATTCCTGGCACCGGCTATCCCATGGACACCCTGGGCCAAGTGGCCGGATCGCGCATCAAAGCGAAATGGAAAGTACTGCTGACCGACGCCTGCCACAGCGGCGCAATCACTCCCGACGCCGAAGCACAGGCCCTCAACCAAAGTTTGCTGAATATGTCGCGCTCGATGTTCTCGCTGACCGCTAGCCGGGATCGCGAGCGCTCCTTCGAGAGCAAGGACTGGGGTAGCGGCCACGGCATCTTTACCTATTACGTCGTGAAGGGTCTCGAGGGTGAAGCCGACGAGTCCGGCGATGGCATTGTAACCGCCGATGAGCTTTCGAATTACGTCCGCCGCAATGTCCGCGAAGCGACCAAGGGACAGCAGAATCCCACGTCTGACCGCGGCAGTTTCGATCCCAACATGCTGCTGGCGTTTCTGCCCAACGGCCTGCGCGTTGCCCACCAGCCGCCGCCTGTCGACGGCACGTTGATCTTCGAATCCAACATGGACGGCGTCGAAGTCTTCGTCGACGGCGCTTCACGCGGCATCGTCGGCAAGGGCGCTACTCTGCGCTTGCCCGGCATGCGTCCAGGGAGCCACACCATTCAGGGCGTGAAGATGGGATACGAACCCGACGGCCCCCGCGATGAAGTGGTTTATCCAGGCCGCGATTCCACCGTAACCATCAAGATTTCTATTGCACGCCGCCGCACCAAAGCCGCGGTCGATGAGTTGAACGACGGCCTGGCGCTTTACAACAAAGGCTTCGCCGATAACTACAAGAAGGCCGCCGAGCACTTCGAGAAAGCCTTGCAGATCGATCCCACCTACAGCCAGGCCGCGCTGTATCTGGGGCGCACATATAACTCGCTGTTCGACGAGCAACGCTCTGAAGCGGCGTTGCGCAAAGCCATCACCATCGACCCCGATTATCTGGAAGCGCGCGTCAGCCTCGCCGGAATGCTGCTCGATACCGGAGCCGTCGACGAATCCATCCGCCAGCTGAACCTGGTGACGCAGCGCGACAAGTCGAACGCCGTCGCGCTCTACATGCAGGCGCAGGCATACCGTATGAAGGATCTGTACCCGCAATCGATTGAGTCGGCGCGCGCCGCGATCAAGCTCGCCCCAGTCGCCGCGGAGCCGCACCTGTGGCTGGCCGAAAGCTTGCGGCTCAGCTCCCAGTTTCCCGAGTCATCTAGCGAATACACCGAATACCTGCGCCTCAGCGATTACGACAGCAAGCTCGCTGGAAAAATGAATTACTATGTACTCGGATTCCTGGCCGGCGTCGGCCGCAAGAAGCGCGCCGCGCAAACCGACACTTGGCGCGACATGCGTAGCCTCGCTTATTTCGGACTGTGCGATTCCGAGCGCAAACAAGGGCATTTCGAGCTCGGCGTCGCCTATTGCCAGAAATCGCTGGCCTACGACGCCAACGACGCCTACACGCACTACGCCTTAGCTCTGTGCTACGCGCGCGAAGCCGCGGCGAACGGCAGTCTAGAAACCCTGGCGGCCGCACGCAAACATTTTCAGACCATGATCGACCTGAACGGCGACCTCGAAGAAGCCAAATTCGCCCGTCAGAACCTGCAAAACATCGATAACCTCCTCAAAACCCGGTAAAATAGAGTCTGGCCAGTTCAGGCCATCTACACCAGATATAAATAGGGGAGAGAACGCACAACCATGAAATCCAAGATGACAATGCTCGCGGTGTTAGCGGGCGCGACGGGTCTGTATGCGCAGAACCCGCTCACTACGGAGTTGAAGCAGAACTACGCCCAAGTCAAGGCACTCGTGACGAAGGCGGCTGACGATATGCCCGACGCCGATTACGGATTCGTCCCTGGCCCGGGCAGCCGGACATACGGCGTAGCGGTAGCTCACATCGCAGCCGTTCAGGCCGGACTTTGCGGCATGGCCAGCGGCAAGGAAGGTCCGAAAATCGATGAGAACAAGGGTTCTAAGGCCGAGGCCACCGCCGCGCTCAAGACGGCCTTCGATTTCTGCGATCCGATCTACGCGGCCGCCACTGACGCGGACGCCACCAAGTTGGTGAAAATGTTCGGACGCGATCGCACCATGTTCGGCGTGCTGGACTTCGGTGTGATCCACGACAACGAGATGTACGGCACGCTCGCGGTCTATTTGCGCGCGAAAGCCAAGGTTCCGCCGTCGAGCGCGGGCCGCGGCAACATGGGCAAGAAAAAGGAATAGCTCATTCCCACTCGATAGTGGCCGGCGGTTTATTGGTAAGGTCGTAGAATACGCCGGCCACACCTTCCACGCGCATCAGTTCCTCCACCATTCGTCCCAATAACTCCGCGGGCAGGCGCACCGCGCGCGCCGTCATGCCATCCACCGAATCGATCGGACGCAACACCACGGAATCGGGCCGCTCCGGCACGCCCAGCGGAATCAACACCACGGGAAATTGCCAAACAGTTTGATCGAAGCCTGACTCCTGCGAGAGCTTACGCACAATCGCGTCCGCGCGGCGCAGGCGCGCCATGCGCTCGGCGGTGAGATGCGCGGGCAGCACCTTGAGGCTCGCAATAGCCGCGCAAGTGTGCGCGACGCCAATGATGCGGTTCACATCCGGACGGCGATTGGTAAGGTCGGCAACCTGATCTTCGCTTCCCGGAACCGCCTCCACCGCGAGTACGGGTCTGTACGTGCGCGAGTCGCCTTGAACGCCCACCGACCGCAAGGGAATAATCCAACCTTCGTCTACTCGCTCCGGCGTCGCTTCCGAGTTCGTACACAGGCAACGAATCGCCAGGCCGGGTCCGGGAAACGGATGGCGGTCGAGCAACTCCGGCGCAAGACCCAACTCACGGCCAATGGCGCGGACCTCGTCCTTATAGAAGGACGAAAGCGGTTCGATAATGCGGCCCTGATCGATCAGCTTCTGAATGCCGGCGACGCGATTGTGATGGGTCTTGATGAGATCGGCCTTGGCGCTCCCGCCGGATTCGATGGTATCGGGGTAGATCGTCCCCTGTCCCAGAATCCAGCGCCCGTCGAGGTAATGTTCACTCTCCAGAATCCGCTGCTGTACCTCGACGAATTTCTCGCCGATCACGTGGCGCTTGCGTTCAGGCTCGGTGACGCCGGCCAGGGCCGAGAGAAACAACTCGCGCGCATCTTCCACGAAGAAGGAACGGGCAGAGAGTGCGGCGAAATGAGCCCGCACGAATTCGGTTTCACCCTCGCGCATCATACCGGTGTCGACGTAGGTGCCGTGGACGCGGTCCGGCCCCAGAGCGCTCAGGCACAGCGAGTACGCCACCGTGGAATCGACCCCGCCACTCACAAAGAAGAATACGTTGCGTCCGGCCGCCGTCTGCCGGATGTGCTCTTCAAGCGCGCGCAGTTGGCCCGCCGGGTCCCAGTCCTGCGCGCATCCGCACACGTCAAACAGGAAATTCGAAAGGATGGTCTTGCCGCAGGGCGTGTGCGCGACTTCAGGATGAAACTGGACCCCGTACAATCCCCGCGCAGCGGAACCCATCGCGGCGACGGGGCAGGTGGCCGTAGTAGCGAGGACCTCGAAGCCGTCAGGCGCCTCGACCACCAGATCACGATGGCTCATCCACACCTGCTGGCGTCCCGAGACTCCCCGGAATAGTGAGTTCGACCCCTCCGCCAGATCCAGTTGGGCGAATCCGTACTCGCCTTTATCGCCCTTCTCGACGGAGCCGCGCAGCAGGTGAGCCATCAACTGCTGCCCGTAGCAGATGCCTAACACCGGGGTGCCGGTCTCGAGCAGTGCCGCATCAATCGTAGCGCTGCCCGGATCGTAAACGCTGGAAGGACCTCCCGAGATGATGATCCCCTTGCGTCCCGCCAACTCAGCCGCTGGCGTTTCGCTAGGAGCCACTTCCGCGTAGACGCCCAGTTCACGCACTTTGCGGGCGATGAGATGACAGTATTGTCCTCCGGCGTCGAGGACGGTAATCTGAGGGGGCAACTTTTATCTTAGCGCGTGAGACTACCGCGGCAAATGTTCTTGCTGCGTGATTCGCTGAACCAAGAGCTTCTTCGCAGTCTCGATCAGCGTGACCGCCTTGGGCAGCGCCTCGATCGCCTGCGCGACTTCCGGATCCTGCTGGATGTTCACGCGGACTGACTGCTCCCAGCTAAACGCCGTGATGTACATCTCGCGCTTGAGCTGTTCCTTGACCCACTGATGATTGGCCGTGAAATCAGCCTCGCTAAACTCGAAGCCGTTCTTCATCAGATACGCATGGAAGTCGTTGACCAGGTTTTCGTCCGGCTCCCAGCCCTTGGGCAGGTGCGCATCGGCGCGCGGTCCAAAGTAAGCCGCCGAGAAGTTGAAGAAGCCAAACTTGCGCAGCACTTCAATCTGGAACTTGTTGAGCTTCGCAGCTTCGAATTTTTCATCCGGCGTAATGCCGCCGCCGCCGTAGACCGTGCGGCCGCTATCGGTCATCTTCACATCGGTCATGTCTTTCTGTTCGTTGCGCGTGCGGTAGTAATAATCCAGGAACGAGATGTTGGAATAATCCCGCTGGATCAAACGGCCGCTAGGCGTGTAGTAATGCGCGGTGGTGAGCGCCAGTCCGGTATTCTCGCTCAGCGGGAACACCGTCTGCACCAGACCCTTGCCGAAAGTGGGTTCGCCCAGAATCCAGGCGCGGTCATGATCTTGCAGCGCGCCGGTGACAATCTCCGCCGCCGAAGCCGACGACCGGTTCACGACCACCACCACCGGATAGCTCTTGCCGCCGTTATCGGAACGCGCGACGTAATTCTTGTTTGGCTGGGCACGTCCACGATGACTCACGATCAAATCGTTCTTCTTGAGAAAGTGTCCCGCGACTTCGACGCCTTCATTCAGCAGCCCGCCAGGATTGCCGCGCAGGTCGAGCACCAGGCCCTTGATGTTGTTCTCGCCCAGCTTGCGGAATTGCTCTTCAAATTCCTTGCTGGTATTCTCGCCGAACTGAGTGACGTTGATATAAGCGATGCCGGGCTTCAGCCAGATGGCCTCCGGAACACTCGGCCGCGCGATAGCGTCGCGGATAATATCGAAAGTGATCGGCTTGGCGTTGCCTTCGCGGTTGACGGTGACCTGCACCTTGGTCCCGCGCGGGCCTTTCAGAAGCTCGGCGATCTCTGAAGTGTTCAGACCCTCGGTCTTCTTGTCATTCACTTGAATGATCATGTCGCCCGGCCGCAACCCGGCGCGATACGCCGGCGAAGTCTCGAACGGCCACATCACCATGGTCTTGCCGTTGCGCGGGCCCACCTGCATGCCCACGCCGTAATATTGGCCACGCTGATCTTCGCGCAACGCCGCGTAAGCCTTGGGGTCGAAGAAATTGGAGTGGGGATCGAGCGTGCGCAGCATGCCCGGAATCGCGCCGTTGTAGACCGCCTTGTCCGCGTCCACTTTGTCGGCGAAGTTCTGCTCCACCGCGTCGAACACAGAGGTGAAGGATTTCATGCTCTGCCCCACAGCATCGTCACTGGGAGATGCCGCCGAAACATGCTTAGCGTTCACCAGGAAGACGCTGAGAGCGCACAATCCTACAAAGAGCGGAACCAAAAGAAACGAACGGCGACGAGATGGCATCCAGACCTCCGGTTTCAGTATATCAACTTCAGTTCGAGCGGTGATAACCCGTTTGGCGCGGCCCAAAATAAATAAGGGCAGGCTTGACGCCTGCCCTTGCGGAAGAATGAAAACTGCGTACGGCCGAGTCAGTCGACTCTTACTTGCTGGCCCGGCGGCGCAGCAAGAAGAGCGAAAGGAGACCGCCGCCTACCAGTGCTGAAGAGATCGGCTCCGGAACCGTGCTCGTGGTGCCGATCGCAGCAACGTTACCGGTCGGCGGAGGGTTGCCACTGGCTCCCACAATGTCAGAAGTGAAGAAGAACCCGCCGGCATTGGCCGTGAAGCTATTGACCGTGATGCCGCTCGCCCTGCTGACCATAAACGACAACGGACCTGTTGGGTTGCCGGCGTTCCCGCCTGTACATGCGGTACAAGTTACTGACTGAAGGAAGGTCCCGAACACGGACGCCGTATCCGGTGCCGGTCCAATACCGAAGCCAGATGTGAATCCCGAAATGGTGACCGCGGAACCAGCGACATTGAATTCTAGAGCGTCGCCGGCTCCCGTCCCTGCAAATCTCTCGCCCGGGGCTAAGGTCACCAAAACCGCCACAATTGTGGAGCCCGCACCCGAATCCGTCAATTGAATGGTGCCGAATGGGCCAGTGCCGCAGCCACCGGTACAGCCATCCTGCGTTAGCGTATAAGTTATAGTTGTCGCCTTCATTGCAGGCGCAATCGCCAGCAACGCCAACATCGCACCCATACCGAAAATCTTCTTCATTTCATTCCTCCGTGCAGCCATGTAATCTTGAAGCGTCACATCTTGCTTCTAGTACGATTCTAAGGTGGGTTCTAAGGGAATGCAAGGGTTAGTGATAAGTGAAAGTACCAGATGGGGGTATCAGTACTTCCGTAAGGCATCGCGTTTACCTCTAACCCTACTTGGTCATCCCTGTGAGCGGCCCCACCCTCCGAGGGGTCGGTAAATTATACTTAAGAAAAAGGGTGCCAGCAGCAAGGGCCGACACCCTCTCATAATGTAGGCCGAAGCCATTGTGTCGATACCACCAACCGACTAGTGCGAACCCGTCCGGCGGCGCCGGAGGAAGAAGAGCCCGAGCAGTCCGCTCCCAGTAAGCGCCAGCGCTATCGGCTCAGGGGTAGCGGTATAAGAAATCGAGCTCAGAAGCACGTTTGCCCCCGTCGCTGTGAAGTCAAGATACTTCATGCCGGAGGTGATGGTGATCGAGTGCGCGTTCTCGTCGGTCCCCGTCATGGTTGAGCTTCCACTGGTAGCGAAAGCGGAGCTCGACTCAAACACTTTCCAGGCATCGGGATTGGTACTGCTATTCATAACAAACGAGATTGTAATCGGCCCCAGGCTGGAGACATCCAACTGGATAAACTGGCCGGGTACGATTTCGTGGTCTCCACTGGGATCTGACGTGAGTCCCAGTCCAAGTTCGTCGCCGCCGCTGTTCTTTCCGTAGAGATGCGGGGTGCCTGGTCCGTACGCGGTCGCCGTGATGGCACCATATGTATGCGAAGTGCCTTGGTCGCCGGACGGCGTGTTGAAGTTAATAGTAGTGCCAAAACCCGGCACCACGGAACATGTCAAAAAGCAAAGTCCAATAAAGTATTTCATCTTTCTCCTCCGATTGGCTAAGGGGTAGTCGCTGAGTGGTTACCCTTAGGGCAGACCTCAGACGAATCACTTAGGGATTGATTAAGTATGGAGGGGGAAATGCCCTGATTCAAGATGACAACCGCCGCGATAGTACTAACACGCAGTGAAGTACTACTGGACAGCACCCCGCTGAGCCCGCTTAGCGGGGCGGAGCCGGCCCACCAGCGATCAGATGCACCGAGGTTCGTTTTGCAGTCGGAAGTTAACCGGCTCGGAAACGGCGCGCCAAACCATTTTCGGGGCGGATGGGTTTGCGCGTCATGTCGTCCAAACGGCGGGCCTGGTCGCTGACACACACCAGAAACATGGGCTGCTGGGCGTTCTTGAGGAGATCGATGATCCGCTCCTGGCGATCTTCGAGATAAATCGCCTTGCCGTCGGTCACCAGGTGCAGGTCGGACCCAGCTTGCGTCAGGTCGGCCAGCCGCTTGCCCATTTCCTTTTGCAGGAAGCGCAGCACGCGGCGGATTTTTTGCAGTGAGAATCCCTTGCGGCGCAGTTCGGCGATCACCGTGATCTCGATGACCTCGGTTGGAAAGTACACGCGGCGGTGTCCCTCGTGGCGCGGCGATACTACCTTGCGCTCATCCCACCATTGCAGTTGCCGCAGGCTCACACTCGCCAGGGTTGAAACTTCAACGGAGGAATAAGTGCGATTCGGATTCGCGGGTTCGGGGCGGCTTTTTCGAGGTTTGAGCATGGGGCGCTGTTAGGGACGACTTACCGATTGTAACCAACTTCCAGGGTGTGTCAATAGGCTTACTTTCGGGGTGCCAATTTGCTGGTGTTTTTCCATTGCGGGCGCTCGCTCGCGTTGGCAATTGTTTCCACTAAACGCGCAAAGAATTCGTTGAATTTCGCGGCGGCGGCAGGATCCCACGGCTGCTTGAGATCGTCGGCTGGACTATGGTGCCGGACGGAGTACCAATCGCAGAAAATAGCCTCCTCGCGCGAGCCTTTCTCGAAGCCAAAGACGAAGCCAGTAGCCGGGACGCCGATTTGCATGAAGACCGCATAGGCCGCAGGCCAGCGGCGGCGCTCAGGGCCATCCAGGTTGTCGATGCTGAGCGTGCCCAGCATCCCCTCGGGAAGCGCGGGCAGCGGACGATTCGCAGCCGGCGTTCCCACGGGCGCGCCCAGCCGCACCAGAATCTTACCTTCCAGACCGAGCGCCGCCGGCGGCTGCGCGTCCGAACCGGCGAAAACCAATCCACCCCTAATTTGCTCTGGCAATCCAGGCGTCACCGTCATGGTGAGTTCGCGCAGCCAGCGGAATCGGTAGACGCCCGATTTCCGCTGGAGCACCGCCCCGGAATCCGCCGCCCGCAATCACACCACGTGAAGCGGCACTGGCTGGTAGTAACCCTTCTCCCCAGCGGGCTTCAGTCCAGCGCGTTCAAACTCGGCCGCGACATAGCGCGCCGCGCGCCCGTGCCCCGCGCTCCCCGTGTCGCGCCCTTCCATGCCATCGTTCGCGAGCGCCGTGACATGAGACCACCAGCGCCGCGTAGTGTCATTAGGCTCTGTCGCGAAAACCCAAAGGGAGAGTGTCAGGAGCGCCGAGCCGGCCTTCATGAATCACGAGTCTAGCATTGACTATTTACGGTTGCGAAGGATTCCCAAATATGGGAACATAAGGATTGAGGGTCTATGGTGAAGCGGCGGTGGCAAAGTTTGCAGCGAAGCATCCCCCTTCCAGAACGCCGCTCCAGCGATTTCTCGAGATCGTTAGGGAAGCCGACTGGCCGCACTTTCCTTCCGTCAAGAAATCCTTCGCGGCGGTGGACTACGCGCCTTCTACCGGAGCTCTCATTTTCGACATCGGCGGCAACAAGTACCGCCTGATTGCTCGTGTCGACTTCGAGGAACAGATGCTCGTCGTAGAGCGCGTCTTGACGCACAACGAATATAGGAGGGAGGACTTCTAATGCCTGCGGCTACCTACGAACAGCTTCTATCGGAGACGGCACCCCAGGTCATCACGAGCGAGACTCAGTACCAGGAAATCGGCTTACGTCTTGGTAATCTCGTGGGAAAAGGTAAGTCCCGCACCAACGAGGAAACCAAGCTGATGCGGTTGCTCGCACTCCTGATCGAAGACTTCGATCGCCGCCACGCCATGCCGCCGAGTAAGAGCACCCCCGCCGAGCGCCTCCGTTTCCTGCTGGAATCCGCCGCGAAGAAACCGTCCGATCTGGTTCCGGTATTTGGCCAGCGGAGCCACGTGAATGAAGCTCTGAACGGACGGCGGGAAATCAGCCTGGAGAAAGCGCGGAAGCTCGCGAAACTGTTTGGCGTGAAGCCGGGCGTCTTTCTTTAGCCCCCACCGACGAACCAAACCACTTCAAGCTGAGCGCCGTCCCGCACCTCCGCCGCCACCCAATCCGGTTTGCGAACAATCTCACCATCCAGTTCCACCGCAACCCGAGACGGGTCCATCTCCAGGAAAGCGAGTAGTCGATCCACTGTAAGACCAGCGGGAATGCTCCGCGGCTCGCCATTTAGAACAACTTGAATTGTCTTTGTTTCAGAGATTTCCATCCGGCGAGTTTGACACTCCCTTTCGTTCCTCATTATATTTGAATGTTTAGGATCAAGACCTGAACACAGACCGGGAGCGGTCCGCGCTCCCCAACTATCGCCAACGAATAGATGCCGACTTATCCCCAAACTTACTTCCCTGTCGTCGTGCAAGTCATCATCGCCATTGCGGTGGCGGCGGGCTTGATCGGCGCGTCCACGCTGCTGGGCAAGCGCGCGCGCAGTCCCTTGAAGGACACGCCCTATGAATCCGGCATGGCGCCCGTAGGTTCGGCGCGCGAACGCTTCAGCGTCAAATTTTACTTGGTGGGGATGATCTTCATCCTGTTCGACATCGAAGCCGTATTCCTGTTCCCCTGGGTGGTTGTGTTCCGCGAACTAAAACTGTTCGGCTTGGCCGAGATGTTCGTGTTCATCGTGCTGGTGCTGGTGGGATTCTTCTACGTATATAAGAAGGGCGCGCTCGAATGGGGTCCGGAGACCAAGCGTCCGGCAGTGAATAAATGGGGAAAGCGATGAGCCAATTCACCCATCCCGCGATTCTAGAAACCAAGCAGGCGCTGGGTGAGACCACCCTGATCGCCGATCCCGCGCAGATCGTCGACCTGTGCCGCCATCTTAAGGACAACGAAAAATTCGTCCGCCTCAGCTCCGTCACCGCCGTCGACTGGCATCCAGCCGAGCCGCGCTTCGAGGTCGTCTACCATCTGGCCTCGATTGAGCCCATCCGCCGCCTCCGCGTGAAATGCCGCGTCAGTGGGACCAATCCAGAAATGGATTCTGTCTACAGCGTGTGGCGCTCAGCCGACTGGTATGAGCGCGAGATGTTCGACATGTTCGGCATTGGCTTCCGTAATCACCCCAACCTGGTCCGCATCCTGATGCCGCTCGATTGGGAAGGTCACCCGCTGCGCAAAGATTATCCGGTACACGGTTACAAGTACGGATACGCGAAAGAATAGTATGAAACAGTCCTTCGAAGATCACGTAGCCACCATCGCCGCGACCCAGGAAACCCCCGCCGGTCCTGCCGCACCGCGGCGCATGACGCTGAACATGGGGCCCCAGCACCCCTCGACTCACGGCGTTCTGCGCATCGTGATTGAACTTGAAGGCGAGACCATCGTGAAGGCCGAGCCCGACATCGGCTTCCTGCACACCGGCATCGAAAAGCAGTGCGAAGCCATCAACTGGGCGCAAGTAGTTACGCTCACCGACCGCGTCGATTATCTTTCGAACCTCGCCAACAATTTGGTGTACGCCTTGACGGTGGAGAAACTCCTGCAACTGGAGATTCCGCCCAAAGCCCAATGGCTGCGCGTAATGCTGGTCGAACTCGACCGCCTGAACAGTCATTTAGTCTGGCTCGGTACCCACGCTCTCGACATCGGCGCGATGAGCATGTTTTTCTACTGCTTCCGCGAGCGCGAAGACGTGCTTCGTATCAAGGAAATGTTCAGCGGGCAGCGCATGATGACCAGCTACATCCGTCCCGGCGGTGTGGCTCTGGAGCCCCCGCGCGGCTGGGAGAAGGCGTTGGGCAAGTTCATCCGCCAGTTCCCCAGCAAAGTAGACGAATACGAAAACCTGCTCGACTCGAACCCCATCTGGAAAATCCGCACGCAAGGCGTCGGCTTCATCTCGATCGAAGACATGCTGGACCTGGGCGTGACCGGCCCCATGATCCGCGCCGCCGGCATTCCGCTCGACGTCCGCAAGACCGAACCCTATTCGAGCTACGAAAAATTCGATTTCAAAGTCGCCACGCGCACCGAGAACGACGTGTATGCGCGGTACCGTGTGCGCTTAGAAGAAATGCGGCAGAGCGCCCGCATCATCGTCCAAGCCATGGAAGGAATGCCGGAAGGCGCGTTCCAGGCGGATGCGCCGCACGTCGTCCTGCCGGATCGCGAAAAGATGAAGACGCAGATGGAAGCGCTCATCTATCATTTCAAGATCGTGACCGAAGGCTTCCGCGTCCCCGCCGGCGAGGCCTATCAAGCCGTAGAATCGCCGCGCGGCGAGATCGCTTATTACATCGTGAGCGACGGGACCTCGAAGCCCTACCGTGTGCATATGCGCACGCCCAGCTTCGCAAACCTGATGGCGCTGCCCCCGCTGCTCGAAGGAACGCTGATCGCCGACTCCATCGCCTCTCTAGGCAGCATGGATTTCGTGTTGGGAGATACCGACCGCTAATGACCTTCTCGCCGCAACTCGAAGAACGTTTCGCGAAAATGCTCACGCGCTACCCGGAAGGGCGCACCCGCTCAGCCGTGGTCCCCATGTTGATTTACGGCCAGGACGAAGTAGGCGCGGTTACCAAAGAGCTGATCGAAGAAATCGCCCGGCGCTGCAAAGTGACCCCACTGCAGGTGGATGAAGTGGTGGGCTACTACTCCATGCTGCACCGCAAGCCGCAAGGAAAATTCCACGTGCAGGTGTGCACCAACATCAGTTGCCAATTGGTAGGCGGCGAAGAATTGTACGAACACGCCAAGAAAAAACTAGGCCTCGGACACAAAGAAACCTCTGCCGACGGCCTGTTCTCGCTGGAAGAAGTCGAATGCATGGGTGCGTGCTCCTGGGCCCCGGCGGTCGAGATTAATTACGACTTCCATCATTTCGTGACGCCCGAGAAACTTGATCAACTGATCGATGGCCTAAGGAAGGCGCACTAATGGCCAAGCAACTTTTTAACCAACCGAGCCCGCTAGAGACCCGTGTCGTCAGCAAGAATTTTGCCATCGAGGGCTCCGAAACGCTCGACGTCTACCTCAAGAATGACGGCTACAAGGCCTTCCTTAAAGCCAAAGAGATGACACCCGAGGCCATCGTCGAGGAAGTGAAGACCTCGAGCCTGCGCGGCCGTGGCGGCGCCGGATTCCCGACTGGACTCAAGTGGAGTTTCGTCCCCCGCACCTCGCCCAAGCCCCGCGTCATCGTCATCAACGCGGATGAAAGCGAGCCCGGCACTTGCAAAGATCGCTTACTGATGGAGTACGACCCGCACCAATTGATCGAAGGCATCCTGATCGCGGGCCTGGCCGTTGATGCGCACAAAGGCTACCTCTATATACGCGGCGAATACCGCTATCTGATCGAGAAAATGGATCGCGCGATCGACGAAGCCTACGCCAAAGGCTATCTGGGCAAGAACGTGGCGGGTACCGGATTCGAGTTCGATCTCTGTACCCACAGCGGCGCGGGCGCCTACGAGTGCGGCGAAGAAACCGCGTTGCTCGATTCGCTAGAAGGCAAACGCGGCGTTCCACGCATGAAGCCCCCGTTCCCGGCCGTGGCCGGCGCATGGGCGCTTCCAACGCTTCTGAATAATGTTGAAACCTTCAGCGCCGTCCCCGCGATCATTCGCGACGGCGGCGCAGCGTTCGCAGCTCTAGGGACTCCGAAAAACGGCGGCACGCGCTTGGTATGCATCTCCGGACACGTCAATAAGCCCGGAGTTTACGAGCTGCCGCTAGGCTTTCCGATGATGAAGGCCATCAACGAAGTCGCCGGCGGCATCCCCGGCGGGAAAAAACTAAAAGCCGTGGTCCCCGGCGGTTCGTCGTGCCCCATTCTAAAAGCCGACGAGTGCGACATCCCGATGGACTACGACACGCTCGCCAAAGTCGGCAGCATGCTCGGCTCCGGCGGCATGGTTGTGCTGGATGAGACCACCGACATGGTCCGCTTCGCGCTGCGCATCATGAAATTCTACGCGCACGAAAGCTGTGGATGGTGCATCCCTTGCCGCGAAGGCACGACTTGGTTGAAAAAGATCCTGCAGCGCTTCTACGAAGGCCAAGGCCGGCGCGAAGATATCTCGCTGCTGGGCGAGCTCTCGAAAAACATGCTGGGCCGCACCTTCTGCGCCCTGGGCGACGCCGCGGCGCTGCCGACGATCTCCATCGTCGAAAAGTTCACCGAAGATTTTGAGATGTATCTGGCGCGCCAAGAGGTGATGGTATAAATCGTGGCTGACATCGTTAAGCTGACCATCGACGGCAAAGAAATCCAGGCGGAGAAAGGCAAGCTGCTGATCGAAGTGGCGCGCCAGAACGGCATCGAGGTGCCGGCCTTCTGCTATCACGAGGACTACACGCTGCAGGCCGCCTGCCGCATGTGCCTGGTCGAAATCGAAAAGACCCCCAAGCTGCAAGTAGGCTGCACCACGCCCGTAGCCGAGGGCATGGTGGTGCGCACCGACTCCGACATCGTCAAGAAAGCGCGCAAAGGTACGCTAGAATTCTTGCTGACCAATCATCCCCTCGATTGCCCCGTATGCGACAAGGGCGGCGAGTGTGAGTTGCAAGACATGGTCTTCCGCTACGGCGCCGGCGAGAGCCGCTTCGTCGAGCGCAAACTGCACGTCGATGAAAAGCAGTGGAGCCCGGTCGTGTATTTCGACGCCCCGCGCTGCATCCTGTGTTATCGCTGTGTCCGTGCCTGCAACGAAGGTATGGGTGTGGGAGCTCTCGGCGTAGGCAACCGCGGTGCGATCTCCGAAATCGTTCCTAATCATCAGGATCACCTTGAATGCGATGAGTGCGGCGCCTGCATCGACATCTGCCCCGTAGGCGCGCTCACCAGTGGAACGTATCGTTATCAAACCCGCCCCTGGGAAATGGAGCACGTCGGCACCATCTGCACCCACTGCGCCGATGGTTGCAAAACGACCCTGGGCGTCCGCAACGACGAAATCATCCGCGGCAACAATCGCGACCGCAGCGGCATCAACAACGAGTTCCTGTGCGTGAAGGGTCGCTACGCCTTCGACTTCACCAAACACCCCGAGCGCCTGCAGTCGCCCATGATGAAGACCGAAAAAGGCTACGAGCCGATTTCCTGGTCCCAAGCATTGGAAGTAGTCTCCACCAAGTTCAGCGAAGCCAAAGCACGCGGCGCCAAGTTCGGCGTGATCGGTTCGAATCACACCACCAACGAAGAGAATTTCTTCCTGGCAAAGTTCGCGCGCCAAGGCCTAGGCACGAACAATATCGACCACCACCGCACCGGCGATTTGGCAACCTTCTTCGATGCCCTCTCCGGCAAGACTGCCGCGCTTGCCTCGACCGATGACGTGTACTCTGCGAAAGCGGTCTTAGTTGTAGGAGCCGATCTAGCCCAGCAACACCCGTTCCTGTCCTTCCAGGCCCGTGCCAACTTCCGCCATCACAACGCGCACATTTATGCAGTGACGTCGGGCCCAGTGCGCGAAGACAACCAAGCTGTCGCCAGCGTCCGCGTCCAAAAGGGCGGGGAAGTCGCCGGTGTCGAATCCCTGCGCGACAAATTGAAGGCTGAGGGCGACCTGGTCATCGTTTTCGGCGACTCCGTGCAAGGCGACGCCCTGCGCAAGTTAATCGCGTTCGGCGACTCGTTAGGCATCCCCGTCAAGTACGTCTGCCTGGTCGATTATTCAAACTCACGAGGCGCCTTCGACATGGGTGTGCTCCCGCGCGACGGCGGAATGTCCCGCGAACAGATGCTGGCCGCAAGCGACCTGGACGTCCTCTGGGTAGTAGGTGCGAATCCCCTAAAGTCAGGTTCCCTCGCATCGAAGAATGCATTCGTAGTAGTGCAAGACCTCTTCATGACCGACACCGCCAAGCAAGCCGACATCGTCCTCCCCGCCGCGTCAGCCTACGAAAAGAACGGCACCGTAACCAATGTCTGTGGCGAAGTGCAGCGCCTGAAACAAGCCATCAAAGTGATGGGCACCAAAACCGACCTCGAGATCTTCGGACAAATCGCCAAGGAAATGGGTTTGAATCTAGGCATCTGGCTCCCCGACAAAGTTTTCGAAGAAATCCGCAAGACCGTGCACGGCTACGGAGTCTCACCCGCGCTCTTAGCGATCGGCCCCGTCCCAACCATGCCTCTCAACGGACGCATAGCCGCGCTCCCCGGCGCAATCCAATCCTCCGGCGACACGCTGTTCACTTCAGGCTCACTCACCCCCTACTCCGAAATACTCAACAAGGTAATGGAATCTCCTGGCAAACTTTACAGCGGGCAGGGGCAATAGGCGACGATGACTTTCTTCATAGTGGCCATCGTTAAAGCTGCCGTAGTAGCGTTCGTTCTGCTCACCGCCCTAGCCTACCTGCAGTGGCTCGAACGCAAGGTGCTCGCGCACATCCAATTGCGCGTCGGCCCCCGCCGCGTCGGTCCGCACGGCCTGCTGCAGCCCCTGGCCGACGTCATCAAGCTGATCACCAAGGAAGACATGATGCCTTCCCACGTGAACAAAGTGTTCTGGTTTCTCGCGCCCTTCATAGCGGTGCTATTCTCGTTGATCCCCATCGCCGTGATCCCGTTCGGTACAGAACTCAGCCTGCCCGAGATCAACCTCGGCCCGATCCACATTCCGGCAATCACCACCGCGATGCAGTTGACCGATCTCAACATCGGCGTCCTCTTCATCCTCGGCATCTCCGGTCTAGGCGTCTACGGAGTAGCACTCGCCGGTTGGTCCTCGAATAATAAATATTCCCTGCTAGGCGGCCTGCGCAGCTCCGCGCAAATGATCAGCTACGAACTGCCGATGGCCATGGCAATCGCCGCCCCCTTGCTAGCGCTCAACACGCTCAGCTTCCGCGGCATCGTCGACGGCCAAGCTGGCTTCTTCTTCGGATTCCTCCCCAAGTGGACCATCTTCCAAGTCTTCCCCTTCAACATCATCAGCTTCATCCTGTTCATCATCGCGGCCTTCGCCGAAACCAACCGTGTCCCCTTCGATCTCCCTGAAGCCGAAAACGAACTGGTCGCCGGCTTCCATACCGAATACGGCAGCATGAAATTCGCCGCGTTCTTCATGGCTGAATACTGCAACATGGTGACGATCTCCTGTGTAGCGACACTGCTGTTCCTGGGCGGCTGGCATCCCCCATTCCCCGCGCAATATGGTTCGAGCTTCCTGCCGTCGCTAGTGATGGCCGGCGCCGGTATACTTTGCTTCCTCCACGCCATGAGCCCCGCGCGCCCGCTCGACCGCTTCACGCTCCCCGTAGTCGGCGTAGCATTCTTCGCGTTAGCCGGCGTGTTCCTGATCCCCGCCGTAGCGCTCCCGCTGATGCCCATCATCTGGTTCTCGGCGAAAGCGCTCGTCATCTTATTCGTATACATTTGGGTTCGCGGCACGCTCCCGCGCTTCCGCTACGACCAACTGATGCGCTTCGCCTGGACTTTCATGTTCCCGGTAGCCGTCGTCAACCTTTTCCTCACCGGCCTGGTGGTGGCATTGATGGCCTAGGGCCAGCGCATAAAATATGGACGCACTCCTCTTCATGATCTTCGCCGCGATCGCGGTAGTCTGCGCGATCAACCTGGTGGTGCAGACCCACCCCATCTCGAGCGCTCTTTCTCTAGTCGGCGTAATGGGCGCGCTAGCAGCCCTGTATTTACTCCTAGGCGGCGAATTCATCGCGGCTGCGCAACTAGTGGTTTACGCCGGCGCCATCATGGTGCTGTTCGTGTTCGTCATCATGCTGCTGAACGCCGGCACCGAGCACAAAGGCCACCGTACCTGGGCCAAATACGCGGGCGTTCCTTTGCTCCTGGTGTTCTTAGGATTGATTGCCAGCCTAATCGCCAACCGCCTCCCGGCCTCTGAAAATGTAGTCTTCGGCCAATTCACGAAAGGCTCGCCGCTAGAAATTGGACGCGCGCTCTTCACCACCTACCTGCTGCCGTTCGAAGTCACCAGCGTCCTGATCCTGATCGCCATTCTCGGGGCGATCGTCCTGGCGCGAAAGGAGATCGACTAGTGCCACAGCTACCTCCCAGCGTGCCGCTGTCCTGGTACCTGGCCCTCAGCCTGATTCTCTTCGTATTGGGCATCGCCGGATTTCTATTCCGCCGCAACATCATCACCGTGTTCATGTCGATCGAGCTCATGCTCAACGCCGTGAACCTCAGCTTCATCACGTTCTCTTACAAATTGAAACAAGTGGACGGACATATTTTTAGCTTCTTCGTGATGGTGGTGGCGGCGGCCGAAGCCGCGGTCGGCCTCGCGATCATCCTGACCGTGTTCAAGAACCGGCAAACGCTCGAAATCGACGAATTAAGCTCGCTCAAAAACTAAGATGCAACTTTGGTTGATACCTCTCCTACCGCTAGCCGGTTTCGCCGTGAACGGTCTGCTCGGCCGCCGCTTGTCGAAGACCGCGATTAACGCGGTCGCCGCCGGCTCCGTACTGCTGAGCTTTTTGTGGGTGCTGAAAACCCTGAGCGCGCTGGGCGTGTTCGGCGGCGGCAATCCGCTGGAGCAGACTTACGTCGAGCATTACTTCACCTGGATCCAATCCGGCGCCCTGAACATCGGCGTCGATTTCGCCATTGACCGTCTGACAGCCGTGATGCTGATGATCGTCACCGGCGTCGGCTTTCTGATTCATGTTTACGCCATAGGCTACATGGCGCACGAAGGCGGCTACTACCGCTTCTTTGCGTATCTCAACCTGTTCATGTTCTTCATGCTGGTGCTGGTTCTGGGCGCCAACTTCCTATTGCTGTTCGTAGGCTGGGAAGGTGTGGGCTTGTGCAGCTACCTGCTGATCGGCTTCTACTTCAGCGAAAAGTTCGCCACCGACGCCGGCAACAAAGCCTTCATCGTAAACCGCATCGGCGACTTCGGTTTCTCTCTAGCGGTCTTCCTGATCGTAGTGCACTTCGGATCGCTAGACTTCGCCACCGTGTTCGGCAAAGTGCAGTCGATGCCTGTCGAATCGACCGCCGGTTGGATGACGGCCATCGCTCTGCTGCTGTTCGTCGGAGCCACCGGCAAGTCCGCGCAGATCCCTCTATATGTATGGCTGCCCGACGCCATGGCCGGCCCGACTCCCGTCAGCGCCCTGATCCACGCCGCCACCATGGTGACCGCCGGAGTCTACATGGTCACGCGCAGCTCCGCGATTTTCCTGCACGCCCACGGTGCCCTCGAAGTAGTCGCGATCATCGGCCTGGCAACCGCGTTCTTCGCCGCCACCATGGGCCTCGCCCAGAACGACATTAAAAAGGTTTACGCGTACTCCACGGTTTCCCAATTAGGCTACATGTTCCTGGGACTCGGCACCGGAGCCTTCTCCGCCGGCATCTTCCACGTCATGACCCACGCCTTCTTCAAGGCGCTCTTGTTCCTAGGAGCCGGCAGCGTAATCCACGCCATGTCCGGCGAACAAGACCTGCGTAAAATGGGCGGCCTGCGGAAATACACGCCCATCACCTTTTGGACTTTACTTTGCGCCAGCGTCGCCATCGCCGGCGTCCCCCCGTTCTCTGGCTATCACAGTAAGGATGCGATCCTCGCGTCCGCCTACGAATACGCGCCCTGGATGTACTGGGTAGGCGTCTTCACCGCCGGCATGACCGCCTTCTACGTCTTCCGCGCCTTCTTCCTAGCCTTCTTCGGCGAGCCTCGCTGGAAAGCCGACGCACATGACGCCCACGGCCATGACGCTCACGGCCACGGACACGGCGCTCCCCACGAGTCACCTCCTTCAATGTGGATTCCCCTGGCAGTTCTCGCCGTGCTGAGCCTTGTCGGCGGCTACATCAACATTCCGAAGTGGCTCGAGCCCATGTTCAAAGTGGCGCCAGAAGAGTCCGGAATTCCCTGGACAGCCATGGTGTCCGTCGCCGCGGGCCTAACCGGCGTTGCTCTAGCCGCCTGGTTCTACCTGATCGCGCCCGCGATCCCCGAAGGCTTAGCGCGCACCTTCAGCACACCCTATCGCTGGATCTACAACAAGTACTTCGTCGACGAATTCTATGACTCGCTGGTAGTTAACCCCACGGTGGACGGCTCGCGCTCGCTCCTCTGGCGCGTAGTTGACGCCGGCGGCATCGACGGCATCGTGAACGGCGCCGGCAAGACCGTGCGCAACGTAGGCGGCATTCTCAAACGAATGCAGTCAGGTTCCATACGTAGCTACGCCGCGTGGGTGGTGCTGGGCTCGATCGTAGTGATCGTCGCCATCACCATGGCGGGAGGCGCGCGATGACACTCCTCGACGCCGTTCTCTTCCTGCCGCTAATCGGTTTCTTGCTTCTACTGCTGATCCCCAAAAGCAACCCCGGCTTCTCCCGCATGGCAGCGTTGGTGATCTCGCTGGTGATCTTCGTGATCTCGCTAGGACTCGCTAGTGGCCTTTCCCCCGACGGCTACGCTTTCGTGCACGATTCCGAATGGATCACCTCGCCGCCCATCCGCTATCACGTCGGCTTAGATGGCTTGAGTCTTTGGCTAGTGATCCTGACGACGTTACTCAC
>Ga0068858_100001633_pt1 | contig 22876 bp, 25 predicted proteins | sample KBSSwiS12_FD_66589 | JGI IMG/M metagenome (GOLD analysis project Ga0068858, IMG submission 66589) | Switchgrass rhizosphere microbial communities from Kellogg Biological Station, Michigan, USA - KBS Switchgrass S1-2 | ecosystem: Host-associated > Plants > Roots > Rhizosphere > Soil ...
CCTTCCTCACCGTGCAGGAAGGCTGCGACAAATTCTGCACCTATTGCGTCGTGCCCTATACGCGCGGCGCCGAGGTCTCGCGGCCCTGGAGCGCGATCGTCGATGAAGCGAAGGCGCTGGTCGATGCCGGCGCGAGGGAGATCACCCTGCTCGGCCAGAACGTCAACGCCTGGGAGGGCGAGGACATGGCCGGCAACCTCCAGGGCCTTGACGGGCTGATCCGCGCGCTCGACCGGATCGAGGGGCTGAAGCGGATCCGCTACACCACAAGCCACCCCAATGACATGCGCGAGGGGCTGATCGTGGCGCATGCCGAGGTGGAGAAGCTGATGCCCTTCCTGCATCTGCCGGTGCAATCGGGCAGCGACCGGATCCTGAAGGCGATGAACCGCAGCCATAGCCGCGATTCCTATCTGCGCATTCTCGACCGGGTGCGCGCGGTACGGCCCGATATTGCGCTGTCGGGCGACTTCATCGTCGGCTTTCCGGGCGAGACCGAGGCCGACTTCGCCGATACGCTGAGCCTGGTCGATGCGGTCGGCTATGCCCAGGCCTTCACCTTCAACTACAGCCCCCGCCCCGGCACGCCGGCCGCCGACATGGCGGATCAGCTGTCGCGCGAAGTGATGGACGAACGGCTGCAGCGGCTTCAGGCGGCGATCAACCGCGACCAGGAGGCATTCAATGTCGCGAGCGTCGGGCGGACCTGCGCCATCTTGCTCGAACGCAAGGGCAAGCTTCCGGGCCAGCTGATCGGCAAGTCGCCCTGGCTGCAATCGGTGCATCTGGTGGCTGATGCGGCGATTGGGGATATGGTCGAGGTCGAGATCGCGGCGGCGTGGCCGAACTCGGTTTCGGGCGTTGAACGGGTGCGGCAGGCCGCCTGATATTGGGAAGGCGGGACCGTCATGGCTCTTTTGTTGCTGGCGATTCAGACCATGGTGATGGCACCTGACGTTTCCGGTCCGGCACCGGTGTGCCGCCATCAGGATGGCATGATCGACAGGCCTGTCGTCCCTACCGCCGAGGTTGCGCGGAGTATCTTCGCTGCGGTCGCCAAGCCTTTGCAGAGCGAGCAGACGGCGGGCGGGTATGTGCTGACTATTGCCGATGAGGGGGCCGCCTGGGCGGTATTTCAGGCGCTTCCGGATCGCCCGGGGATGATCACTATGGGCGGCGGTGGTCTGACGATGCGGATCGACAAGTGCACCGGGGCCATCAGCGAGATGCATTACCAGCGCTGAGCGGACGCATGGGCGGAGCGCCAGATCAGTCACCCTCACCCTTCCCATCGCTGCGCGATGGGCCCCTTCCCTCTCCCCTGAAGGGAGAGGGAGAAGATCGTCGAAAGATCGCCACTGTTGCCCGTTTCCCTCTGTCCTCGGCGCGCGCGCTCTGCCATCTTGGGCTCGGATGCAGCAGACTCGCCCCTCCGTCGGAACACCGCCCTGCGCGGTTGGTTCTGCGGTCCGTTCGGGTGAATTGCTCTCCCTCCATGACATCTCCCTCCTGCCCGAAGGAACCGCATGAGCCGCAAGCCTGTCCCAGCCCAGTCCGGTGATCGCAGCCGTGCAGAGGTCGTGTTCGACAAGCCCCAACTCATGGCCCAGCTCTTCGGGGAATATGACCAGAATCTGCTGCTGCTCGAGAACCGGCTCGGCGTGTACATCACCGCCCGCGGCAACCGCGTGGGGCTCGAGGGCAATGCCGAATCGGTCGCCGCGGCGCGCGACGTTCTGCAGGGGCTCTACAACCGCATCGTGCGCGGTGAGCGGGTCGATGCGGGGCTGGTCGAGGCAGTGATCACCATGTCGTCCGAGCCGACGCTCGACGGCATCATCCGCGCCGATATCGCCGGCACGCCGCAAATCATGATCCGCACGCGCAAGAAGACGATCGTGCCGCGCACCCTCGCGCAGCAGCATTATATGCGCGAACTGCTGAACAACGACATCATCTTCGCGCTCGGGCCGGCGGGCACCGGCAAGACCTATATCGCGGTCGCGCAGGCCGTGGCGCAGCTCATCACCGGCAGCGTGCAGCGCCTGATCCTGTCGCGCCCGGCGGTGGAGGCGGGCGAGAAGCTCGGCTTCCTGCCCGGCGACATGAAGGACAAGGTCGATCCCTATCTGCGGCCCTTGTACGACGCGCTCAACGACTGCCTGCCGGCCGAGCAGGTCGAGCGGCGCATCCTCTCGGGTGAGATCGAGATCGCGCCGATCGCCTTCATGCGCGGCCGCACGCTGGCGGACGCCTTCATCATCCTCGACGAGGCGCAGAACACCACGCCCGCGCAGATGAAGATGTTCCTCACCCGCTTCGGCGAGAACAGCCGGATGGTGGTGTGCGGCGACCCGAAGCAGACCGATCTGCCCGGCGGCATGAACGCTTCGGGGCTGAACGACGCGGTCGGGCGGCTCGAAGGGATCGAAGGCATGTCGATCTGCCGCTTCGGCGCGGGGGATGTGGTGCGGCATCCGATCGTCGGGCGGATCGTCGAAGCATATGAGGGCAAGGATGCTTGAGGGCATCTTGTGCTCCCGCGAAGGCGGGAGCCCAGTCTGTACCCCCGCCTTCGCGGGGGTACAGCAGGGAGACGGATAACCGTGCTTGAGACCGCTCTCTCGATTGAATCCCCCTGGCCCGCGGGCGAGTGGGAGGCTCTTGCCCACCGTGCCGTCACGTCGGCGATGGAGCGGACGCCGCATGGCGAGATGCTGACCTATCCCGTCACCATCGAGATCTCGATCCGCCTCACCACCGATGCCGAGGTCCAGACGCTCAACGCGCAATATCGCCACAAGGACAAGCCGACCAACGTCCTCAGCTTCCCGATGGTCCAGGCCGATCTGCTCGACACGATCGACCAGAATTCCGACGATGGCGAAGTGCTGCTCGGCGATATCGTGCTCGCGCACGGCGTCTGCGCGGCCGAGGCCGAGGAGCGCGGCATTTCGTTGGAACAACATGCGACACATTTGATCGTGCATGGCACGCTCCACCTGCTAGGATATGATCACCTGGAGGACCGCGAGGCCGAGGCGATGGAAGCGATCGAGATCGATGCGCTTGCCGCGCTCGGGCTGGCGGACCCCTATCTGATACGCGAGGACTGAACGACCGCCATGCCCGACGGCCACAGTACCACCGGCGTCAGCCCCGGCACTGCCGGGGCCGACGCACAGGAAGGCAGCATATGGCGCTCCTTCCGCTCCTTCATCTTCGGCGATCCGGGCGACGATTCGCTCCGCGCTCAGCTCGAAGAGGTTATCGACGCGCATGAGGACGAGCCCGGGCCCGACAATGCCGGCGATCTCTCCCCGCTCGAACGCCAGATGGTTCGCAACCTGCTCCATTTCGGCGAGCGCGACGCTGGCGATGTCGGCGTGCCCCGCGCGGACATCGTCGCCGTCGAGGAACAGACCAGCTTCGCCGATCTCGTCACCCTGTTCGCGGAAGCCGGGCACAGCCGCTTGCCGGTGTACCGCGAGAAGCTCGATACGATCATCGGCATGGTCCATATCAAGGACGTGTTCGCGATCCTCGCGACCGGCGCGCCGCACCCCGAGACGCTGACCCCGCTCATCCGCGAGCCGCTTTATGTGCCGATGTCGCGCGGCGCACTCGATCTGCTCGCCGACATGCGGCAGAAGCGCGTGCATCTCGCGATCGTGCTCGACGAATATTTCGGCACCGAAGGCCTCGTCACGATCGAGGACCTGATCGAGGAGATCGTCGGCGATATCGAGGACGAGCATGATGACGCGCCCGAGGCGCTGCTGATCCCGCTCGACGGCGGCGCCTGGGAAGCCGACGCACGCGCCGAGCTCGAGGATGTGGGCGAGACGATCGACAAAAGGCTGGCCGAGGTGGACGGCGATATCGATACGCTGGGCGGGCTCGCGGCTGTGCTGGCCGGCCATGTACCGCAAAAAGGCGAATGCATCGTCCATGAGAGCGGCTGGACGCTCGAGATCGTCGCTGCCGACCCACGCAGGGTCGAGCGGCTGCGGCTGCATCCGCCGGTTAAGCGCGCGGCGGAGGAGAGCTGAGCCGGAGCTGGATTGGCTGCGGGCTGATCGGCGCGCGGTGCGGCGGCTTGTGATGGCGCCGGTGCGGGCTTTGGGGCCGGGACTGATTCCGGAACGGGTTGCGCGGCCGACGGCGCCGGGCGAGGGGTGCGCGGGGTAACAGGCGCAGTGTCGCGGCGGCGCTTTCCGAGCGCCCCCCATTTCTCCGGCTGGCGTTGACGCAACCAGAAGATCGCGGCCCCGACATGAGCCGGCACCTCTTCGTGCCAGGTCACTATGATCGGCACATCGGCACGGGCCGGAGTGAAGGCCTTGCTGCACTTGCGACGATAGCCGATGGCCCGGCGATAAAGCGTCTGCTCGACCCGGGCGTCAGCCATCCGGCTGCCCTTAGCGATGGCGGCGGCGAAGGCGGGATGGCGGCGGCGCCAGTCCTTCAGGGTTGCGATGTCGATCTCGAAGAAATCGGCGATGTCGGATGGCTCAGCACCGAGACAGCAGAGCTTGCGGGCCTGAGTGGCGAACGCGGGGTTATAGGATGGCGGGGGTGGCGCACCGGGGCCTGATGGCGAGCCAGCGTCGGGGCGCGGAAATTCCCTGTTATCGGCCGGATGAGGGGGTGTTTTTATTTTTTCGGGGCGCTTCAAGGCCGGTTTGGCGTGTTTTTCGGGTTTTGAATCAAATGCCTGCGAGCGAATTCCCTGATAATCAGGAACAGGGAATTTAGCCGTGCGGAACAGGGAATTGGTCCCGCCGGAACAGGGAATTCGCGGCGGGCGGTTACCGGGGGCGAATGCTCTGACCAGCGCAGGGCGCTCGGCCAGGCGGAAGGCAGCGTAGAGCAGCGGGATCGCGCTCGCGAATAGCTGCCAGATCGGGATTGTTTGAAGCAAGGTCATAGCGGGACGGTAGCGAGGTTGCTGCCAGGGTTGAATCAGACCGGGTGATGGCCCGTAAATGACTGCGCTCCGTTGTTACCGCCGGTTGCTCTCGCGGCACATTGAGCCTGCATGAATGACTGCTTCAGGCAATGGTCAAGTAATCTGTGCCAACTTCCCAGCTAGACGGTTGAGGATGCAGGAATGGACCGCTTGTTTACCAACATTGCTCCGCGCAGTGCGAACATCATGGGCCAGCCCTTCGCTTTCCTCTTGTTCATATTTCTATGTATCGCCTGGGCAATCAGCGGACCGATATTTCGCTATTCCGATAGCTGGCAGCTGATCATCAATATGGCGGTGACAGCACTTACTTTCCTCGCCCTATTCCTGATCCAGACCAGCCAGAACCGGCACGGCGCCGCGATCCAGGCCAATGTGGAATATACCGAAGCGAGCGTCGGTGACCTGTTGAGGCGTTGGTGATCATGGTTATCGATGATCAGGATGGGCCGACGTCGCCACCCCGCGATGCGCTCGGCGAAATTCTGCTGCGGGCCTATGCCGGCGACTATCATGCAGATCTGCGTTTCGAGCTGGTAAGCCTGCTTCTGGTGCTTGCCCATGATTCACGGGACGGCCAGCGTCAGTTGCGGTGACCTGCGCCGGCAGCCACGACCGTTCCGCCGTAATGCCCGACCAGCTTTGCACGCCATTCCGGACTCGTCGCGGTGCTCGAGCTTTGGCTTCCCCGGAAAGCCAGGATTGTGTTCGGGGAACAGAATCTCGCCCGAAAGCCGGGACAAGCCCGGGGTGACGATGTGATTCAACCTGGTCGAATTCGACTCCAAGCGGCGTGTCGCTACGATCTGCGCTTCTTCGGCATCGTCGCGATCTCGTCGAGCAGAGCGTCGATGCGCCGATCGATCTCGGGCCGTGCGTGGGCATAGTCGTCGTTGACGGAAGGGGTTGCCGCCCAATCCCGTGTTGGCCGCGCCGCCAGTTTCGGGGGCAGCGGATTGAAGACGACGACGATGTCGGCTTTTCGCAGATCCGCCGGCGCCAGTTTGCGCAGCGGATCGCGCGCGGGGTCGATACCGTCGGCGGCCATGCCCGTCCGCGCCGTTGCCGACAAATGCTCGGCCGGGGTGATGCCACGCGAGAAGGCAATTGCCTTGATGCCCCGCGCTCCGGCGCGTCTGCGGAACAGCTCACGCGCCAGCGCGCTTTTGACCGTGCCATATTGGCAGACGAACAGCACCCTGGTCGGCACGGGTTGGGCGTTCGCCAGGCTGCCGGTCAGCAGGCCAGCAATAGCCAGGACAATCAGCATCCTTGAGGCGAGGCCCCGGCGAGTGGATGTCGATGGAGGGAATCGATGTGGTTTCGAAAAGGGCATGCGGCGTCCTTTTGAAAAGCAGGACGCGATACTTCAGCATGTCGCCTCATGGGGTGATCGCGGTCCCCATCGGGCGATACAGCAGTCTCAGCGTTCAGCTGTCAACGCTGTCGCTCAGCCGGCGCGAATATGAGTTAAACTGTCGCCCTAATTGCCTTCGGTCCCTCTCCTTTCAGGAGAGGGGCAAGCTGCGTAGCAGCGCGGGCTGAGGATGGGTGGCGTGGTACCAAGAACCTCGCATAAGAGCCCATGGATCATCACAAGTATCACCGAAATGACTACATCAATATTCATTACGGTATCGCAATAATGTTGCCGCACTTGTCAAGCCTTTATGAAATACAATTATTCCAGTAAATTACGCATAGCATAGTGATTCTCGGATTTGGCTTACGATACTGTAACCTTTGCAGGCGGATACGGATATCTCCAGTATCAACAACTTCTCGTCATCATGGCCCTATAGTATAGCCTTTCTTGCGACTCGACGTCGCGAGTAGGAGATGACTGATGGGACTTCCAAAAGTGCAGCGCCAGGCGCTGACGCTAGAGCGGCTTCACGTTCTGCTTGATCCGGGCCGGGTCTATTACCGGCCAGTCGTCTTCGACATCCTGCAGCGCGCCGATGTCGCCGAGCTCAAGGCGCTGGTGGTCGGCGCGAAGGAGCTCAAGGCCGAATATGGCGACCTGGATGGCATCATCAAGGCTGCCGAAGGGGCCATGCGCAAAGCCTCGGCGACGTGATCGTCGAACGGGCCGATCTATCGCTGCCCGTTCGCTATTCCGGTCTCGACGATATCCTGAAGCGGGTGCCCGTGAGCGTGGTCTGGGAGATCACGCTCGCGTGCGACCTCGCCTGTCAGCATTGCGGGTCGCGCGCCGGTCGGCGGCGGCGTGACGAGCTGACGACGGCGGAGGCGCTCGATCTGGTCGACCAGATCGCCGAGCTTGGCGCGCGCAGTGTCGGGCTGATCGGCGGCGAGGCCTATCTCCGCAAGGACTGGCTGCAGATCATCGCGGCGATCCGCGCCGCCGGGATGGAGTGCGATCTCCAGACCGGCGGGCGCAACCTGACCGACGAACGCGTCGGGCAGGCGGCCGCGGCGGGCCTCAATGCGGTCGGCATTTCGATCGACGGGATCGGCGCGACGCATGATCGGCTGCGCGGCGTTATCGGGTCTTACGAGATGGCGCTGGCGGCTATGCGCAATGTCCGGGCGCATGGGCTCGAAGTCGGCGTCAACACCCAGATCAATGCGCGGACCCTGCATGAGCTGCGCGACCTGATGGACATCATCATCGAAGCCGGCTGCCATAATTGGCAACTCGCGATCACCACCGCGATGGGGAACGCGGCCGATCATCCCGACATGCTGCTTCAGCCCTGGCAGATGATGGAGGTGTTGCCGCTGCTCGCCGAGCTCGCCAGCGAGGGCCGGGAGCGCGGGCTGTTCCTGCAGCCGGCGAGCAATATCGGCTATTTCGGGCCGCATGAATCGCGCCTTCGCAACGTGATGAACGAGGAGATCCATTTCCACGGCTGCAACGCAGGCGACACGGTGATGGGGATCGAGGCCGATGGCACGATCAAATCCTGCCCGGGCCTGCCGAGCCCCTATGCGGGCGGCAATATCCGCGACCGGCGGCTACGCGACATCTGGGAGAATGCCGAGCCGATGGCGTTCAACCGGCGGCGCACGGTTGAGGATCTGTGGGGCTATTGCCGCACCTGCTATTATGCGGAAACCTGCCTGGCCGGATGCACCTGGACGGCGCATGCGCTGATGGGGCGCGCCGGCAACAACCCGATGTGCCACCACCGAGCCCTCGATTTCGACGCGCGGGGGCTGCGCGAACGGCTGGTCAAGGTGAAGGACGCCGAGGGGCGGTCCTTCGACCATGGTGAATTCGAAATCATTGTGGAGGCGGCTGTTGGCAAGGCGGCGCTGGCTGATGGCTGAGGCTGGGCGAATTCCGGTGCCGCTTCGGTTGTGCCGCGGCTGCCGCCACTTTGTGCGGATCGAGAATGAACTCTGCGATTTCTGCGGTGGCGACCTGGCGGCGCTCGAGGCGGCGCATGCGGAGAATGTTGCCGAAATTCGCGCGGTGACCGCGGCGCTGCGCGCGGCGATGGCGGAGAAAGGAGTTGGTGGGGCGGGCTCTGGAATCGGCGCAACTGCGTGAGGCCGCCTGCCCAGGAACAGCCGAACCGCAGCAGCTGAAGCCGAGACATCGGAAGGGTTTGGGCGACGTAAACTGCTGCCGAAATGCCGGATCAACTTCTTCATCCCCTCCCGCTTGCGGGAGGGGTAGGGGTGGGCTCGCGCTCACCGCTCGCGCGCAGCATGTTGAAGCCGGGCGCCCACCCCTCAGTCCCCTCCCGTAAACGGGAGGGGAGGCGCTGAGCCTTAGGCCGCTCGCGCATCTCCACGGCCCGCCGGAAGCGCCACCGACACTCCCACTCTACGCCGCGGGCAGCGGCACCAGAATCCCGTATGGATCATCCCCCGCCGCCCGCTTGACCTCTTCAAGCAGCCAGTCCCGGAAGGCGCGCACCTTTGGCAGGTTGCGCTTGTGCTCCGGGTATACCAGCCAGAAAGCGTTCCCGTAGTTCGCCACCTGCGGAAATGGCTGGACCAGCAGGCCGGCGTCGATCGCGGGCTGGAACATGGGCGGGCTGAGGATCGCGACGCCGTGCCCGGCGATCGCCGCATGACCGTCAAGCACCTGCGATTCGAAGCGGATGCCACTGCGCGCCGCCCCTTCCCGCTCGTCGACAGCGAGGGAGTCGAACCAGAGATCCCACCAGTCGTCCTCGGGCGAGATGCGGACGGCGGAGTGCAGATCGGCCGGCGTTTCGAGCTTGTGCGTCGCCAGGAAGCTGGGGTTCGCCAGCGGCGTGACCGGCATGCGCATGAGAAAATGGGACACCAGGCCGGGGGCCGGAGCGCGCAGGCCGCGAATGCCGACATCGAATTCGCTCGAGCCGAGATCGACCATCTGGTCCGTCACGTCGAGACGCACCGCGAGATCAGGCCGGATGATATGGAAATCGCCGAGCCTGCCCGCGAGCCAGTTGGTTGCGAAGGTTCGGGGCGCGGTGATGGCGAGGACCGAGGCGTTCTCGGATCGCGCGATGGCGAAGGCCTCGCCGAGCGCGGTGAACGCCTCGGTGACGCGCGGCGCGATGCGGCGACCGAGATCAGTCAGGACCATGCAGCGGCCCTTCCGGACGAACAGCGGGGCGCCGAGCCGCTCCTCGAGGAGCTTCATCTGATAGCTGACCCCGGCCTGGGTCATGGCCAGTTCCTCGGCAGCGCGGCTGAAATTCTCGTGGCGCGCGGCCGCCTCGAAGGCGCGAACGGCTGACAAGGGCGGGATCGGAAGCATCGCGCATTTATAAGTACAGCTTGTGGTTTACGTCCATCGCTTTGTTGGTGTCTCCGGCGGGGCTGCGTCAAAAAGCCGCTGTCGATCCCGACGAAAGAAGGAAGCCTCACCATGTTGAAAGTGATGATCCCAGCGGCTCTTCTCGCCGCTCTTGTCCCGAATGCGGCGCCGGCCCAGCAGGAGGGCCATGCCGAAATCCACGTCGCCTATCGCGATCTCGACCTTCGGAGCCCAGCCGGCGTGAAACAGCTGGACCGGCGGATCGAGCACGCGATCGATGCAGTCTGCCCCGATCCCGACGCCACTGACCTGGCACGCAAGTACAGAGTGGCCCGGTGTCGGGAAGTGGCGCGAGCCGGGGTCGCCGATCAGCGGGCCGCGGTCTTGCAGAACGGCGCACACCGCAATGCCGAGCTGGCGGCAGGCGCCGCCCGATAATGGCCTGGAATGCGCGACCATGCGGCTGGGCTTGCCGCTCAGCCGCATGGTCGCCGCCCCGAAGTGCAAGCCCCACTGATATATGGCCGCCATCATCGCGCGCCTGAAAATGCGCCCCCAGAGGACAGATCAGTACAAATCGGGCGCGGCAGGGTTTAGCCACCTGCAAGATATTGGAGAAACAAATGCCGACGACAGCGGAAAAGCGCAGCGTGTTCCGATCGCTTCACGAAAGCGGATTCTTCATCCTGCCCAACGCCTGGGATGGCGGCAGTACGCGCAGGCTGACCTCGCTCGGGTTCAAGGCGATCGCCTCGACCAGCGCCGGGGCGGCCTGGGCTGCGGGCAGGAATGACGGCGAGCTCAGCCGCGATGAGGTGCTCGCGCATCTCCGCACGCTCGTCGCGGCGACCGATCTGCCGGTCAACGCCGATTTCGAGAATGGGTTCGCTGACGCGCCCGAGCAGGTCGCCGCGAATGTCGCGTTGGCGATCGAGACCGGCGTCGCCGGCATCTCGATCGAGGACTGGTCGGGGAGCGCCATGTACGACACCAGCCTTGCGGTCGAGCGCCTGGCGGCTGCCCGTGCCGCGATCGATACGGTCGCGCCGGACGTCATGCTGATCGGCCGCAACGAGAATTTCCGCGTGCCCGGCATGCCAGCCGCCGAGAGCATCAAGCGCGCGGTCGCTTATGCCGATGCCGGTGCGGACTGCCTGTTCGTGCCCTTCATTCTCGATCGCGGCGCTGTCGCGGAGCTCGTTGCCGCGGTGGCGCCCAAGCCAGTCAATGTGGTCGTGCACAATTACGACGCCAGCATCGCCGACTTTGCCGCGCTCGGCGTTCGCCGCTGCAGCCTGGGCGGCAGTCTCGCGAAAATCGTCTGGGACGCGTTCGATGCGGCCGCGCAGAAAGTGAAAGCGTGCGAGCCCTGATATTGACCTATAAATGAATGATCATTTATATATCCGGTCCGCCCGATAAAGGGATGACAAGGAGGCGGCGGACCTGGCTATGCGAGCGCCGGATTTGGCAGGCAAGGTCGCCCTGGTCGCAGGTGCGACACGGGGCGCGGGCCGCGGCATTGCGCGGGCGCTGGGTGAAGCCGGGGCCCTGGTCTATTGCACCGGCCGCAGTGCCAAAGGGCATGCCACGGGCATGGACCGCCCCGAGACCATCGACGAGACGGTCTCGCTGATCGAACAGGCGGGCGGTCGCGCCGTCGCGATACGGGTCGATCACACCCAGGAGGAGGAGGTAGCGAGCCTCGCCGCCCGCATCCGCAGCGAGACCGGGCGTCTCGACATCCTCGTCAACAGCATCTGGGGCGCCGATCCCGTGATCGATTGGGGGAAGCGCTTCTGGGAGATCGATCTCGCCGGGATCCGGACCTGTCTCGATCAGACGCTCATCAGCCACATCATCACCAACCGGCACCTCGCCCCTCTCATGATGGAGGCGGACCGCGGCCTGATCATCGAGGTGATCGACGGCCATTTCGCGGGCTATCGCGGCCACATCCTCTATGATCTCGTCAAGGCAGGGCTGGCCCGCCTCGCTTACGGAATGGCGATGGAATTGACGCGGACCGGCGTCACCGCACTCGCCTTGTCGCCGGGCTTTCTGCGATCGGAGGCCGTGCTCGAACATTTCGGGGTCAGCGAAGAGACCTGGCGCGATGCGATCGCGAAGGACCCCTATTTCGCGGAATCCGAAACACCGCATCTCGTCGGCCGCGCGGCGGTTGCGCTGGCGGCTGACCCGGACGTGAAACGCAAGGCGGGGCTCATTCATTTCGCCGCTGATCTCGCGCGAGACTATGGCTTCACCGATGTCGATGGCCGCGTGCCCGATTTCCCCGGCCGGTTCGATGCGCAGGTGAAGGACATGGCAGCGGCACCCGCGCTCGACGACGAGGGGTGCTATCTGATGTGGGCGCGCTATTGCCAGATCCATCACGACCCCGCCCGGCGCGATCTGGCCGTGCAACTCGCGACCGCGCTTGGCCTCGAGGATCTGGGCCCGGGACGCGTGCCGGTGGTGGCGCGCATATGAGCACCGGCAATATCACGGCTCCGCTCGCGCTCGGGTTCCGCGCGCTGAAAGGCGGCAGCGTGGCTGTCGGCGTCGCCATGGAAGGCGGCGAGCCTGGCGTCATGATGTCGACCTTCCTCGCAACCGCCACCGAGGGCGACCGCCTCTCCTTCGAGCCCTATCATGTCGCGGCCGAGATGGCGCGGGGCCCGCACGGCGCTTCCGCGCAGGCTGCGACTGCCGTCGCCGAGGGGCGCAAGCGGCAAGATGCCCTTGCCGCCGCCGGGCTGGGAGATATCGTCAGTCGCGTGCGCAACGAAGGTTACGAGCCGGTCATCGCAGCGCTGCTGGTCAATCGCGCCGGCTGGGTTTCCGACCTTCTGGAGTACAGCCTCGCCTTTGCCGATCATCCGCCAGTCGCTGAAGGGCTGGCGGTGCGCGACGCCCTAAGATTCGCCTTCGGACAGGCGGGCATCCAGGTCTCGGAAATGGACGAGAAGTCGCTTCCCGCGCACGCATCGGAACTGCTCGGCCTTTCACCAGCCGATATCGACGCGCGTCTCAAGGCATTGGGCGCGATGGCCGGGAAACCGTGGCGGAAGGAGCAGAAGCTCGCCTGCCTCGCGGCCTGGGTCGCGATTGCGGCACCGCGCTGATGCCCAGACGCAAGTCGATCAGCGACGAAGACATTCTCGAGCGCGCATTGCCGGTGATCGCACGGGCCGGGCCAGCGGGTTTCACGCTGGCGGACATCGCCGCCGAGATCGGCCTGTCTCCGGCCACGCTGCTGCAGCGTTTCGGCGACAAGAAGACGCTCGTCGAACGTGCCTTCGCCCGTGACAATACGCGCTTCGTAGAATGGATCGCAGCACTTCCACGCGGACGCGGCGAGGCTGCAACACTCGCTGTGTACCGCGCTGCGACCGAAGACTTCCACACCGACTCGGACCCGGAGCTGTCCGAGCACCTCCTCTGGCTGCGCGAGGACATCCGCGATCCGGCCCTCAACGCGCTGGCACGGGAGCGCTTTGCCCTGTTTCGCGCCGCGATCCTCGAACGTCTGCCGCCCGTTCGCCCACCGCCGGAGGAGGTCGCGCGTTTGCTCGATGCCCAGATGCATGGGGCGATCATCCAATGGGCGATCGAGCCGCAAGGATCGCTCACCTATTATGTTATGCGGAGCCTCTCCGCCCTGCTCCGGCTTGCGGCGGCCTGAAGGAGCATTCGCCGAAACGGTAGGAGGGCGCACGATGCTGAAACTGATCGACAGGGCTCTGGCCGGGCTGCTCCTGCTGGGCGCCATGGGCCACACATTCGGCGTGATGCAATTTTATGCCGGGCAGCCGATGATCCTGTTCTGGTCGCTCGCAGCCGGCGCGCTCACCTTCCTGCTCGCAGCCCTGAATTTCATGCGCGCCGGCCGGCCCGGGGATCGGGCCTTCGCCTGGGTCACGCTGGCTGGAACGCTTTGCCAGCTGGTGACCACGCTCAGGTTCGGCGCGCTGATCGGCGATATGTTCGATCCCCGGGTGATCTTCTTTTCGCTGGTCTGCCTTGGCTTGAGTGCGTTCGGGGTGCGGAGCGCGCTTGGCCGGGGCTGAGCGTGAGACGGGCAAGAGTCGCTCGTGCCGGGCACGGGAAAAGTGGCTTCCCGGCTCATCGCAAATATCACCCGCTCGATCACTGATCGCGGTTTAATGCATTTCTTCGATTTGATTCGGCGTGGCATGATGCCCTCGAAACCAAAAGCGAGGAGATACTGAAATGGACGCACAGACGAGCGGCGACCCGCTGGGCTGCCCGATGAAGCAACCCGCCGCGCTGCGGTCTCTCCTGGGGCGGACCAACCGGGACTGGTGGCCGAACCAGCTTTCGCTCGAGATCCTCCAGCAGAACGGCCTGTCGACAAATCCGATGGGCGATGATTTCGATTATGCGGCCGAGTTCAAGACCATCGACTATGCCGCGCTCAAGGCCGACCTCACCGCGCTGATGACCGACAGCCAGCCCTGGTGGCCGGCCGATTATGGGCATTACGGCCCCTTCTTCATCCGCATGGCCTGGCACAGCGCAGGCACTTATCGCACCGGCGACGGGCGTGGCGGCGCCTCTTCGGGCACGCAGCGCTTCGCGCCGCTCAACAGCTGGCCGGACAATGCCAATCTCGACAAGGCGCGCCGCCTGCTCTGGCCGATCAAGCAGAAATATGGCCGCAAGCTGAGCTGGGCAGACCTGCTGATCCTGGCGGGCAATGTCGCGATCGAATCGATGGGCGGACCGGTGTTCGGTTTCGGCGGCGGCCGCGAGGATGTGTTCGAGCCCGAAAAGGATATTTACTGGGGCACCGAGGAGCAGTGGGTCGGCCATCCGGAGAACCAGACCCGCATCCAGCCCGAGCGCGAGATGGTGCTGGAAAATCCTCTAGCCGCGATTCAGATGGGTCTGATCTACGTCAATCCCGAAGGCCCGGGTGGCAACCCCGATCCGGTCCAGTCGGGTCGCGACATCCGGGAGACCTTCGCCCGCATGGGCATGAATGACGAGGAGACCGTCGCGCTGGTCGCCGGCGGCCATACCTTCGGCAAGGCGCATGGCGCAGGCGACGCGTCGCTGGTCGGCGCGGAACCCGAGGGTGCCGATATCGCGCAGCAGGGCCTTGGATGGCTGAGCGGCCATGAATCGGGCGTTGGTGATCACACCATCACCAGCGGCATCGAAGGCGCCTGGACGCCGACGCCGACCAAATGGAGCATGAACTTTTTCCACATGCTGCTCGACTATGAATATGAGCTGGTGCGGAGCCCGGCGGGCGCCAAGCAATGGCAGCCGATCAACCAGAAGCCCGAGGATCTGGCGCCCGGCGCGCATAGCCCGGAGCGGCGGGTGCCGACGATGATGACGACCGCCGACATGGCGATGCGGGAGGACCCGGCCTATCGTGCCATCACCGAGCGCTTCCGGAATGATCCCGCGGCGTTCGGCGATGCCTTTGCCCGCGCCTGGTTCAAATTGTGCCACCGCGACATGGGACCCAAGGCCCGCTATCTCGGGCCCGAGGTGCCGGCCGAGGATCTGATCTGGCAGGATCCGATCCCGAAGGCCAATTATGCGGCGATCGACAGCGGCGACATCGCGGCGCTGAAGGCCAAGATCCTGGCTTCGGGGCTGAGTGTTGCCGAGCTGGTGTCGACCGCCTGGGCCTCGGCGTCGACCTATCGCGGATCGGACCATCGGGGCGGTGCGAATGGCGGGCGTATCCGGCTCGCGCCGCAAAAGGACTGGGACGTCAACGAGCCCGCCAAGCTGGGCAAGGTGCTTCAGGTCTATGAGAGCATCAAGCGCGACTTCGACAATGCGGGTGGCGGCAAGAAGGTGAGCATCGCCGACCTGATCGTGCTGGGCGGATCGGCCGCGGTCGAGAAGGCGGCGAAGGATGCCGGCGAGGCAGTGAGCGTGCCGTTCACGCCGGGGCGGACCGACGCCAGCGCCGAGCAGACCGATGTGGCCAATTTCGAGGTGCTCGAGCCGAAGGCGGACGGGTTCCGCAACTATCTGTCGGTGCGTTTCAGCGTGCCGACCGAGGAACTGCTGCTCGACCGTGCCCAGCTGCTCGGGCTGGGTGCGCCCGAGATGACCGTCCTGGTGGGTGGCCTGCGCGTGCTGGGCGCCAATCATGGCGGATCGAAGCACGGCGTGTTCACCGACCGGCCGGGGCAGCTGACCAATGATTTCTTCGTCAACCTGCTCGACATGGGCACGGCGTGGAAGGAAGTGGATGAGGCCGGCGACGAGGAATTTGTCGGTACCGACCGCCGTAGCAACGAGCAGAAATGGACTGCGACGCGGACTGACCTGGTATTCGGATCGAACTCGCAGCTGCGGGCGATATCCGAAGTCTATGCGGCGAGCGATGCGGGCGAGAAGTTCGTCAAGGACTTCGTCGCTGCCTGGACCAAGGTGATGGACGCGGACAGGTACGACCTGCGCGGCTGACACCTCGATTTCCCCGAGCGCACGCGCTCGAAGGCCGCCGGCGTCCCCCCTTCGCCGGCGGCCTTTTTATTTGGCGGGTGGACGCCATCTATTTCGGGGACACTATACTAAATAGCTCGACTGACTTGGCTCAAGCGATGTGCTGGATGGCTATTTAGTATAGTGTCCCCGGAATAAGCGCGGTTGCCGAATGGGCTCGCTGCTTTTTGGCCTTCCGCGCGCGCCGGGGACGGGGTAACCTTATCTCATGCGCAAACACATCCTCATCGTCCTCGGACTCCTCCTCGTCGCCGCAGCCGGCGTCTGGCTCTGGATCAGCCAGCCCGACGAAGCCCAGCTGAGCGTAGACGCGGTGACCGGCAAGCTGCCGAAGATCACGCCGCCACGGGTCCAACATTACCCGACCTTCAAGATCGCCGATGCGGTCGGCTGGCCGCAGGGGGCGATGCCGACGCCGGCGGCGGGGCTCGCGGTGAAGGCGTTCGTGCGCGGTCTCGATCATCCGCGCTGGATGTACCGGCTGCCCAATGGCGATGTGCTGGTTGCCGAGACCAATTCGCCGCCGCGTGAGGGCGGCGGCATTGCCGGGATGGTGATGGGTCATATGATGGACAAGGCGGGCGCCGGCGTCGCCTCGGCCAACCGCATCACCCTGCTCCGCGATAGTGATGGCGACGGCGTCGCCGAGGCCCGCACGGTGCTGATCTCAGGGCTGAACTCGCCCTTCGGCATGGCGCTGATGGGGGGCTTTCTCTATATCGGCAACACCGACGCACTGGTCCGCGTACCCTATAAGGATGGCGACACGCGGATCACGGCCAAGCCTGAAACGGTGGTCAAGCTGAACCCGGGCGGCAATCACTGGGCGCGCAACGTGATCGCGGCGCCCGACGGCAAGACGCTGTTCGTGACGGTCGGCTCCTCGACCAATATCGCCGAGAACGGGATGGACGCGGAGAAATTTCGCGCCAACATCCTCCAGGTCTATCCCGAGGCGAAGACCTTCCGCATCTATGCGGCGGGCCTGCGCAACCCCAATGGCCTGGCGTTCGAACCCCATTCCGGCCAACTCTGGGTCACGGTCAATGAGCGCGACATGCTCGGCTCCGATCTTGCGCCCGATTATATGAGCCAGATCGAGCTGGGCGATAATTTCGGCTGGCCCTGGTTTTACTGGGGCGGCTATCCCGACAAGCGCGTCGAACCGGAGAACCCCGATCTCCAGCAATATTCGAAGCGGCCTGATTACGCGCTGGGCGCACATGTCGCCGCTTTGGGTCTTACCTTCGCCAGCGACCTGCGGCTCGGATCGCAATTCGCCAACGGCGCCTTTGTCGGCGAGCATGGATCGTGGAACCGGGTGCCAATCTCCGGCTACAAGGTCGTCTATATTCCCTTTGCCGACAATGGCTTCCCGGCAAAAGGGGCGAAACCCGTCGACGTCCTGACCGGTTTCGTCGACAAGGACGGCAAGGCGCGCGGCCGACCGGTGGGCGTGATCGCCGACCGCACAGGCTCGCTGCTCGTGGCGGACGATGTCGGAAACGTCATCTGGCGGGTGAGCGCTGCGAAATAGGCTGTGTGCATGGGGGTCGGGCTGCGGTCGGCTTCCCCCAAAACCACCGCAGCCCCTGCTGGCGTGCCGGCGATAAGCCCAGTCAACGCTCGCTTCTCAACAGGCAGCATGGCGCGTGTCGCGCGCCGATCCAGCTCCCCTCCCGGCACGGACTATAGCTTCCCCGCAGCGCCTTGATAGTTTAAGGAAAAATCCTGCTACCCATATCGGGTAGTCGGCCGGGGGTGCTGCTGTGAGCGATCGTGTCGCTACCAATCCCGTAAAGATGGCAGAGAATTGGCGCGTGGCGATGACTGCGCTGACCAATTTGTTCCTGACCCTGCACCGCACCATGACCGAGGCCGCGCCGATCGGCCCGACCGAGCTGTTGATCTACATCACCGTCTCGGTCGCCAATGTGCAGAAGCTGATGCGCGAGCGCGTCATCCCCGAATGCTATGCGGCGACCGAGATCCTGCCGCGCGAATGGGTCGTGCCGATCTCGCGCAACGCGATCGCCACCGCCAGCGGACTGCCGCGCGAGACGGTGCGCAGGCGGGTTGCCGCAATGATCGAAACGGGCATGCTGATCGAGGATCCACGTGGCGGCGTCACCGTACCGATCGGGGTGATCAAGGATCGCGGCTATGAGCCGTTGCTCGAGGCGATGATGACCGATTTCGCCCGCACCGCCGAAGCGCTGCTGCGGATCGGGGTGATCGAAATCCAGAGGGATTGAGCCGCTTATTTGAGGAGTTTTGGCCCATCCCTGGCCAGCTTCTCGCGGATCTTGTTGGCAAACAGCGCGAGTAACGGCGGCAGATCGATCACTGCATGAACGCGGTCGTCGAACAGATCGAGCTGGCTCGCGACGCGCTGACCCATCACGCTCACCGTGAAATGCATCGTGTCGCCTTCCCAGCGATGGTCGACGACCGCGCCGCCGGGGAACATCGTCCCGAGCTTGCCAATACCCTTGTCGAGCCGCGCGCGCACGGCCTCCCGGCCCAGCTTGTGCGGGATATCGACGGTGATCGGCTGATTCATGCCAGAATCTTCATAGGGGCGTCCTTCACGTTGCGAAGAGCATCGCATCATCGGCAAACGCCTTGAACTCAAGAGCGTTGCCGGAAGGATCGCGAAAGAACATCGTCGCCTGCTCGCCGGGCTGGCCGCGGAAGCGAATATGGGGCGCGATGCCGAAACCGATACCGGCCGCACGCACGCGCTCGGCGAGTGCCTCCCAATCCGCCATCGTCAGCACTACGCCGAAATGGGGGACCGGGACGTCATGGCCATCCACCGGATTCGAGACGGCCACCGCCTTCGCGGCGGGATCGAGATGCGCGACGATCTGGTGGCCGAACAGGTCGAAATCGATCCAGCTTTCCGCGCTTCGGCCTTCAGGGCAGCCGAGCACGGCGCCGTAAAAGGCGCGGGCGGCGGCGATGTCGTGGACGGGGAAGGCGAGATGGAAAGGGCGAAGGGTCATGGAGAATCCATAGCGTCATGACACGCCGTTCGTCACCCCGGACTTGTTCCGGGGTCCACCGTTCCGCATAGGAAGTCACCGAGGCTCTGGCGGCACGGTGGATGCCGGAACAAGTCCGGCATGACGAAGATGGGGATGGTCTTTGCCCGAAAATCCGGTCCGAACGCTGACAGTGCGATACCCTGCCCTTCTTTCCCTCCTGCTCGGCGCGCTTTCCGCGACCGGGTTCGCGCCATTTGATTTCTGGCCGGTCACGCTTGCGTGTTTCGCCGTCTGGATGTGGCTGGTCCATGAGGCGCCCGGACTCAAACCGGCGCTGTGGCGCGGCTGGCTGTTCGGGCTGGGGCAGTTCGCGGTCGGCAATAACTGGCTCCAGCATCCCTTCGCCTTCCAGGACGCGATGCCGCAATGGCTCGGCTATGTCGGGGTGGTCCTCGCGTCCTGCTATCTCGCCATCTATCCGATGCTGGCGGCCGGACTCGCCTGGCGTTTTGCCAGCCCGCGATCGGCCGGCGGCCCGCAAACCTCGCCCGGGATGAGCTATATACTGGTCTTCGGTGCCGCCTGGACTGTCACCGAATGGCTGCGTGGCACGATGCTGGGCGGCTATCCCTGGAATCCGCTTGGCGTGATCTGGGTTGGGTCGGTCGGGGTCGACGCAGCTGCCGCCTTTATCGGCACCTACGCATTGTCCGGTACCACCGTGGCGGTGGCAGGCAGCTTGATCCTCGCCACGAGGCGGCGATGGCATTTGCTCGCCGCCACACTGGTGCTGATACTGATGTTCGCGCTGTCAGGGACCGACATCAAGATGACGGCACCTTCGCTGCCATCCGACTATCCCTATGTGCGTGTCGTTCAGCCCAACCTTGGCGAGGAAGAGCGGCCGACGCCCTTTTACGCGGAGAACAACCTCCGCGCGCTCGAGGCCCTGGCGGGCCAGCCAGGCTCCCACCCCCGGCTGATCGTCTGGCCCGAAGGCGCGCTGCGCTACGCGATCGAGGACGGTTATCCGGTGCAATATTATGAGGGCACCGCGCCCCTCGCCGTGCGCCAGCGGATCGCCGCGAAGCTCGGGCCGCGCGATATCGTGCTCGCCGGCGGCAACGGGCTTCAGTTCGATACGCGAGGCGACCTGAAGACCGCGACCAACTCGATCTTCGCGCTCGATGCACGCGGCACGATCCTCGCCCGGTACGACAAGGCGCATCTCGTGCCGTTCGGCGAATATCTCCCGCTCCGCCCCCTGATGACCGTGCTTGGCCTATCCCGGCTCGTGCCGGGCGATGTCGATTTCGCCGATGGCCCGGGGCCGCGTACGATCGCCCTGCCCGGTTTCGGCGATGTCGGCATGCAGGTCTGTTACGAGATCATCTTCTCCGGCCGTGTCACCGATCCGGCGCACCGCCCGGCGCTGATCTTCAATCCCTCGAACGACAGCTGGTTCGGAACCTGGGGTCCACCCCAGCATCTCGCCCAGGCGAGGCTCCGCGCGATCGAAGAAGGCATTCCGATCATCCGCGCCACGCCGACCGGCATCTCAGCCGTCATCGATGCCGATGGCCGCCTGCTCGCCACCGTCCCGCTTCGCAGGGCGGGCGCGATCGACCTGCCCCTGCCCGCCGCTCATCCGCCGACGCTGTTCTCGCGCCTCGGGAACTGGATGACCCTCATCACTGTCGCTGTGATGCTGCTTCTGGCGGTTGCCATTCGCCGGGCTGCTCGCTAGGGGGCTCATATAAGGAAAGCTTTATATGCGGTCGCCCGTGTGTCGGGTGCCGCGCAGCCAAGGGTGTGATTCAATGCGCGCGTCGTTCCTCTTCACCTCCGAATCGGTTTCCGAAGGTCATCCCGACAAGGTCGCCGACCAGATCTCCGATGCGGTGGTCGATCTGTTCCTGTCCAAGGATCCCTATGCGCGCATCGCGTGCGAGACGCTCACCACGACCAACCGCGTCGTGCTGGCCGGCGAAATCCGCTGCAAGGGCGTCTTCGAGAACGACCAGTGGGCGCCGGGCGCGAAGGAAGAGATCGAGGCCGCCGTTCGCGCGACGGTGAAGCGGATCGGCTATGAGCAGGACGGCTTCCACTGGCAGAACTTCTCGTTCGAGAATCACCTCCACGCCCAGTCGGCCCATATCGCGCAGGGCGTCGACGAGAGCGGCAACAAGGATGAGGGCGCCGGCGACCAGGGCATCATGTTCGGTTACGCGACCGACGAGACGCCCGACCTGCTGCCAGCGACGCTCTATTATTCGCACCGTATCCTCGAGAAGCTCGCGCATGACCGCCACAACAAGGTCGTGCCGTTCCTCGAGCCCGACGCGAAGAGCCAGGTGACTCTGGAATATCGGAACGAAGTTCCGGTCCGCGCGACCGCGCTGGTCGTCTCGACCCAGCATGCGCCGGGTTATTTCTACGACGGCAGCGAAGGCAATCCCGAGCTCTACAAGGAGCTTCGCGACTATGTCGTCGGCGTGTTCAACGACGTGCTGCCCGAGGGCTTTGTCGACGAAGAGACCAAGATCTACGTCAATCCGACCGGCCGCTTCGAGATCGGCGGCCCTGACGGCGATGCCGGCGTGACCGGCCGCAAGATCATCGTCGACACCTATGGCGGCGCGGCCCCGCATGGCGGCGGCGCTTTCTCGGGCAAGGACCCGACCAAGGTCGATCGCTCGGCCGCCTATGTCGCGCGCTACCTGGCGAAGAACGTGGTTGCGGCCGGGCTCGCGCGGCGCGTGACGATCCAGCTCAGCTATGCGATCGGCATTGCCGAGCCGCTGTCGCTCTATGTCGATACACATGGCACCGGCACCGTCTCCGAGGCGAAGCTGGAAGAGGTCCTGCCGACGCTTGTCCGCCTGACCCCCAAGGGCATTCGCGAGCACCTCAAGCTCAACGCGCCGATCTATCAGCGCACGGCGGCCTATGGCCATTTCGGCCGTACGCCCGACGGCGACTTCTTCACCTGGGAAAAGACCGACCTGGTCGACAAGCTCAAGGCTGCTGTGGCCTGAGCTCTCCGGGCTCAAGCCGAAACGATGCGGCGCGGTCCCTGAAGGGATCGCGCCGTTTTCGTTGAAGACTTGCGCCCCTGTCTCACGCGACTATGCCCGCCCGGCAATGAACGATCCAAGCACGATCCGCCGCCTTTATGGCCGCCGTCAGGGGCACAAGCTGCGCCTTGGCCAGGCAGCTCTTGTCGAGGAGCTGCTGCCCAGAATCAGCGTTCCAGAAACCGGACCGCTCGACGCATTCACGTTGTTCGGTGACGACCGCCCACTCGAAGTCGAGATCGGCTTTGGCGCCGGCGAGCATCTTGCCGGGCAGGCGGCGGCGCGGCCTGAGAGCGGCTTTATCGGCTGCGAGCCCTTTCTCAATGGCGTGGTCGGGGCGCTCAACCATGTTCGCGACGCGGAACTGGAGAATGTGCGGCTGCATATGGGTGACGCGCTCGACGTGATCGAACGCCTGCCCGACGCGTCGCTTGCCCGCGTCTATCTGCTCCATCCCGATCCATGGCGGAAGGCGCGTCATGCGAAGCGGCGGATGGTCAATCACGGCCCGCTCGACCTGATCGCCGCCAAGCTCAAGCCCGGCGCCGAATTCCGTCTCGGCACCGACGACCCGACCTATTGCCGCTGGGCGATGATGGTGATGAAC
>Ga0068858_100001639_pt1 | contig 22842 bp, 18 predicted proteins | sample KBSSwiS12_FD_66589 | JGI IMG/M metagenome (GOLD analysis project Ga0068858, IMG submission 66589) | Switchgrass rhizosphere microbial communities from Kellogg Biological Station, Michigan, USA - KBS Switchgrass S1-2 | ecosystem: Host-associated > Plants > Roots > Rhizosphere > Soil ...
TTGCCGCTCTCGTCGGTCTGAAAGGTCAACGCCTGCCGCGACACGAGATCGACGACACCCCGGAACGCTTTTTCCTCGCCGATGGGGAGCTGAATCGGGATGACGGTGCGATTGCACAGCTCGCGCAGAGACTGAAGCGATCGCTCGAGGCTGGCGCGGTCGCGATCGAGGCGGTTGACGACCACCAGCCGCGGCAGCCCGAACTCGTCCGCGCCCGCCCACACTTTCTCGGTCTGCACCATCACGCCGGCGACCGCGTCGACGACGACCAGCGTGCCATCCGCCACCTGCATCGCGGCGCGCGCGTCGCTCAGGAAGTTCCCCATGCCTGGCGTGTCGATCAGGTTGATCTTCGTCTTGTTCCATTCCGCGTAGGCGAGGCTCGCCGACAGCGTGTGCTTTCTCGCTATCTCTTCGTCGTCGAAATCGGTGACGGTGGTGCCGTCGTCCACCTTCCCGAATCGGTTGACCATGCCGGCGTCAGTGAGGATGGCTGAGGCGAGCTGCGTTTTCCCGGAGCCGGTGTGACCGACCAGGGCGATGTTTCTGATGCTGGCGGCGTCGTAAACCTTCATCGCAGGATTCCCCCTTCAGATTGCAGGATGGCAGGCTTGCAGAAAATTCTCACCGCCCTCTTCCACCGGCTTTCCTGCGACTCTGCAATTCTGCATTCCTGTGAGGCGGATCATATGTCAGGCGTCAGTCATCAGTCGACGGCCGCCGGGCAGCCAGCCGTCAACCCCAGGTCCGGCAGTCTGCAAAAGACTCGACTGCCGACTGATGACTGTCGACTGCTACTCGTAGCGCAGAGCTTCGATCGGGTCCAGGCGGGACGCTTTGAAGGCGGGATACATGCCGAAGAAAATGCCAACCGACGCGGAGAAACCGAGGCCGATGGCGAATGACCACCAGGGCAGGGAGACGGGGAAGCCGGAAATCCAGTGAACGCTCAATCCGATCAGGCTCCCGAGCGCGATCCCGAGGATGCCGCCCGCCGACGTGAGAACCGCCGCTTCCATCAGGAATTGAAACAGAATCTCCACGCGCCTGGCGCCGAGCGCTTTGCGCACGCCGATCTCCCGGGTCCGTTCCGTGACGGTGATCGACATGATCGCCATGACCCCGATACCGCCGACCATCAACGCGATTGATGAGATGACGACGAGCGCAAAGAAGGTCGCCTGGCTGATCCGATCCCACAATTGCAGGACGGCGTCCTGCGTCAGCAGGTCGAAGTCGTTCGGTTCGTCGAGCTTCAGGTTGTGACGGATCCGCATCACGCGCTCCACATCGGCCAGCGCTGCCGATTGAGGCACGCCTTCGCGAGGAAGCACCGAGATCTGGATGTTCATGATGCTTCCCATCCGTCCGACGCTGAAGGCACGCAGTCCGAATTTCGTCTGAAAGGTCGTGTACGGAATCACCACGAAGTCGTCGGCGCCCAGGTTGAAACCGCCGGGCGACGGCCGTTTGTCGAAGACGCCGACCACCTCGAAGCGTTCACTGCCGACGCGAACGCTCTTGCCGATCGGGTCGATTCCAGACGGTTCGAACAGCAGTTTGTAGGCGGTGTTGCCCAACGCGACCACGTTCCGGCGATATTGCAGCTCGGTGCCGTTCAGAAAGCGCCCGGCAAGAATGGGAATCTTCGTCCCTTCGGCAAAAAATTCCGACGTGCCCAGCACGAGCAGGTTCTTGGTCTTCTGATCCCGGTAGTAGATGCGGCGGGCGGTCCGCGGTCCCGCGCCGGCGCCGAGTTCGACGTCGACGTACTGGAGCGTCGTCGTCTGTTGCTCCAGCGCGTGAGCATCCGAGATCGAAAGGTTCGGCCGCTTCAGCAATTGCCGGATCTCACCGCCATTGACGAAGCTGGAGACACCAAACCGCTGAATGAAGATCGTGTTGGGTCCGATCGCGCCGATCGAATCGCGCAGTGACTGGTCGAATCCGCGGATCATCGCGGTCATCCCGACAATCGAGGTGATGCCGATGACGACACCAAGCACGGTCAGGCCGGAGCGCATCTTGTTGCTGCGCACCGTCTCGAGCGCCATGACGACGACTTCCTTGACGAGTCCAACGCGAATAGCCATACGAACTATGAAGTCACTCTCTCCTCAAGGCTTCAATCGGATCGAGCCGCGCCGCCTGCATCGCCGGATAGAGTCCGAAGAACAGGCCGACGAGTGCGGTGATGCCGATGCCGAGGGCGACCGACCAGACCTCGACCGAGGCCGGAATCGGCGTCAACGACGCAATCGTCACGGCGATTCCGCTGCCGAGCAAGGTGCCAATCACGCCGCCGAACACGGACAGCACGACCGACTCGGTCAGCATCTGCGCCATGATGTCCGACCGCCGCGCCCCGAGCGCCTTCCGCAGGCCAATCTCGCGCGTCCGTTCGGTGACCACCATCAGCATGATGTTCATGATCACGATGCCGCCGACCACGAGCGACAGCCCCACGACGCCGACCAGAACGGCAAAGATGCCTCGTGTGGCGGAGTTGTAGATGCCGAGAATCGTGTCCGACGTGAACATCCCGAAGTTGTCCGCCTGTTTCGGCTTGAGCCGCCTCTGAATGCGGAGTGCAACCGTCGCGTCGTCCATCGCCTGCGAGATGCGCGCGAGATCGCGGGGTTTGACGCTGACCGACAACTGGCGCCTGGAGCCGAAGATCGCCTGAAACTGTCCGAGCGGAATGATGGCGAATTCGTCCTGCGATTGCCCGAGCACTGACCCGCGCTTTGCACTGACGCCCACCACCCGGAAATGGACCCCTTCGATCTGAATCGTCTTGTCGAGCGGGTCGATCTCGCTCCCGAACAGACGATCGGCCGTCTGCCATCCGAGCAAGGTGACCGGACGGCTGGTGTCGACCTCGGTGGGACTCATCAGCCGACCGCGCTCGGCGTCAAAACTGGAGAAGTTGACGTACTCGGCCGTGACCCCGCGGATCTGCGTCTGATCGATCGATTTTTCGCGGTAGGTGATGCGGCCACCGGAGGTCGAGTCGACCATGACGGCCGAAACCAGCGAACTGTAGCGGCGGATGGCGCGGGCATCCTGCAGAGATATTCGCGGGTTGCTCCGCACGCGTTCGAACTCATCGTCGCTGCGCGTGACCGGGAACTGCTGAATGTTGAATGAGTCTGCCCCGGCCTGATTCAGGATGGCGTCCTTCACCGAAGCGTTGAGGCCTTGAATCAGCGAGACCACGGCGATGATGGACGTCACCGCGACGATGTTGCCGAGCACCGTCATGAACGACCGCAGCTTGGCCGCCCAGATCGCCGCGAGGGCAATCATCGCCGATTCGAACAGCTTGTTCACTTTTGTGATCCCGAGGCCCATTCCTGGCGCGTGGCCGGCCTCCTGGCCCGCCGTTCAAACCGTTTGTCCACGCCGCCTGACCCACCTGGCCGACCTGCCCTTACTTCTTGGAGTTGTTGTCCACCTTCACGAGATCGCCGTCGGCCATGCCTCGGACCGAGTTGTACGGGCCGGTGATCACCTGATCGGCCTCCTTGAGACCCGACAACACCTCGAAGTACTTGTCGCCCGCAATGCCCATTTTGATCGGGACGAATTCCGCGCGACCCTCCCGGAGGATGAAGACCCCTTCGGTCTCTTTGCGCGTTTGTCCTGGCAGCAGTTCCTGCGTCGCTGTCGTCGCTTTCGAGGCGCGCTTGCGCTTGTCCTGTCGCGGCTCCTTGATGATCTGCCCCTCTTCGTTGTAGACGAGCTCGCGGACGGCCACGGCGGGAATCGGCACCGCGGTCACGTGCTTTCTCGTGGCGGTCGTGATGTCCGCGGTACAGGTGAAGCCCGGACGCACGTCCGGCACTTTCTCGTCGAGCACGACGACCACCTTGAAGTTCGTGGCCTGGGTGCCGGAGGCCGCACCGGCCGCCGCCTGGATCGGACTGTTGCCTATCTCGCTCACGTGGCCCTTGAAGGATCTCTCGGGGATCGCGTCGATCGTAATCTTCGCCAGCTGTCCGAGCTGGACGCTGGGAATGTTCGTCTCGTCGACCTCGACCTCGGCTTGAATCACCGACATGTCCGCCAGCGTCAAGAGCACGGTGCCGGCGTTGTTCATCGTGCCGATCACCGCGGTCTCTCCCTGCTGGATGTTGCGGCGTGTGACGATGCCATCGATGGGCGATTCCATGCGGACCTTGGTCAGGTCGTAACGCGCGCTTTCGAGCGAGGCGCGCTCCTGGGCGATCCGCGTGTCCTGGGTCTTGAGCTGCTTCTCCCGCTCCTGGAGGGTCGATTCAGCGGTTCGAGCATCGTTCTGCGCCCGCTCGAGCGCCTCGCGGGTGGTCAGCTCGCGGACCCACAGGTCCTGCTGCCGCTTGAGATTCTGCCGGGCCTGTTCCAGTTGCACGCGAGCCGTCTCAATCGTCTGGCGCATCTGGTCGAGCGATGCCTCGGCGCCCTGGAGCGAGGCGGTCCCGCTGTCGACGCGGGTGCGAAGATTCCGGGGATCGATCTGCAGCAGGAACTGACCCTTGGTGATGCGATCGCCTTCGTTGACCGCGAGGTCGACGACCCGGCCCGACGTCTCGGCGCTCACGTTGACCAGCCGCTTCGGCTGGATCTTTCCCGAGGCCGACACGACGGCTTCGAGGTCTCGGGCTTTGATCGTTTCGGTGGTGACCGTCAGACCCGTTTCTCGTTTGTACCAGAGGTTGGCGGCGACGACGGCCGCACCGAGCAGGATCACACCCAACGCGATGAAGACATTGCGGCGGTTCATCTAAGCTCCTGACAGCGCGGCCCGCACGGCGGCAATAATCAGTGCGATCGCAAGGTATGTGACAAACAGGCCGGCCGCGATGGGGCCGGTACGTCGCTTGTATAGGACGCCAAGACCGATGGCCAGGTTCACAATCCACCACATGACGAACAGATCCAACGCCCCCAGGAAGCGAGCGACGAAACTGGTTTCCTCGAGGAACGGCACAAAAACGGTCAGGGCTGTCGGGCTCGTCAGCGACTCCCGCACGTAGTCGAGCGGCAGGACGAAGAATTGCTGCACGGAAAAGATGAACCCCGAATGGATCACGACCGCATACACCTGTTTGAATGTCGCGTCGCCACCGAGAATCGCGTTGAAGATGGCGAACATCAGACCGGTGACGAGCAGGGTGATCACGACGAGCGCCACGACCTGGGTCGCGGCCCCGATGTACCCGAAATACGGGAGGAGACGCTCCATCTGTGCGGACTGGGCATCAGTCATCGGGCGACCGAACGCTTCGGTCTGCCGAATCTGCTGGTCCATCGCGGCCTGTCTTCCGACCTCGGTGCTCAGAAACGCGATCGTGCCGGCCGCCGAGATGCACAGCACCAGTGCCAGAGCGCCCAGGACACGTGGACGGGCGGCAATGGCCGCATACGTGGCGCGCGGTGCCATCACGACGCCAACAGCGCGTGCCAGGAGTCCTTTGGGCGTGGCTGCCGCCGTCGTAGTGGGTATCGATGCTTCTGTCATCTGACCCTGTCTGGGAGGCTGACCCCCGCACTGACCCCGAATTACCTATAGACGGCTGAGGCGAAGGGAATGTTCGGTGATTACGCCCGTCGGACCATTAGACCCCATTGGACCGGGGATGGGAAGCGCACGCCCATCGATATCGGCCAAAAGTGGTCGGATAGGACGCCCGTTGGCTTGCTCATTGCCTTGATCTTGAAGCGAATTTATCAAATCCGTGTAAGCTCGTACGGCTGAATGGCTTGCCCCTCCTTAAATAAATCTTGACGCACAGCCACATGATATGTACGCTCGTTTGGTAAAGCGATGCTATACCGGTGGTTTAATCACAGTCGGCCGAGCCCAGTGCCGGCAGGTTAAGTGGTGCTCTGACCGCCGGTTTATGAACATGGAAGGGCGCCGTGGATATTGGAGGGCGGATTCGCGAGGTCCGGTTGGCGCTCCAGCTCACTCAGGAGGAACTGGCGGATCGGGCCGGCGTGACGAAGGGCTTCATCTCGCTGCTGGAGCGGAACAAGAGCTCCGTGTCGCTCGAAACCCTGTCGGCCGTGCTCGAGGTGCTCGGCGAACCTCTGAGCGCGTTTTTTTCACCGGATGCGACTCAGCCGTTCGTCTTCGGGAAACAGGATCGAACGGCGCTGGAAGACCGGGGGTGCGACAAGTTCGAGCTCCTGGTGCCGGGTTCCACCACGATGGCGATGGAGCCGGTGCGGATGGTCCTCGGGCCGGGGCAGCGGTTCGGTCCCCACGCGTCGCATAACGGGGAAGAGTTCGGATACGTGATCCGGGGTCGCCTGTCGGTCACGCTGGGACGGAGATCGACGGTGGCAAAAGCGGGCGATTCGTTCAGTTACAAGGCGCAGCAGGAACATTCGATTAAGAACGTCGGCAGGGTGGCGGCCGAGCTCCTTTTCGTGACGTGGCCGCCGCAATTTTAGCGGGCAGCCGGCCCAGGCAAGGCCTCGGCCCGCAAGCGCGTCGACCTCGGGTCAGGTGTCCGCTTCGCAACGGTTCCAGGTGGTAAGGCAGTTTTGGCTGGAAGAGAGGTGATGATGAAATGAAAAATGGCAACGGCGCTCTGACGCCGATCCCCCTGCCGAAGCCGGCCGGAGAGCCGGGTCTGTCGTTCGATCGCGCAGCGGTTCTTGCCGGAACCGTGGCAACCCCGTTCCTAGTCCTCGCCCCGTCGCGGATTCACCAGAGCATCAGGACATTGAGAACCTGTTTGCCCGGCGTCGAGCTGTACTACGCGATGAAATCGAACCCCGACCCCGAGCTGCTGGGGCTGCTCAGCGGACTCGTGGACGGGATTGACGTGGCCTCCTACCCGGAGGTTGCGCTGGCGGCAGCGGCGGGCGTGACGCCCGAGCGCTTGTTCCACTCGAATCCGGTGAAGAAAGACACCGACATTGCGGCGTGCGTCCGGCACGGCGTCCGTTGGTTCACGTTCGACAACGTCGACGAGATCCCGAAGCTGCAGGCGCATGCGCCCGACGCCAGCGTTCTGCTTCGCGTTGCCATCAGGAATGAGAGCTGCGTCGTCGATCTCGGCGCCAAGTTCGGCGCGCACGAGGACGAAGCGCTGGCCCTTGTGCTGCACGCGCGCTCGGTCGGCGTCAACGTGCGCGGCATCGCATTTCACGTCGGCTCCCAGTCGACCGATCCAGCCATCTACCTCGCCGCGCTGACACTCGCGCGTCGCCTGTTCGACAGTGCCGCGAAGGCTGGAGTGCGTCTGGATACGCTGGACATCGGCGGCGGCTTTCCGGTGGTGTATCGCACCTCCGTGCCGAAGCTCGAGGATTTCTGCCGTGTCGTGTCCCGAGGCTTGTCCCGGATGTTCCCCGCAGGTGTCCGCATCATCGCGGAGCCGGGGCGGTGCATTTCGGGCGACTCGATGACGCTGGTCGTGCGCGTCATCGGACGCTCGGTCCGGAACGGCGTTCCCTGGTACTTCATCGACGATGGGTTGTACGGCGCCTTCTCGGGGAAGCTGTTCGACCATTGCGATTACGAGTTGAAGCCCGTCAGGCGCGGACCCGTACGCGAGTGCGTCGTCGCCGGACCGACCTGCGATTCGATCGACATCGTCTCCCGCGATCAGATGCTCCCCGACTTGGAGATCGGCGATCTGCTGATCGTCCCGGGAATGGGCGCCTACACGAAGGCCAGCGCCACGTCGTTCAACGGGTTTCAACCACCCGTGACGGTGGTGGACGACGGCCGGAGCGCGCCGCGGAAGCGTTCGCGCCGGGTGACGTCCAAGCCGGCCGCGGCCCGTCCCCGCGCCGCATCCGGTATCACGCCGCGCCGGCTGCCCGCGAACGAGCCGACGACCGTGCCGCCTCTCGCCTAACAACGGGTTGCGCGCGTCCTGCGGGGCCGCGAGATCCGGAGCAGGTTCGCCACAGCGACACCGGACCACAGCGCTCGTAGGGGTTCTGTGCCCGGTGGTTGTGGCTGCTCCCTCGTGAGCTCCGATGACCGTTGCAGGTAGACGACACATGACACACACGACGAAGCTGGCGCCGTTCACAGGCCGCCTTCTCATGCTCGGCTGCGGATCGGTCGGCCAGTGCACGCTCCCGCTCATCCTGCGCCATATCGACATGCCCGCCGATCGCATCACGGTCGTCGATTTCGACGACGTGCGATCGAAGATCGACGAGTCGGTCCAGGCGGGCGTGGCGCTCAAGCGTCAGCGGCTGACGCAGGAGAACTACCAGACGATGCTGCCCGAGCTCGTCGGGCCGGGCGACGTCATCGTCGATCTGTCCTGGAACGTCGAGACGCTCGACATGCTGCGGTGGTGCGGCGAGCACGACGTCCGTTTCATCAACACGTCGGTCGAGGAATGGGATCCCTACAGCGACATCGAGAACAAGTCGCCGTACGAGCGCAGCCTCTATTCGCGGCAGATGCGGATCCGATTGCTGAAGGCGGAGCTCGCCTCCGAGGGCAGGCCGCGGGCGACGGCAATCATCGATCACGGCGCGAACCCGGGGCTCGTCAATCACTTCACCAAGCGCGCGCTCCTCGAGATCGCCCGACAGATGCTGGAGCGTCGTATTCCCGCCGCGACCGGCATCACGACGAGTGCCTTCGAGAAGCTTGTCGCCGACGCTGAAGCATTCGCCGACGGGTCGTTCTCCCGATTGAGCCGTGCGACAGGCACCAAGGTGATTCACATCTCCGAACGCGACACGCAGATCTCGAACGTTCCCAAAGCCGTCGACGAATTCGTGAACACGTGGTCGATCGAAGGGTTCTATGAAGAAGGAACGGCGCCGGCCGAGATGGGGTGGGGCACCCACGAGCGCCGGCTGCCCAGGAACGCGCACACCCCCATTGGCGGGCCGGGGAACCAGATTTTTCTCGCCCAACCAGGTGTGCGGACGTTCGTCCATTCCTGGGTGCCGGCCGGTGGGCCGATCATCGGCATGGTCGTCCGGCACGCAGAGTCATTCACCATCAGCGATCACCTGACAGTATGGGAAGACAGCGTTGAAGGACCCCGCGCGACCTACCGCCCGACCGTGCACTACGCGTACATGCCGTGCGACAACGCCCTCCTGAGCCTTCACGAGCTCATGATGCGCAACTACCAGTTGCAACCGAAGCTGCGAATCATGTCGGACGAAATCACCGACGGCATCGATGAGCTCGGCGTGCTGCTGATGGGCCACGGGCTGAACGCCTACTGGACCGGCTCGCAACTCGACATCCACGAAACCCGCCGGCTCGTTCCTGGACAGAATGCGACGACGCTGCAAGTGGCGGCCTCCGTGATCGGCGGGCTCGTGTGGATGATCAAAAACCCGGCTGAGGGCATTCGTGTGCCGGACGAGCTCCCCTACAAAGAGATTCTCGATGTCGCGGGCGCGTACCTGGGGCCCTGTCCGTCGGTGCAAACCGACTGGACGCCCCTCAAGAGCCGTTCGCGCCTCTTTTCGAAATGGGGCACGCCCGCGGTTCCCGATGAGGACCTGTGGCAGTTCGCCAGCTTTGCCGTAGAAGCCTGACGGTACGGTTCAACGCGTCGATCTCCACTTCCAGGCGCACACTCGGCTGGCCGGTGTGCGTCTCGTCCTCCTCAAAACTGTTCCGATTGTGAACATCCGGCCGATCGCCGCCGCGATTGGCATCGTGATCGGCTCACTCTGACTGTGACCTTCGAGGTCAACACGGTGTTGGCCTCCGATATCATTGTTCGCTGTGACTCCAAAAAAAATCTGGCTCGCAGGTGTGGTGGTGTTGCTCCAACTGATTCTCGAGGGGCGTCCCGCGTCGGCCCAGGTCTTCGAGGACGTGGGCACGAGAGCGCGGGGCATGGGAGGCGCCTTCGTCGCCCTTGCCGACGACGCGACCGCGACGTGGTGGAATCCGGCGGGACTGGCCCTCGGACCGCTGTTCAGCGGCGTCGTCGAGCGCGGCTTTCCGACTGATCCGAACCAGGGGAAGGCACTCGGCGTCGCTTTCGCCGTTCCTTCACTTGGCCTCAGCTATTACCGCGTCCGCGCGGGCGTCGTTCCCGCGCCAGACTCTGCAGGAACGGGCGGTTCCGGCCGACAAGATCAAGGAGTGGTTGCCTCCTCGCTCCCGACATTCGTCATCAATCAGGTCGGCGCGACGGTAGGGCAATCGGTCGGTGGACATCTCGTGCTGGCGTCGACGCTGAAGCTCGTTCATGCGGATCAGACGCGCGCCGACCTGGATATCGGCACGATGCTGAAGTTCGGCTCCGTGCGCTTCGGTGCCGTGCTGAAGCATTTGCACGCGCCCGATCTCACTGTTGACGGGACGCGCGTCGGACTCGATCGGCAGGGACGGGTGGGCTTTGCGTACGCGCCCGCGCCGAACCCGGTCTTGACCGTCAATGCGGCGGTCGACGCGGACGTCACGACCACCGAGACTGCGTTCGGCAGCGCACGGCATCTGGCGGGTGGGGCGGAACTCTGGGTGCGTCGACGCGTGGGTGTACGGGCCGGGTTGAGCGTGAACACAATCGACGACCTTCGGCACTCGTGGAGCGCGGGCGCCAGCGCTTCCGTTCAGAAGGGCATCTTTGTCGATGCTCGCGTGACTAGGGGAGACGACGAAGTGTTACAGGGCTGGGGATTTGACCTAAGAGTGACGTTTTAAGTCATGATTGACGTATTTTGTCATCATGTGTAGTGTTCAGTAAGCATTTCCATGGCCGTCCGTATTGGCGAACTCCTTCTTAAAGAGAAGCGAATCACCCCGGAGCAACTGCAACAGGCCCTGAATCATCAGAAGGCCAATGGGGGAAAGCTCGGCTTCAATCTCATCAAGATGGGCCTCGTCAAGGACGAGGAAATCACCGCCCTCCTCAGCAAACAGTACGGCGTTCCCTCGATCAACCTCGCCCAGTTCCAGCTCGATCCCGCCGTCATCAAGCTGATTCCGGCCGACACCGTCCAGAAATATCAAATCGTTCCTCTGAGCCGGTCGGGCGCGACGCTGACGATCGCGATGACGGACCCCACCAACGTCTTCGCGATGGACGACATCAAGTTCATGACCGGCTACAACGTCGAGCCGGTCGTGGCGTCGGAAAGTTCGGTGATCGAGGCGATTCAGCGGTACTACCCGGCGACGCCGAAGACCGCCGTCACGAAGGAGACCTCCGGGCCGAGCACGCTGGAGCTCGCGACGAGGGGGCTCGAAGAGCTCCAGCAGCAGGTCGAGACCGACGAGGTCGAGGTTCTCGACGAGCTGGAGGAGATCAGCGCCGAGGCGCTGGCCAAGGAGGGCGACGAGGCGCCGGTGGTGCGGCTCGTGAACGTGTTCCTGATGTCGGCCATTCAAAAGGGCGCGAGCGACATCCACGTCGAGCCGTACGAGAAGGAGCTGCGTGTCCGCTACCGCATCGACGGCATTCTCTACAACATCATGAATCCGCCGATGAAATTCCGCGAGGCGATCGCCTCGCGCATCAAGATCATGGCGAAGCTCGACATCGCGGAGAAGCGGCTGCCACAGGACGGTCGCATCAAGATCCGTTTCAACGACAACGGGCTGGCCAAGGAGATCGATTTCCGCGTGTCCTGTCTGCCGACGCTCTTCGGCGAGAAGATCGTCATGCGTATTCTGGACAAGGACAAGCTGATGCTCGACATGACGAAGCTCGGGTTCGAAGCCGAGTCGCTCGTCAAGTTCGAAGCGGCCATCAAGCGGCCCTGGGGGATGGTGCTCGTCACCGGTCCGACCGGCAGCGGCAAGACCAACACCCTCTACTCCTCCATCACCCGGATCAACACGCCCGAGACCAACATCATGACGGCGGAGGATCCGGTCGAGTTCAATTTGACCGGCATCAATCAGGTGCAGGTTCGAGAGCAAATCGGGTTGAATTTCGCGGCAGCGCTCCGGTCGTTTCTCCGCCAGGATCCGAACATCATCCTCGTCGGCGAGATTCGCGACTTCGAGACGGCCGAGATCGCCGTCAAGGCGGCGCTCACCGGCCACCTCGTGCTGTCCACGCTGCACACCAACGATGCGCCGAGCACCGTCAACCGTCTCATGAACATGGGCATCGAGCCGTTTCTCGTGGCGAGTTCGGTCCACCTGATTTGCGCGCAGCGTCTCGTGAGGCGCATCTGCAGCTACTGCAAGGAACCGCATCCGCTGTCGCCGACGGCGCTGCTCCAGGCCGGATTCTCCCAGGACGACGCCGCCACCGTCACGCCGCTTCAAGGCGTCGGGTGCGATCGATGCAACCGGACCGGCTACAAGGGCCGTGTCGGGCTCTACGAGGTGATGGAGATCGGCGAAGAGTTGCGCGAGTTGATCCTCGTCGGGGCGTCCGGACTCGAGCTGCGGCGCAAGGCGATCGACGAAGGGATGATCACACTGCGGGGCAGCGGGCTGCGCAAGGTCAAGGACGGCATGACGACGATGGAAGAAGTGGTGCGGGAGACGGTGAAATAGTCGACGGTCGACCGACGACTGAAGACTGGGGACTGAGGACTGAGGACTGACTGATGGCGAGCCTGATCGAGTTGTTGACGAAGACCGTCGAAATGGACGGATCCGACCTGCACGTGACGGTGGACACCCCGCCGCAGGTTCGCGTTCATGGACATCTCCAGCGGCTGCTGCTGCCGGAGCTGGTGCCATCGGAGACCAAGCAGCTGATCTACAGCGTGCTGACCGATGCGCAGAAGAAGCGTTTCGAAGAGACGATGGAGCTCGACTTCTCCTTCGGCATCAAGGGGCTCTCGCGGTTTCGCTGCAACGTGTTCATGCAGCGCGGCGCCGTCGCGGCGGTCTACCGGGTCATCACCGAGAAGATCCGTCCGTTCGGCGAGCTCGGGCTCCCGCCGGTCCTGGCGACGCTCGCCGAGCGGCCGCGCGGTCTCGTCCTCGTAACCGGCCCGACCGGCAGCGGCAAGTCGACGACGCTGGCCGCCATGCTGGACAAGATCAACGCGGAACGCCACGAACACATTCTCACCATCGAGGATCCGATCGAGTACATCCACAAGCACAAGAACTGTCTGGTCAATCAGCGCGAAGTGCACAGCGACACGAACAGCTTCTCGAACGCCCTGCGGGCGGCGCTGCGGGAGGATCCCGATATCGTCCTCATCGGGGAGATGCGCGACCTTGAAACGGTCGAAGCCGCGCTGAAGATTGCCGAGACCGGGCACCTGACGTTCGGGACGCTGCACACGAACTCGGCGGCGCAGACGATCAACCGCATCATCGACATCTTTCCGGCCGGTCAGCAGGCGCAGATCAGGACGCAGCTGTCGCTCGTGCTCGAGGGGATCGTGTGCCAGGCGCTGCTGCCGCGCGCCGACGGCAAGGGCCGCGTCGTGTCGCTCGAGATCATGGTGCCGACGCCGGGGATCCGGAACCTGATTCGCGACGACAAGGTTCATCAGATTTACGGATCCATGCAGACCGGACAGGAAAAGCTCGGGATGCAGACGGCGAATCAGTCGTTGGCCAGCCTCTATATGAAGCGCCTGATTTCCCTCGACGCCGCCCTGAACGCGTCGTCCATGAAGGACGAGCTGCAGGACATGATCAACCGCGGCGTCGGCGTGGTTGCGGGCGCGGGCCTTGGTCGATCGGCCGGAAGCGGGCCGCTGCGGCCCATTCGAAGTTAGCCAGAAGCGAAAGCCAGAAGGACTGCCATGCCAATGTTTGCCTATTCCGGACGTACCCGCGCGGGCCAGACCGTGACCGGGGAGCGTATCGCCGACACGATGGATGCCGCGGTGTCCGCGCTCCGGCGCGACCAGGTGATGGTCACGCGGATTACGCCGGCGAAGGCCAAGGCCGAGACTCCTGCCAAGAAGGCGCTCAGGAAGGGCAAGAAGGTCAAGGCGAAGAACCTCGCGGTATTCACGCGTCAGTTCTCCGTGATGATCGACGCCGGGCTGCCGCTCGTGCAGTGCCTCGACATTCTCGGCACTCAAGAGGAGGACGCCCATTTCGCGAGCGTCATCCTGCAGACGCGAGCGGATGTCGAGTCGGGCGCTTCGCTCGCCGACGCGATGCGGAAGCATCCCAAGACCTTCGACCCGCTGTTCACCAACATGATTGCGGCGGGTGAGGCCGGCGGTATTCTCGACACGATTCTCAAGCGGCTGGCGACGTACATCGAGAAGGCGGTGAAGCTGACCAATCAGGTGAAATCGGCGATGATCTATCCGATCGCCGTCATCGTGATTGCGGCCGGCGTGGTCGGCGTGATCCTCTGGAAGGTCATCCCGACCTTCGCCTCGCTGTTCTCCGGGCTCGGCGCCGAGCTGCCGCTGCCGACGCGGATCGTGATTGGACTCAGCAACAACCTCGTGCGGTACTTCCCGTTCCTGTTCATCGGCTTCGGCGCGCTCGCCTACGCATTCCGCCAGTACTACAAGACCGAGAACGGACGACGAGTCGTGGACGGCACGATGCTGAAGCTGCCGATCCTCGGATTGATCCTCCGCAAGATCGCGGTGGCGCGGTTCTGCCGCACGCTGTCGACGCTCATCAGCTCCGGCGTGCCGATTCTCGACGGGCTGGACATCACCGCCAGGACCTCAGGCAATTCCGTCATCGAGGACGCGGTCATGGTGACGCGCAAGAGCATCGAGCGCGGCGAAACCATCGCGGCGCCGTTGAAGGAAACCAACGTCTTTCCGCCAATGGTGACGCAGATGATTGGCGTCGGCGAGGCGACCGGCGCGCTCGACACGATGCTGGCCAAAATCGCGGAATTCTACGAAGAAGAAGTCGACGTTGCGGTCGCCGGGCTGCTGACGCTGCTCGAGCCGATCATGATCTCGATCCTCGGCGTGGTCGTCGGCGGCATCGTCATCTCGATGTACCTGCCGATCTTCGATCTCATCAGCAAACTGACGTGAGGACGCGCAAAACGTCCTGTCCGGCCCCGTCCGCTCGGATGCCTCGGCGTCCTCGGTGCCTATGTTAGACACCGAGCTCCGCCGCAAGCTTGCCTGGCTCATCGCCATCCGCGCCATCGTCAGCACGGTCCTGCTGGGATCGGCGACGCTCATCGCGATGACGGCGCCCGGCTCCTTTCCGTTCGATCCATTGTTCTTCCTGATCGGGCTGACCTACGCGCTGACGATTTTCTACGCCGCGACGCTTCGCTTTGCTGACCGTGCCCGGTGGCTCGTCGACGTGCAACTGGCGGGGGATGCGCTCGTCGTGTCGGCGTTCATCTACGTCACCGGCGGCGTCACCAGCTATTTTTCGCTGCTGTACGTCCTGCCGATCGTCGCCGGGAGCACCGTGCAGTTCCGGCGCGGCGGACTGCTCGTCGCGGCCTTGAGCACGTCGCTCTATGTCGGCGTGGTGTTGATGCAGTACGCGGGCACCGTTCCGCTGTGGCGTACCGGTCTGCCGACGGTGCTGCCGGCAGGCCTGGTGGCCCTCTACACGGTGGCCTTCAACATGTTCAGCTTCGTTGCTGTCGCGCTGCTCAGCGGGTCGCTGGCCGAGGAGCTTCGGTCAACGGGCGCGCGCCTGGTGCAAGCCTCCAGCGAGATCGCCGACCTGCAGGCCCTCAATCAACACATCATCAACAGCCTGCCGAGCGGGCTGGTGACGACCGATCCGCAGCAGCGGATCCTGACGTTCAACCGCGCCGCCGAGCAGATTACCGGTGTGACGTGGCCCTCGGCGATCGGCCAGGCCGTCGCGGACGTCCTGCAGCTGCCGCCGTCACTCCGGGTCGTGCTCGATGCCGATCTCAGCGCCCGTGCGACGCGGCACGAGTTCAACTATCGCACCGGCGACGGACGTGGCGACATCGAGCTCGGGATGACCGCCACGCATCTGGAAACGCCAGGCGGCCGTGCGGGCTTTCTCTTCACGTTCCAGGATGTCACGACCATCAAGAAGGCCGAGCGCGACTCGGCGATGCAGGAGCGGCTCGCCGCGGTCGGGGAAATGGCCGCAGGCATCGCGCACGAGATCCGCAATCCGCTGGCGTCGATGTCGGGATCGATTCAGATTCTCCGGCAGGAGCTGCCGCTGACCGCGGAGCAGGAACAATTGATGGACATCGTGCTGCGCGAGTCGGATCGCCTGAACAACACGATCCGATCGTTTCTCGCCTACGCGCGCCCGCAGCGCTTCGCCATTGCCCGGTTCGACGTGCGCCGGGCGCTCACCGATGCCGCGCAACTCCTGCGCAACAGCCCCGACGTGAACGACCGTCACGTCATCGACGTCGACGTCCCGCCGCACGAGCTGTGGTACGACGCCGACGAAGGACAGATCAAGCAGATCGTGTGGAACCTCGCCACCAACGGCATCCGGGCGATGGCCGACGGCGGACGGTTGCGGCTCGTCGGCTCAGAGGATGAGTCGTCGGGCGTGGTCATCAAGGTGCAGGACGAAGGGATCGGCATGGCGCATGAAGAACTGGAGGGGCTGTTTCAGCCGTTCCATGGAGGTTTTGCGAAGGGCAGCGGCCTCGGGCTGGCCATCGTCCACCGCATCGTGACCGACTACAAAGGCAAGATTGAGGTCAGCTCGCAGCGCGGGGCGGGAACAACGGTGTCGGTCCGGCTGCCGCCGCAACGGATAGTGGCGACGACATGATCCCGACTGAAGCCCCTCCCAGCCTCGACCGGCGTCTCCCGCGCATTCTCGTCGTGGACGACGAGCGATCGATGCGGGAGCTGCTCGCGATCGTGCTGCGGCGGGAAGGCTATGAGGTGCTCCTGGCGGAGAGCGGGCGGGCCGCGATCGAGACGCTCGAGCGCGAGCCAATCGATCTTCTGATTTCCGATATCAAGATGCCGGACCTGAGCGGCGTCGACGTGCTGCGAGCGGCCAAGCGCATCGATCAGGACATCCTCGGGATCATGATCACGGCGTTCGCGTCCACCGATACCGCCGTCGAAGCGATGCGGCTCGGCGCCTGCGATTACCTGAGCAAGCCGTTCGACATCGATCTGCTCAAGATGAAAGTCCGGGAGAAGATCGACAACCGGCAACTGCGCCAGGAGAACGTGCTGCTCAAGCGCACGCTCGGGATGTCGCATCAGTTCTCGAACATCATCGGGCGCAGCGAGGCGATGCTCGCCGTCTTCAAGATGATCGAGACGGTCGCACGCACCACCAGCACGATTCTGCTGGCCGGCGAATCGGGGACAGGCAAGGGTCTGGTCGCGGCGGCCATCCATTTCCACTCGCTGCGGCGCGAGCGGCCGATGGTGTCGCTCAACTGCGGCGCCCTGCCGGAAACGCTCCTCGAGTCGGAGCTCTTCGGTCACATGCGCGGGTCGTTTACCGGGGCCGAGAGCAACAAGAAGGGGCTGCTCGAAGTCGCCGAACGGGGCACGATTTTCCTCGATGAAATCGGCGAGATGAGCGCGGTGATGCAGGTGAAGTTCCTGCGTGTGCTGCAGGAGCGCCGCTTCCGGCGGGTCGGGGGGCTCGAAGAGCTGCAGGCCGATATCCGCGTGATTGCGGCCACCAATCAGGACCTGACACGCCTGGTTTCCGAGGGTCGCTTCCGGGAAGACTTGTTTTATCGGATCAACGTCATACCCATCACGCTGCCGCCGCTCAGGGAGCGACGTGAAGACATCCCGCTGCTGGCGGAGCATTTTCTCGAGAAGTACACCGAGCAGATGGGGAAGCCGATCAGCGGCATCTCGCAGGGGGCGATGCCGTTTCTGCTTCAGTACGACTGGCCCGGCAACATCCGCGAGCTCGAGAACGTCATCGAGCGCGCGGTCGCGCTCGAGGCGACGCCGGCGATTCTTGCCGAGAGCCTGCCCGCCGGGATCCGCGGCGAGGTGTTGAAGACGAGCGGCGCGCCGGGAAACGACCATCTGCCGGAATCGGGGTTCGACCTCGAGGCGCACGTGAAGGAAATCGAGCGAGGCTACCTCGCCGAGGCGCTGAAACGGGCCGGGGGCGTCCAGGTGAAGGCGGCCGAGCTCCTCGGAATGAGCTTCCGGTCGTTCCGGTACTACGTGAAGAAGTACAACCTGAGATAGTGGCCCGAAACGCGCCGCCGCTCCTTTCTGAGGGGACCGGCTGGCGACTGACACTGTCTGTCGGGGCAGTGCGACAACGGTTGTCACTCCGCAGATCGGCGCGACGGTCCAGCCAGGTATCAGATGTATAAGCGGTTGTTTTATAATGACTTACGTAACTGTTTTCGGTCCGCAAGCTCTGGCATACCACTTGCTCAAGATGCTGGCACCGCCCGCAAAAAGAAATTAGATAACCCGTCAAGGAGAGTGTGATGAAGAAGATTCAGTCAAACAAAGGTTTTACCCTCATCGAGCTGCTGATCGTGGTGGCGATTATCGGGATCATCGCGGCGATCGCGGTCCCCGGCCTGCTGCGCGCCCGCATGTCAGGCAACGAAGCGTCCGCCATCGGCTCGCTCCGTGCGATCAATAGCGGCCAGGCGGCGTTTTCGTCGAGCTGCGCACAGGGAGGCTACGCGGTGAAGCTCGAGGACCTCGTGACGCCGCCGACGGGCAGCACGGCCGGCTTCATCAGCCCGGACCTCAGCGTGAACGGCGTGACGAAGAGCGGCTACATTGTCAATCTTGCGGCCGAACCGGCAGCGGTGGTGATGTCGACCGTGACGCCTTGCAACGCGACGCCGAACCCCGTCAGCTCGTACTTCGCGAAGGCCGATCCCGCAACCCCGGGCGGCACCGGGACGCGCTACTTCGCGACCGATACCCGCGGCACGATCTTCGTGGACGCGGCGACCATCGCGAATCCGATCGTAATCACGACCTTCCTCAACTAAGAGACAAGGGCTCCTGGTTCATGGGTTCGGGGCTCGTCGCGAGCCCAGGCCCCCTGAACCAGGAGCGCCACTCCGTCCGGCCCGCTTGACGCCACTCGCCCCCACCAGTTACAACACTCCCATCGCATGAGCACGTCTGCTGCACGGGTTGCCTTGGTTTGCGCCCTGGTCGGTCTCGCTGCATCGTCGGCCGCAGCCTACGTCCACTACCATCTGCTGGTCGACCCGAGCTACACCAGCTTCTGCGACATCAATTCAACCGTGAGCTGTACGCAGGTTTACATGAGCCGCTACAGCACATTTCGCGGCATCCCGGTGTCGGTCATTGCCGGGATCTGGTTCGGAGCGGCGGCCCTGCTGGCAATCATCGGCCTCGCCGGGAAGGGCGACGCGCGCGAGAGCGCCCCTGGATATCTGTTCGCCGCCTCGACGCTCGCACTCGCGGTCGTGCTGTATTTTGAGTACGTGTCATTCGCCGTCCTGAAAGCGGTCTGCGTCCTGTGTCTGACCATGGCGGCTGCCGTGGTCGCATTGTTCTTTCTCTCGGGTTCAACGACTCCATTTCCCATGACTACTTTGCCTCGACGTGCCGCGCGCGATCTGCGCGCCCTGTTCGCCAGCCCGGTTGCGATGGTGGTGACCGTGCTCTTTCTGGCTGGCGCCTTCTCGACCGTCGCGCTCTTTCCGCGTGAAGTCAGCGCGACGCCGGAAACCGCCGCCACCCTCGCAGCGCCCCCGCCGGCGCCAACGCAGGCGCAGGCCTCCGAGTTCGAAAAATACTGGGAAGCGCGCGAGCGGGTCGCCATGGCGATTCCGGCCGAAGGCGCCAAGGTGCTGATCGTGAAGTTCAACGATTTTCAGTGCCCGCCGTGCCGGAACTCCCATCTGGCGTACAAGCCGGTGTTGATGAAGTACCTCGCCGAGCATGCCGGGCAGGTGCGCTACGTGCTGAGGGACTATCCGCTCGATGCCGAGTGCAACGTCAACGTGCCCAACACGATCCATCCGTCGGCGTGCGAGGCGGCCGTCGCGGTGCGCCTGGCGCGCACCCACAACCGCGAGGAAGCGATGATCGAGTGGATCTTCGCGAACCAGCCGATGCTGACGCCGGAACTGGTAAAGCAGGGCGCGCGCGACGTGGGACAGGTGCCGGACTTCGACGCCAAGTACGCCTCGACGCTGGAATCGGTCAAGAGCGACATCGCGCTCGGCAAGCAGCTCGGCGTCGGCGCCACGCCGACTTTCTTCATCAACGGCAAGAAGGTCGACGGCGCGCTCCCGGTCCAGTACTTCCAGCAGGCGATCGAGTACGAGCTGGCGCACGCGAAGTAGCGGCCAGGAACCACGAAGGGCCCGTTGTCTCCCCTTTGTGTCCGTTGTGCTCTTTGTGGTTCACGATCATGCGAGCCCTCGAGACGGTCGAGCTGACGAAAGATTACGCCATTGGATTCTGGCGGAAGCGGCCGTACCGGGCGCTCGATCGCCTGTCGCTGGCGGTCGACGCCGGAGAGGTGTTCGGGTTCCTCGGGCCGAACGGCGCCGGAAAGACCACCACTCTCAAGCTGCTGATGCAGCTCGTGTTTCCCACCTCGGGCCGCGCGGAAATTCTCGGCCGCCCGCTCGGCGATCTCGAGATGAAGCGGCGGATCGGCTATCTCCCCGAGCATCCGTATTTCTACGACCACCTGACCGCTGAGGAGCTGCTCCTGTATTTCGCGGCGCTGTTCGGATACCGGGGATCGGAACGCCGTGCCCGGACCAGCAGGCTGCTCGACGAAGTGGGCCTCGGCGCCGAGCGGCGCCTCCAGTTGCGGAAATTCTCCAAAGGCATGCTGCAGCGCGTCGGTATCGCCCAGGCGCTCGTCAACGATCCCGAGCTCGTGATTCTGGACGAGCCGATGTCCGGGCTCGATCCTCTGGGACGCCGCGACGTCCGCGCCCTCATCCTGCGGTTGCGCGACCGCGGGTGCACGGTCTTTTTCAGCTCCCACGTCCTGAGCGATGCCGAGGCGCTCTGCAGTCGTGTCGCGATCCTGGCGCACGGACGACTGGTCACCAGCGGCCGGCTCAGCGAGATGCTCGAATTTCAGGCACGCGGCTGGGAGCTCGTCATGGCGAACCTCCACGAGTCGACCGCCGTGGCCGTCGGCTCCCGCGCTCGCCGCGCCATCCGTATCGGTGAGGACCGCTATCTGTTCGAGCTTCCGCTCGACCCGCCGCCGGAACGGCTCGTGGCGGAGTTGACAGGGGGCGGCGCCAGCCTCGTGTCGCTCAACCCCCTTCGTGAGACCCTCGAGGATTTCTTCGTCAAGCAGGTCTCGACGCCTGGAGCGAGCACGCCGAGGAGCGGACTCGAGAGCTCCTGATGAGCGCAACGGCCGCCATCGCGCTCAATGTCTTCCGCGAATCGGTGCGCGACAAGGTCTTCTACAACCTCGTGCTGTTCGCCGTGCTGTTGATCGGGGCGTCCTACCTGATCGGGCAGCTCACGGCCGGTCAGGACGTCAAGATCATCAAGGATCTCGGGCTCTCGGCCACGTCCGCCTTTGGCGTGTTCATCGCCGTCTTCATCGGGATCGGCCTCGTCTCCAAGGAAGTCGAGCGGCGGAGCGTGTACAGCCTGCTCGCTAAACCGATCCGTCGCTCCCAGATGATTCTCGGCAAGTATGCAGGCCTGACGCTGACGCTGATCGTGAACGTCACGATCATGTCGTCGGCGGTCTACGCCGTGCTCGCCTACATGGCGTGGGGCACCCCGCCCGATGTCAGGAACGCCTGGGACGCGCCGGCGCTCGACCCGGCGATGTTGAAAGCGCTCGCCCTCATCCTGCTCGAGTTGATGATCATCACGGCAATGGCGCTGTTCTTCTCGACCTTTTCGACGCCGATGCTCTCCGCCGCCTTCACGTTCGGCCTGTACGTCGCCGGGCACTTCAGCACGGATTTGCGCAGCTTCGACCAGGTGACCGACTCGGCGGCCGCAACCGCGCTGGCGCGCGGTCTGTACTGGGTGTTGCCGAACCTTGCACAGTTCGACGTGAAATCGCAGGTCGTCCACGGCCAGCCGGTGCCGCTCGGGTATCTGGCGATGACCGGCGCCTACGCGGCGCTCTACATTGCGGCGCTCCTCGCCGGCGCCATCGTCATTTTCTCGCGGCGCGATTTCAAGTGAACGTGGAGGGGAGATGCCGAAGAGACCGGTCGAGGCCGCCGCCACGCTCGCGCTGATCGTCGTTCTTCTGGCCGCTGCGGCAGGCCTGCAAGCCGCGCGGGAGCGCGTGTATCCCACGCCGGTGGTGGACGAAGAGACGCTGGCTATCACGTCAGGGCCGGCTGTACGCCGCATGTCGCTGGCCTACACGGGCCTTGCGGCCGACCTCTACTGGATTCGTGCAATTCAGTACTACGGCGGCACCAAACAGAAGCTCAATCAGGGGTTTCCCGCTACGGTCCCCCCTCAGGCGCTGACGGCCGATCCGGCGGCCGACTTCCCGCTCCTCTACCCGTTACTCGATCTGACCACGACGCTGGATCCGCGTTTCAACGTCGCCTATCGGTTCGGCTCGGTGTTTCTGGCGGAGGCGTATCCCAATGGCCCGGGCCGGCCGGATCTGGCGGTTGCGCTCCTTGAAAAGGGTCTGGGCGAAAGACCCGATAAGTGGGAGTACATGCAGGATGTCGGCTTCGTGCACTACTGGTACCGACGCGACTACAGGACGGCTGCCGCCTGGTTCGACAAGGCGAGTCGCGTGCCAGGGGCGCCGTGGTGGCTGAAGGCCCTGGCGGCGACGACGCTCGCCCAGGGAGGGGACAGGCAGTCGTCCAGGCAGATGTGGACCGCCATTCGCGAGTCGGCAGAGGTCGACTGGTTGCGGCAGGACGCCGATCGGCGTCTCCGCCAGTTGCGCGCGCTCGATGACCTCGAGCAACTGCAAAAGCGAGTCGACGCGTTCGCCGCACGAGCAGGGCACCTGCCCAAGGATTGGGCCGAACTGGCCCGTGCCGGTGTCGTGCCCGGGATCATGGTGGATCCGAGCGGAACTCCGTACGAGCTGGCCGCCGACGG
>Ga0068858_100001645_pt1 | contig 22816 bp, 35 predicted proteins | sample KBSSwiS12_FD_66589 | JGI IMG/M metagenome (GOLD analysis project Ga0068858, IMG submission 66589) | Switchgrass rhizosphere microbial communities from Kellogg Biological Station, Michigan, USA - KBS Switchgrass S1-2 | ecosystem: Host-associated > Plants > Roots > Rhizosphere > Soil ...
CGTGGCTTCAGGCGATTTACGGGCCGTGGTCGAGTTCACCGTCCTGCTCAACAACGGCAAGTTTGACTTCCTCTGGTCGCATGTCGTCAACGGGATCGACTTTGCGGCGGTCAATGGCTCGACCGTGACAGGGCGGACCCTGAACGCTTCTGTGGTTTCCTACGGAACGCCATGAGCAACAAGCTCTACAACCTCGCACGGGTATTCACGGCGACGACCGGGACCGGGACGATCACCCTCGGCGCGGCCGTCCCGGGCTATCTGACCTTTGCGCTGGCTGGAGCTGCGAATGCTGACGTGGTGTCCTATGGCATTCAGGACGGGACACAATCGGAGGTCGGGACCGGAACCTACACCTCGGCCGGTACGACGCTGACCCGCACGGTCACTGTCTCGACCAATGCGAACTCGGCGATCAGCCTGTCCGGGAATGCGCAGGTCTATATCACGGCCCTGGCCGCCGACATCATCCCGGACGTGCGCTCGGTCGTGATGCAGAAGTTCACGGCCAGCGGCACCTATACCCCGACGGCGGGGATGATTTACTGCATCGTCGAGTGTGTCGCTGGAGGCGGCGCCGGAGGTGGCAACGCGGGCGGGACGACCGTTTGTGACGCGGGTGGCGGCGGCGGATCAGGTGGATATTCCCGCTCGCGAGTGACTGCGGCAACGATCGGCGCATCGCAGACGGTGACGATCGGGGCCGGCGGTACGGCAGGTACGGCCGGCAATAATCCCGGCAATGCTGGCGCTGATACATCTCTGGGCGCCATCGTGATTGCCAAGGGCGGGGCAGGCGGATTGGGTCAGACCGGAGGCCGGGCGGGTCAAGGCGGCGCTGGTGGCGTCGCGGGAACGGGGGACGTGACGATCGTCGGCAATCCTGGCGGCATGGGGATTGGCGGGGCGAGCACGATTTTCACTGTCTATGGTGGTGCGGGAGGCGCATCATATTTTGGCGGGGCTGGCCAATCTCTCGTCAGATCGACCAATGGCACGCAGAACGGTTCTGCGGGGACGACCGGAGGAGGGGGTTCGGGCGGTGTGACGCTGAACTCAGCCACGAATGCCCAAGGCGGCGCGGGTGGTGATGGTTACATGATCATCACCGAGTTTGTCGGATAATGCTCGGTTTTGACGCACTGGGACGGCTGGCGCTCGGCGAAATCCCGAGGCCCGCTCCTTTCGTTAATACTCAGGAGCCAGCCTCTTTCCGTCGGAAAATCCGCGTTGAGGTAATGATGCTCGGCTCGTTTGCCGGGCTGCTCGTCACCACACCTTTCCCGATCCGGAACGACTTCCAGCAACCGCTCAACCCGGTCAGGCTGGCCAAGGTCGAGCCGCTTCACACCAACATCAACATCTTCACCAACCCGATACCGTTCTTCCCGACGGACTACAACAAGCCGAAAAAACCGCTTCCCGGCAAGGACCAGATTTATCCGACGCTGGTTGCGAACTTCAGCCGGCCGTTCATCCCCTATGATCAGTCCGTCTATCGGCAGCAGACGCCGCGCGCGCCAGACCAGATTTACCCGAATCTGCCGCTCAACTATGGCCGTCCATTCATTCCGGTGGACTATTCGCGGCCGCACCCGGTTTATCCATCGCGCGTTCCGGTCATGGTGGGATTCCAGATCCTCATCACGCCGCCGGACATCGGGGACAAGCACGACGGCGGGGTGTTCGTCAAAAAGCGCAAGAAGCGCTCCGGCCCGGGTCCGCTGGATTACGAACTCGAGGAAAAGACCCGTCGACGCGCCGCGATCGAGCTTGCCGTTTATGGCCCGGAGGTCGAATATCAGCCGCCGCCGGCGCCGTTCGTTATGCCGCCGGCGCCGCCACCGGATGTCACGGGTCTGGCGCAGACCATCGCGGCGCTGCAACGTGAGCAGCAGCAGGCGTCCATTGCCCAACAGGGCGAGGACGAAGAAACCGAGTTGGAGGCTATTTTGCGGGAGATTCTATGAGATATTTTCTTGATACCGAGTTCAATGGGATGGGTGGGGAATTGATTAGCCTCGCCTTGGTGGCCGAAGATGGCCGCGAGTTATATGCTGCATGTCATTGCGAGGAGCCGATTCCGTGGGTGAAAGAGAACGTGATCCCGATCGTCTTCTCTGACATGGCAAAGCCGATGATCGTCCGGCCTCAAGATTTCGGGCGGGCCATAGAGCAATTTCTCATTCAAGATGGGCTGCCAGAGATCGTTGCGGACTGGCCGGACGATATCCGATATTTTTGCGAAAAGCTCATCACTGGTCCCGGTGAAATGGTGGACGTTCATAGGCTAAGGTTCAGGATTGAGCGCGTAGATGCATATCCCACTGACTTAGCCGGAGCGGTGCAGCATAACGCACTGTGGGATGCTCGTGCCCTGAAGCATCGACTATTGGGTCAAATTATATGACCGTTCGCATGTGCAAAACCTGTGGAGAATGGCACGATCTGGACGAGCCATGGCCCTGCATGCGGCCGATCTCGGCATCAGCGGCCCCCTACGTCATTTCTGACAATATGGAGCCGCTGAAGCATCACGCCACCGGAGCGGTGATTTCGAGCAAGCGGGCATTTTCGAGGGAAACGCGGGCTGCTGGCTGTATCGAGATAGGGACGGAGCCGATTCGTCCCCGGAAACCTATCCTTTTGGACCGCGGCGCGCGCCGTGACGCTATACAGCGCTCAATTTATGAATTAAGGAATAAATCATGAGCGAATTGGCCGACGCATTAATGGACGATGGCAATTCCGGGGTGCAGCCGGCCGAAATACCTTCCGTTGCGTCGGAAGAATCGGGAGGGGCCTCTAAAACGCCCCCAGCGGAGGCCTCTCCCGAGAAACCTCTGACGCTTCGCGAACAGCTCAACAAGTCAATCGAATCCGTCCGCAAGGAAGAGGCGACCAGGGCGCGCGATGTTGCGACCGGCAAGTTCGCCAAGACCGAGAAACCCGAGATTCCGGCCGAGAAGCCGGTAGAGACCAAGCCGGACGCGCAAGCTGATCCCACTCAGACCAGCCCGCCCCCGATATGGTCCAAAGTCTGGGAAACCATGTCTCCCGAGGCGCGCGCGCTCGCGGTCAAACGCGAAGCCGAGCAGGCCAAGGGTTTCGAAGAGTACCGAGGTAAAACCGCTCAGCTCACCGAAATCACGCAAGTCCTCGATCCGATTCGCCCGGTCCTTCAACAGAACGGCATTCAGTCGGACGCCCAAGCGGTCAAAACGCTGGTGGAATGGGAAGGTGCCTTTCGCAATCCGGCCACACGGATGCAGGCCTTTCACAACCTTGCGCGGCAGTACGGGGTTGATCTCAATTCACTGGTCCAAAGTCCATCCCAGCCCTCACAGGCACAGGATATTCCCGAGCCACTTCGGCCCGTCATCGACCAGTTCGGCACCGTCGTTCAGGAAGTCAACACGATCAAGCAGCAGCTGCAAACAGCTGAGCAGAATCGGATTGCATCTGAACTGACATCTTTCGCCAGCAAGCCTGAGCACGCGCATTTCGAGAAGGTCCGTGTCATGATGGGCCAGCTCATGCAGTCTGGGATTGTTTCTCCGGGGGATTTGGAGGGCGCCTATCAAAAGGCAGTCACGATCCATCCCGAGGTTTCCGCCGCGATCGAAGCGGAGAAGCAGGCGAAAGCACAAGCCGAATTGGCCAAGACCAATGCCGAGAAGGCCGCGCGAGCGCGCCAGGCCGCCGTCTCACCGTCAGTCCGCTCCCCCAACGGAGCGCCGGTCAATGGTGCGGCGATCAGGCCCAAGGGGCAAAGCGCAAAGGAATCCATCCTTGCAGCCATCGGAGAGCTGAGAGAAGGACAGAGGGCCTAACCCAACAGGGGTAGGCGATGGCCTTTCCGAATCTGTCTGAAATCGTGACGACCACCCTGCGAAACCGCACGGGTGAACTCGCCGACAACATGAGCCGTAACAACGCTCTGTTGGCTCGCCTATCCCGCCGCGGCAAGATCAAGACCTTCTCCGGCGGTCGCACCATCGTTCAGGAACTGAACTACGCCAACAACCAGACGTTCCAGTGGTACTCTGGTTATCAGACCCTGAACATCGCGCCGTCTCAGACCTTCTCGGCCGCGGAATTTCCGATCCGGCAGTCAGCGGTTGCCGTCTCGATCTCCGGACTGGAAGAACTGCAGAACTCCGGTGAGGAGGCGATCATCGACCTGCTTGAGAGCAGGATCGAGAATGCCGAAGACACCTTCATGAACGGCATGAGCCAGGGCATCTACGGCGACGGCACGGTGACCGGATCGGTCAACGGGCTGCAGCTCCTGATTGCCACTTCGCCGTCAACTGGCGTGGTCGGCGGCATCGACCGTGCGACATGGACGTTCTGGCAGAATCAGGCCTATTCGGCCCTGACCAATGGCGGCGCCACGGCGACCGCGGCGAACATCCAGCAGTACATGGACTCGCTCTGGGTAACCCTGGTGCGCGGCCGCGACTGCCCGGATCTGCTCGTGGCGGACAACAACTTCTACAAGCTCTACTGGCAGAGCCTGCAGGCGATCCAGCGCATCGCGAGCGAGAACGGCTCCGGTGAGCATGGCGCCTTGGGCTATCAGAGCCTGAAGTACAACACGGCCGACGTGGTTCTGGACGGCGGATTCCAGGGCTTCTCCACCGACCCGTTCCCGGGTGAGCTCTCCTCGACCGTGACCGGCCTCGGCGGCGCCCCCACCAACACGATGTACTTCGTCAACACGAAGTATATTCACTGGCGGCCTCACGCGCGGCGCAACATGGTGCCGCTCGATCCCGATCGGTTTTCCGTCAATCAGGATGCAATGGTGAAACTCATGGGCTGGGCGGGGAATATGACCCTCAGCAACGGGTTTCTCCAGGGCGTCCTCACGGCTTAAGGAGCTGAGCACATGGTTTCGTTCACCACACAGAGCATCGAGGGCGTCGACCTCACAGCCATCTACACGGCCTACGACCAGACGGCGGCCACGTCGGCCACCAACGTACCGGAGAATCCCGGCCCGCCGTTCAAGGTCGGGACCGAGGTCGTCTGCACTGATGGCTCCATCTGGGTCTTTGCCAAGGCCTCGGGCGGCATCAATCAGTACGATGTCGTCATGATGGATATCCTCTATTCCAGCGTGAAGCAGATCCTCGGCGGCGCCGCGGCCGAAGTGACCAAGCTTCGCATCGGCTTCTATCAGAACGCGACGGCGCTAGTGTCGGGCAACTTCGCCTGGTTCATGGTGTCGGGCGTGCCGACCATCAACGTGCTCGGCTCCTGCGCGAAGGCGGCGCAGCTCTACACCACGGACACGTCCGGAAAGTTGGATGACGGTATCGCGACCGGCTCGCAATACCCGATCCGCAACATCTTCCTGACGACCACGATCGGCTCGACGGCCTCGTTCAACACGGCTCAGGCGGCCTATCCCGCCGCCGGCCCGATGACGGCGCTGCTGTGAGGTCAATCTGGATCGGATATGATCCGCGGGAGGCCGAGGCGTTCTCGGTCGCCCGCGTATCCATTCGCAAGCATCTCACGATGCAAATTCCGATCCGGAGCCTGTTCCTTGATGAACTGAGGGAGCGGGGGCTTTATACCCGTCCGACTGAGGTCCGAGACAACCGCCTGTGGGATGTGATCTCGGAGGCGCCGATGTCGACCGAGTTCGCAATTAGCCGGTTTCTCGTGCCGCATCTGGCCCAGACCGGCTGGGCGCTGTTCATGGATTGCGACATGCTGGCCCGGGCCAATCTTGCCCGGGTGTTCGATCTCTGCGATCCCAGCAAGGCGGTGATGTGCGTGAAGCACAGTTACGAGCCTGCAGCCTCCGAGAAAATGGACGGCCAGGCCCAGCTTCGCTACGCGCGCAAGAACTGGTCTTCGTTCATGATATTCAATCTTGAGCATGAGGCGAACCGGCAGTTGACCCCGGCCATGGTCAATGCATTGCCGGGCCGTGACCTGCATCGGTTTTGCTGGCTGGAAGACGACCAGATCGGAGAACTCCCCCCGGAGTGGAATTTTCTGGTCGGGCACACCGATCCGTCCATCAACCCGAAGGTGGTGCACTTCACCGAGGGCGGCCCATGGATGAAGGGATACGAAAACGTGCCCTATGCCGCCGAATGGTTGCAACAGCGGAGGTCATGGGCGGCATGAGGCGAATCACTGCGGCCTATCTCGATTTGCAGAAGGATCTTCACGCCCGCTTCGACTATGGGCGCGGCGTCGATGCCGAGGAATGTGCCGAGATCGTCCGGACGCTGGGCGTCAAAACGGTACTGGATTATGGCTGCGGCCAGGGTCACCTGGCACGGCTGCTGCCTGAGTTCGAAACCGAGGAATACGACCCCTGCATCGAGGGGAAGGACGGCGACCCGGCGCGGGCCGATGTCGTGGTCTGTGCGGACGTGCTCGAGCACATCGAGCCTGATCTGCTGGGGAACGTCCTGCTCCATATCTACGCGCTGGCGCGGCGGCATGTCCTGCTGGTGATCGCGACTGGACCCTCGAAAAAGGTCATGGCCGACGGCCGGCAGGCTCACCTGATCGTGGAAAGCGCGGACTGGTGGAAAGGCAAGCTTGCGGGCCTGTTCGAGATCGAACGCTGTGAGGACAGATCGAATCAGGGGCATGGCGTCCTGATGCTGTGCAAGCCGCGCCGGTTCGAAGTCAACCCGCCGCTGATCCCGATCGCCAAGGTCCGCAGCACAACCGCAGTCACCGATGTCGAGCGCAACGCCAACATGGTGGCCAACTGCGCGAGGATCGAGAAACGGCTGGAACTGGGGATTGAGCCTCACGACCGGGTGGCGCACCTGATCTGCTATGGGCCGTCCCTGCTGAAGACATGGCCGGTTGCGGCGATGGCGTATTGTGCAGGTGGGGACCTGTTCACGGTCTCCGGTGCCCATCGCTTCATGCTGGACCGCGGAATCGCTCCTCTGGCCCATCTCGACTGCGATCCCCGCGCGCACAAGGCGAAGCAGATTGGGGATCCGGATCCTCGCGTCAAATACTGGCTGGCCTCCTGCATCAGTCCTGAATATCTCGACAAGCTGGAGGGCCATGAGGTCGAACTCTGGCACAGCTACAACGGGGAGGCCTCGCGCATCGCCTTCAAGATCGATCCGACGCACAAGATGATCGTGGGGGGTGGGTCGATCGGGCTGCGGGCAATGTCCGTGCTCTATGCCCGGGGCTACAGGTCATTCGACATCCATGGTATGGATTGCTCATTCGTGAACGGCCTCAACCATGCCGGCATCCACCTCGGGAAGGTCTCCGAGGGCGTCCCGGTGAAATGTGGGGATCGCTGGTTCGATACCTCGGCCGTGCTGATCCTTTACGCCCGGTTCTTCTACAAGCAGTTGAAGATGATGCCCGACGCGGCAATCCGCCTTCATGGCGACGGGCTGTTACAGCACATGATGACGCAGGGAGATACGGAATGAGCGACACGTACACCGAATTCAAGCCGGCAACCGGGATGGATCGTGCCTCGATCGATTCCCAGGGTTACGGCATGGTCACCTACGGCCCGACCGATGACAAGCTGATCGTGGGCTTCTACAAGCGATCGGTGCTCAACGCGGCGCGGTCGCGCGCTGAGGGCCGCCCGGTCCATGAGGGGCACGACTTCGTCAAGATCCAGCATCCCGGCGAGACGCTGAACATCGTCGATCGCCCGGTACGTGAAGATGACGCGCAGCGCTGGCCGCGCCAGTGGCACAATTACCTGCAGGGTGTCCGCAACCTCCCCGACGGCGTGCCGATCAACCTGCTGTTCCCGGCCAAGCCCGAGATCGAGACGATGCTGCGGGGATACAACATCCACACCGTGGAGCAGCTGGCGAACCTCTCGGCCGAGGGGATTTCCCGGGTAGGCATGGGCGCGCAGGACTGGGTGAATGCGGCGCAGCGTTACATGGAGCGGGTGAGCAAGGGCGTCAACCATCACCAGTTCGAATCCGCGCTCGCGGCGAAGGATGTCGAGATCAACGCGCTGAAACGGCAGATGGCCGAGCTGACCGCGCTGGTGACCCGACCGCCAGCGCCGAACGCACAGAGCTACGATTTCCAGACCCAGCAGATCAACGCCACGCATGACAGCGAGGTCCGGCCCTACACCCCGCCAGGCGCCGAGTTCGTGCAGGACCTGTCCGGAATGACGACCGCCCCGAAACGCCGCGGGCGCCCGCCCAAAGCCCAGCACTGAGGAGACAACCATGGCTCTTGTTTCAGACCTGATGGCGTTCGGGATGGCCGGCCAGCTGGCCGATCTTGAAGGCAACAACCCTTCGGTGGCGGCGACCGCGGCAGGCACATCCTCGACGGATGCCACTGTGCTCAAGCGCGGCCAGAACTTCGTCCTGATGACCGGGACGACCAATGACGGCTTCCGATTGCCGGCCGACGCTCCGCTGATGAAGCCATATTTCCTCGTGGCGGTCTCCGGTGCGTCCAAGGTCTATCCGACTACCGGCGGCGCATGGAATGGCGGCTCGACTGATGCGGCGCTCTCGGTGGCGGCCAACAAGTCGGCCATCGCCATCCGCTATTCGACCAACGGTTGGTACTTCAACCTCTCGGCATGATGCATGGCGCAAGACAACCTTCTGCAGATCATTCAAGCGGTCACCGGCGAGCTGGGATTGATACAGCCGTCGGTTATCGTCGGCGCGACCGATACGCAGACGGTTCAGCTCTATAATCTGGTGAACCGGGAAGGGAGAAATCTGCGCCGAGCCCATAACTGGACAGCGCTGCAAAGCCTGTTCACGCTGAACGTTGGCGCTCCGATCGTGACGACAGGGGATGTCGCGCAAGGCTCCGCGGTGATCCAGAATATCCCGTCGACCGCGGGGATTACCGCAGGCCTCTTTGTGGTGACCGGAAGTTCCATCCCGGTTGCGGCGCGCGTGCTGACCGTTGACAGTGCGACCCAGGTCACCATGGATATGGTGGCGACGGGAACCGTTGTCGGAACCGCCCTCACCTTTGGCCAGGACACCTATCCCGAGTCCACCGATTTCGATCGGTTTCTCAACGGGACAGCATGGGATCGTACCAACCGATGGGCGCTGATTGGTCCGGATTCGCCGCAACTCGACGAGTACCACCGCTCCGGCATCGTGACGACCGGGCCGCGGCGCCACTTTCGGCAGATTGGGAGCCTTGCCGGCGGGACCTATCGCATCTGGCCACCGCCCCAGGTCGTCGACACCCCGTTTCAGATCGCATGGGAATACCTGTCCCTGAACTGGGTCTATGACGTAGCTGGCGCCTCCCAGCCCAAAATGACGGCGGACACGGACGTCCCGAAGTTCGATAGCGATGCGATCGTCATGGGCGTCAAATGGCGCTTTCTGCAGGCCAAGGGCATCCCAACTGCAGCTTCGATGCAGACGGAATACCTTGATTTTGTTCAGGAACTGATCGGCCGCGACGGCGGTGCCGCCACGCTGACGATGGGCCGTCGGTACACGCCCTATCTGCTTAGTGCGTGGAACGTGCAGGATGCCAACTTCCCGGCAGGTTCGGGGAGCGCCTGATGCGCGCGACCCTCACCATGGAAATGGACCGGAAGACCCGCAATCCCCGTATGGCCGGGACGGGCGAGGCCTATCCGATGTCGATCCCGGCATCGGTAGGTGGATGGGATGAAATCTCGTCCAAAGCCAACATGCCACCGGATCATGCGGTGCAGCTGGACAACTGGATTCCGCGGCCGGGCTATCTGGAGATCCGCCGAGGCTCCCGCTCATGGGCCTCGGGAATTGGAACCTCGACATCCCCCGTTGAAACCATCATGGCCTACAACTCCCCGAACCTGACAAACTCCAAGCTGTTCGCGGTCGGGGGCGGGGCATTCTACGACATTACGGCCGGCGGCGTGGCGACAATCACGAGCGTCACGGGGCTCTCGAGCAATCGTTGGCAGTACTGCAATTTCACCAACGCCGCGGTAAATGCGTGGCTCGTCACCGCAAGCGGCGTCGATGCGCCCAGGATCTACAATGGCTCGACATGGGCCGCCATGACGCTGACCGGGGTCACAGCGAACGATATCGCCTCGTGGACGGCATGGAAGGGGCGCCTGTGGTGCACCTTCATCAACTCGACCTTGGTTGGATATCTTGGCAACAGCGCTATTTCCGGCGCGGTGACGACGTTCGACCTTGGCCAGCAACTGACCCGGGGCGGGAACATCATCGCGATTGCGTCATGGACGCAGGATTCCAAGCAGACCGTTGACGAATACATCGCGTTCATTTCGTCCCGCGGTCAGGTGGTTGTCTATCAGGGAACCGATCCGAGCACCGCGGCGACCTTCGCGTTGGTAGGCGTCTATGACATCGGCGCCCCGATCGGGAAGCGTTGTTTCCTGCGGATTTCAGGGAATCTCTGGATCATCTGCGTGGATGGCGTTCTCCCTATGTCAGAGATGCTGACCCAGGACCGGGCGGCGTCGGCCAAGGTCGCCCCCACGACCATGATCCAGAATGCCATGAAGCTGGCCAACCAGTACAAGAGCAATTTTGGCTGGCAATTCATCGAATATGCCGCCGGGCAACTCGCGATCCTCAACATCCCGATCGTCGAGAACAGCACCTCGACCCAATACGTGATGAACACGCTCACGGGTGCGTGGTGCCGGTTCACCGGGATTGATGCGAACTGCTGGGAAGTCCTGAACGATGTCCCATATTTTGGCGCCAATGATGGCCGGGTCTATCAGTGGGACTATGGGTCCGGGGATTTCATTGGAGACGAAAACCTTCCGATTACAGCAACAGTTCAGACCGCGTTCAACTATTTCGAAAGCCGCGGGCATCTGAAGCAATGGACCATGGTTCGTCCGATCATCGTGACAGATGGGTCGGTGACCCCCGGCGTCGGCCTGAATGTCGATTTCGGAACGGACGCGCCCATCGGGATTCCGGTCAGTGGGACGGCAACCTCGGCACTCTGGGATGTCGCGACATGGGATACCGCGATCTGGCCGGCGGGCTCGTCCCTGGTCGCCAACTGGACGACAGTTGAGGGGATAGGGCAGTGCTGCTCGATCCTGACCAAGGTCACCACGACAGCAAACGGCACCGCAAACGGCGTGGTGCTGCAGCTCAACGGATGGGACCTCATCGCCAAGCCGGGAAAGGCGTTCTTCTGATGAAATCCTTCCTGCTCAACCGGGACGTCGAAGTGGCGGCGTGGGCCTTCAAGAACTTCGGCTTTCACCCGGTCTCCTACTGCATGGCGGTGGGGATCTTGGACAACAATGGCCTGCTGGTCGCAGCCTGCCTGTTCCACGCCCATAATGGGCCAGATGTCGAGCTGTCCTACTATGGACCGGGGACGCTGACCCTTGGCGTAGTCAAGGGGCTGGCCAAGATCGCGACGGAATGTCTGGGGGTGTCCCGAATCACCGCCCGCACCTCGAAGAAAAACAAGACCATGACGCGCGGAATCAGAAAGGTCGGATTTCAGTTCGAGGGCGTCCGCAAGTGCGGCTATGGCGATCAGGACGCAATCATGTATGGTCTGTATGGCCAGAATTTGGCCAAACTTGCGGGAAAGGCGCTGCATTAGATGAGCTTTGGCAAACCTGACGCACCCGATCCGAACCAAACCTCGCAGGTTCAGCAACAATACAACACGCAGGCCGCTGCGGCTCAGCAGAAGGCTAACTCGTTCAACCAGACGACGCCTTATGGCAGCATGACTTACGTGGCCGATTCGTCGTCGCCGAGTGGGTACCGACTTGAAACCTCGCTATCCAAGCCGCAACAGGATATGTTGACGACCCAGCAGGGGACGCAGTCGATCGCCGGCCGGACGGCACAGGATCTCGCCCGCAACACGGCTGGGATGTACAGCCAGGCGCCGAACTTCAAGCCGCTCGACACTACGGGACTCGTGACCCAGCTCAATGACTGGCAGCAGAAGTACCAGCAGCCGCTGTTTGACCAGCAATCGTCTAATCTTGAAGCGCAGCTGCGGAATCAAGGCCTGATGTTGGGAACGGAGGCCTATAACAACGCTAAGAACCTGCTGGCCCGTAACCAAGGGGATGTCACGAACCAGTTCATGTCCAACAACATCGGGACTGGTCTCCAAGCACAGGCCCAGAATTTCGGGCAGCAGGTCACTAATTACGAACTCCCTCTCTCGACCCAGCAGCAGTTGATGGGGATGGCGAGCCCGACTGCGCCGAACTTCCAGCAGACGCCAAACGCCACGATCCAGCCGGCCAACTATCAGGGTGCGGTGCAGAACAACTACGACAACCAGATGAAGGCCTACGAACAGACGTGGGATAGCCTTGGCAAGCTCGGCGGCTCGGCTGTCAACCTCGCCATGGGCCCGGCCGGGATGTTCGGGGGGACAAGCGGCGGGTGGGGCGGCGGGTCTCCGACCTATATGGGCTCTCAAATGGTGGGCAACTACAAGATGCCCACGGTGGGGTTCTAAATGGCCGATTATTTCCAATCCTCCCCCAACTTCGTCAACCCGTCCTATGCAACACCGGAGCAGCTGGCCGCCCAGCGGGCCTATGCAGACGCGCTGACCAAGCGCAGCGGTGAGCATGTGACCCGGCCCGCCGGCGCGATCGCAAACATGATCGATGCGCTCAGCGGCAATTTGCAGCGCAATCAGGCCAACATGTTGCAGTCCCAAGCCGCCGAGGGCAATGCCCGCGATTTCTCCAATGTGATCACGCAGCTCCAGAACGGCCAGAAGATCGACCCGCAGAACCTCGGGCACATCATCGCCAATCCCATGATCTCGCCGGAACAACGGCAACTTGCGCTGAAGCTGATGACCCCGGAGCCGACGGCGGATGTCTACAACCGCCCCGGCTTTGCCAGCCCGGTTCAAGGGGTGCAGGCCGCGCCGGTCTCCGGCGGCTTCCAGCCTGGTTTCCGCGCGCCGGAGACTGCGGGCGCCGTCAGCACCACCACGCCATTTCCCGCCCCCGGCGCGCCGGCACCAGCTCGGCCACCTGTACCTCCCGGAGCATCGCCGATGGGACCGCGCGTCCCGGTGCAGCCCAGCGCCACGACATGGGGCGACAAGGAGGCCCAGGCCGCGGGATTATATCCGCCGACACCGGCTCCTGGCGGATCCCGGATCGACGCGCTGGCGGCCAAGGATCGCGAACTCACGGCGGCCAAGACCTTCACGCAGGGCGGCTCCGAGGCCATTACGGGGACGCAGAAAGAGGACATCTCAGCTGCGATGAACGCCCCGACCATCAAGCGCATCGCCGGCACCATGCTTGACGATCTGCGGACCCATGGTGACAAGATGACATTCGGCCCGACTGCGGAATGGTCGAACACGATCAAACGGGCGGCTGCGAACTATGCGCCGGGCATGATGAGGGACCAGCTGGAGACGCTGGCCTCGGCCGATTCGTTCGACAAGATGAGCGCGCAGCTGACCTCCATGCTGGCCAAGGGTGGGGGGACGGATGCTCAATTGTTCAACAACATGAAGTCCGTGCCGGGCGCTCACAATTCCAAGGAAGGAGCTGAGGCGCTGCTGAAGATGGTCGACCAGGTCGCCGATCAGCAGCAGGCCTTGCGGCAGGCTGTTGCACCCGCGAAGACCAGCCAGGAATACGAGGCGTTGCGGGCCAATTTCTTCAAGCAAAACCCGGTCATCAACCCGATCACTGGAAACCCGATCCAGCTTGACTTGACCAAAGCTCCCGCGGCCGGTGCCAATACTGGAGGCTTCAAGGTTCTGAAGGTGCACTGATGCCGGTCTACACCATTGAAACGCCAACCGGGCAGAAGCTTGATATCGAGGCCGCCGATGAGGCGACCGCGATCAGCGGCGCCCAGAAATGGCATGCGGACAATAACGCTCCGGTGACCATCGGCGGCCTCGCTTCGGCGGCTGTCGGTGGCACGGCGCGGGGAGCGACGGAGCTTGCCGGCCTTCCTGGAGACCTTGGAGACCTCCTCAACCGGGGGATCGACAAGGGGCTGTCCGCCGTCGGCATCCAGAAGCCGACGACCATGGCTGACTTGATTGCACCGGGTCGCGAGAGGCCAAATCCGCTCGGCAGCAAGAATATCAAGGCCCAGGTCGAGAAACTCACTGGGGATTTCCACGTCCCCCAAAACACGGCCGAGAAGTTCGTCGACAGCGCTTTTTCGTTCGTTCCCGGCGCTATTGCGGCACCCGGCGGCGCCGTCAGCAATGCGGTGCGCTACGGCATCCTGCCCGGCTTGGCCTCAGAGGCCGCTGGCCAGTATTTCGAGGGCCAGGGAATTGAGCCCTATGCGCGGGCTGCCGCCGGCATCGGGACATCGCTGCTCAACCCGGCGGCTCGAGCCGTGACGCCATTCCCGGCCTCTCCGGCCCGGCAGGCCGCAGTGCAGCGACTGGAAAACGAGGGGGTGACCTCGCTCACCGCCGGCCAGCGAACCGGAAGCACGGGGCTGCGCTATCTGGAGGATGCCGCCAGTCACGCCCCGCTGGCCGGACAGGGCGCTTCCCGGATCGAGCATGAAGGACAGCGGCAGTTCACCGAGGCAGCTCTCAGGCGGGCCGGGACGGGCGCTGAGGCCACGCCTGAAGTGCTTGCAGCCAATCAGGCGCGGCTTGGGCAGGCGTTTCAGGATCTATCCGCCCGGAACAACCTCATCCCTGACGACCATTTCGTCAACGATATCGTGGACGCGGCGCGAAACTACCGCCGGGTACCCGATTCGCAGCAACGCCAGATGGTGCAGGGCTATCTCGACGACATCATCGGCCATGTGAATGAAGGCCATATGCCGGGCCCAGCCTATCAGGAGATGCGCTCTCGTCTTTCCCGTCAGGCCAACAGCCTACGCCAGACCGATCCGACGCTTTCCGAGGCCTTGCGGGACATGCGCAATGCGCTCGATAATGTCATGGGACGGTCGATCTCCCCGGAAGATCAGACGCTGTGGCAGAACACGCGGCGCGAGTACGGCGCTCAGAAGGTGATCGAGAAAGCCGCCAGCCGGGCAGGTGAAGCCACGGCGGAAGGCCAGATCACCCCGGCCAACCTCCGCAACACGGTGTCCGCAGAGAACCGTGGTGCTTATGCGCGGGGTGAAGGACAGTTTGCTGAGCTTGCGCGGGCGGGCGCCAACGTCATGACCCCGCTCCCAAACTCGGGTACGGCGCAGCGGATGAATGCGTTTCACCTCCTGAACATGGGACTGATGGGCATACCGCAAGCCGTGAGCGGCCGCTTGCTCATGTCGGCCCCGGTGCAACACTATCTCTCGAATCAGTTGATGACGGGAGCGCTGCCGAACAGCCAGACGGCCCAACAGCTACTGATAGCGCAGATGCTTCAGCGCTCGCAGCAACCGACCACACAGGGCCAATGATTCGATGATGAGGACCGTCACCAGAAACGCAGCGAGCCAGCCAACGACACTGGCTGCATATCCGTTGTCGGTCCAATGGTATTGTCCGTTCGAGCCAACAACCCCGATGAACGTGATGGCCTGCAGCAACTTCATGGGGGCCTATACGTCAGATTTTGCTCGGCGCTTACGTGCGATGATACGGCTTATGGTGCCTTGTGTCACCTTAAACTGCTGGGACAGGAGCTTCTGTGTCTGGTGGCTGGATCGAATGGTTGCTACGTCCTGCGTGGACAGCTTGGTGTTGTGGTGTCGATCATTGAGGGGAAGGCGGTTTTTATTCCCGGCATCTTGGCAATTCTCTCCACGGGTCCCGACCGATAAATGGTCTGGATTGATGCAAGGGGGATTGTCGCAACTATGAAGCACATCAAGACCTTCAGGTATCGGTCCTTTGTGGATTTCGTAAGAAACGCGATGCGCACGGCGGAACCGATCGCCAATCCATATCATGCCATAGTCAAATTTGTTTTTTCTGCGATGACCCGTCCACTCCCAGCAGCCGGTTTCCGTCACTTGGTATTTGGCAAGAAGCCGGCGCTCGATGGTATGAGCGCCGCCGTTTTCAGTTTGATAATCTTGCAAGTTGCCATCGCGGCTGGCCTGCACGTAATGGCGGCGGCACAGACCGCGGCCAATGGCGTTTTTCTCGCAATAATGACACTTCATGATGTCTTCCCCCTCTATGCCTTAAGGGTATTCGGGAATAATCACGAAGTCAACAAAAGGAGTATGTGTCACGCCCTATAATGGAAGTGGTACGTTCACCATAATCAACACATTCGTACCGAATACGACAATCCTGTCGGCGGCGGTCAACCAGAACTACTCCGATATCGCAACGGGGCTCTCCAACTGCCTGACCCGCGACGGACAGGCGGGGATGACGGCTGATTTTCAGGCGATCTCGGGAGCATTGGCGTCCCCGGGCATTACCTTTTCGTCTGATGCGACGTCGGGGTTGTACCTTGAGGCCGTGGGTGACGTCGGGCTTGTTTCGAAGTCCCTCGGCATTCTCATCAATTCGTCGGTCTTCTCCGTGTCCGCAGCGGCCGTTTCGGCGGGCGGGTCCGGATATGTCGTTGGCGACACCATCGTTCTGACCGGAGGGACGGCGATCAGCCAAGCCATTCTGACGGTTGCGACCCTGTCAGGATCTGCAGTCGCCACGGTCACGGTTTCGTATCAGGGCTACTACTCGGCGATGCCGTCGAATCCTGCGGCTCAAGGATCAACGTCAGGCCTTGGCACAGGCGCGACTTTTACGCTGACGGCGACGACGCAATACACCCGCTCCGTGGCGACAAGAGAGGGTGGCGGATCGGTATGGGTCAGGCTCGGCTCGTCAAACTTCATCGCTGGCCTCATGAGCATCGTCAACGGCCGCGATTTCGTGACCGCGCTGGGTGCGTCGAACGTCACGACTGCCATCGGCCTGTCCGCCCCGCCTCCATCGTCCTACAAGAACCTTGTGATCAAAGTCACGACGAACACAGCGCTGACCGCGGTTGCTGATTTCGTGACGACGACCAACGGTACTGCATTCCTGACAACTGCGCTGTCTTCGACCATCAACATGGCGACGACCGGAGCGAATGCGCTGGATACCGGATCGATCGCAGCAGCGACATGGTACGCGATCTGGGCGATTGCCAAGGCTGACGGGACGACGGCGGCCTTGGCCTCGACTTCGTTCACGGCCCCAACGATGCCGACCGGCTACACGTACAAGGCCCGCATCGGCGCGGTGACGACGGCGGCAGCATCAGCCCAGCTCATGGGGACGTGGCAGTTCGGCCAGCGAGCGCAGTACATTATCGGTCTGGCGCAGACAGGTTCGACCTATCCAACGCCAGGAACGGCAACCGGCGCGATCTGGCAAACCAGATCAGTTACGGCTCAGGTCCCGTCGACCGCATCGGAGATATCCGGTTTTCTCACCTACGCGACGACCGGAGGCACGGCAGGGACGATCGGCGTATCTTCAAACTCCAGCGTGACCACGTTCGAGCGTGCTCAGTTCTACAACTCCTACTTCAATACCAATGCGGCAACTAACTCGCTCGCGTACAACATGGTTCTTGAAGGTACTGCGATATTCGTTGCCGGTGCAAATGTGAACAGCACAGTGACGTATGTGACCGGATGGATGGATAATCTTTGACGCTATCGCTATAGTTGCGTTGCGTTTTCGATCAACACCAGAAGGTTGAACATGAATCAGGAACAGGTCAAAAGCGGGCTCAGGTGGTTAATCGCTACCTTCGGAGGCATCGTCGCCGGATGGTTCGCCGCAAAGGGATGGTTCACCATCGATCAGGTGACCAGCGTCCTCAACAGTCCGACGACACTGGCGGTCATGGCCTCGCTCATTTCCGGCGCGTGGGGCTTGGTTGTCCACACCCAGGCTAACGCGGTCGCCGTGGTCGATACCATCGCGAAGCAGCCGGATTCCCCGGTCAAGGCCGTGGTGACGGAGCCGACGATGGCTGGTCGCGAACTGGCCGATTCGTTGCCTGGCAAGACAACCGTAGTGGCCGGATCGTCCGAAGCCGCTACTCTGGCGAGGGCCGCATGACATGGCGCGGCATCGTCGGGAGGTCGTTTTCCCCAGATGAATTTGAGCGGTATATTGAAACCCTCAAGTTCGGGATTTGGCGGCCGCGGTTTGTCGTGGTGCACAACACCAGCGCGCCTGATCTCAAGACGTGGAACGACTGGCAGATTCGCGCCAGACCCGTCACGGACGAGCAATGGGCGCAAAACCTCGTCGGCTACTACCGCGACCAGCAGCACTGGAGCGCCGGCCCGCATCTGTTCGTCACCCCGCGTGGCATTCTGGTGTTCTCACCGCTGACCGGGCCCGGGACGCATGCGCCGTCGTGGAACAGCGTCTCGTGGGGCGTGGAGACCGTTGGCGAGTTCGAGCGTGAACCGTTCAATGGATCGATCAAGGCCAACCTGATCGCCGCGCTGGCCATCCTGCACGCCGCGGCGGGCCTCCAGCTCACGCCCTATTCGCGGGGGGTGCGGGGCCTGCACTTCCACAAGGAAGACCCGCTGACGACCCACAAGAGCTGCCCCGGCAAGAACATGGTCAAGACGGACCTCATCAAGGCGGTGCAGGCCGAAATTCTCCGACGCCACCCCGGCGGCGGTCATCCCGAAGGAGATGCCCCACATGCTTAAACGGATCGTTCTCGCCCTGACGCTGTCCCTCAGCCTCGCCGGCTGCGCCAGCCTGGAGGCCATCACCAACGGCATGTCGCTGGCCACCGCCTCGGTCGCCAACCCGGTGACCCCGATCAAGGAAGCCCAGATCGAGCTCGCGCTCGACTCCGCGGTGAAGGTGCTGCAGACGTACAAGCAGGCCTGCATCGCCGGATCCGCTGACAAGAACTGCCGGGACAACATCGGCCAGATCCAGGCCTACACCCGCCAGATCAGGCCGATGGTCCTGCAGCTCCGCAACTTCGTCGACACCAACGATCAGGTCAACGCTGTCGTGGTCTACAACCAATTGTCGTCCCTCTACGCCAACATGAAGTCGGCGGCGGCCAGTCTCGGCGTCAGCCTCGGGAGCGCAACATGAACCCTCAAATTTTCGACCTCATCGAGAAGGGTCTGACTCTGCTGCCGATCCTCGTCGACGCGGGGATCAGCATCACGACCACCATTCAGCATCTGCTGTCGCTGAACAAGGCCGCCGCAGCCGGCGGCGCGATCACCCCAGCAGAACTGGCCAAGATCCGCGCCGACTTCGACTCCGACCTCGACGACTTCAACAAGCCGCTGACATGAGCGAAAGCCCGACCGGCCGCGGCTACGTGCAGGGCTCGGACTCCTACCGGGCGGATGACGTCGCTCGGGAGGAGCGCGAACGCCGGCAGATGGCAATGGGGCGCGCTAGGAGCAAGCGCATCTGTACTTGCAGCGGGTCTTCGTTCGGAATGGACGTCGACCGCTGCCCGGTTCATGGGGAGGGCTGCGCATGACAACTACCACACTCCAGACCATCGCCTATGCGATGCTCGACAGCGACATTGAGCAGGGGCATGCCAACGCCGATACTCAATGGGGCCGATACGAGGTTCTGGCGCGCGTTTCCGTTGAGACCCTGAAAGATAAGTTGGCAGGATCGGCTGGAGATTCCGCATTGACTTCAATACTCCTCACTGCGGTACTCGAAGGAAAACTATGATCATCCGCTGGGACGCCACGCCATTCGAACAGGCCTGCATCTGGAGCGGCGGGTTCTTTGGTTGGATAGCGCTCGGCTACGGATACTTCGTCGCCATCGGGTTGGTGCGATGGTAGCAATCATCGCATGGATTGACCTACATGCTCAAGGCTTGACCTCCATGGGGTCTTTCGGCGCGATGATCGCCGCTTTGGGAAGCTGGTTTTGCACGGTTTGGGGCGATCGCCGGGCGGCGGCAAGGTCGCAGAAGAACGCGGATGCGATTGCCGGAACGCACAACGACGTTCAGGAAATCCGCATTTCCATCAATAGCCGGATGGATCAATTGATAGAGCAGAAGGGGATTGCGTCGAAGTCCGAGGGCGTGGCCGAGGAGCGGGCGAGGGAGAAATGAGGCTCCGCTTCGTCGAGCAAGAGTCCGGGCTATTCACAAGGCTATTCAAGCAAATGATCGGACTCGCTCAGTACGGTTCAAAGCTCGGCCACGTCGATGCAGTCACCACGGAAGGAACCTATATCGGTGCCCATCTGCTCGGCGGCGTGCAGGAACTTAAGCCTGGATATGACGCTGGTTTCAAGCGCGAGCTTTTCGTCGATCTGAAGTCCACCGCGGAACAAGATGCGGCGTTCATCGCATTCCTGCGCAGTCATCTCGGAGAGCCGTACGACCCGATCTCCGTTCTTTACTTCTGGGGTCCGTTTGCCAGCTTCAATTGGCACGACCCAGGTGCGTGGGAATGTGCCCAATTCATCGGCACGGCTCTCATCGCCTGTGGTTGGCTTCCCGTGAACAAGGAAGTCCCGGTGGGGCGCCTCACGCCGCGCGATCTGTATTTTCTCACAAGCACTTTGCAAGCGATGGCCGGCGGTGGGATAGATGGATGACCTGCTTGCCCTCTTCAATGTGCAGTGCATGGCTGCCGGGTCTCTGGGCGGCCTCGTGCACGGCTGGCGGGACGAGAAAGCCACAGCATGGGACGTGGTGAAATACATCGTCTATGGGGCAATTGCCGCGAACTTTGTCGCTCCGCAATTGTTGAAGATGTTGGCGGTGTTCCCCATCGGTTTTGTGGCCTTTGGCGTCGGGACAAGCGGAAAGCATATCTGCCTGCTTATCGAACTGGCTTTCAACAAAGTAGACGTACTCAGGAAAACAAAAAATGAGTGAACTTGTCATCGCGTTCTACGATCTCGTCGCCTTTGCAGGCGTGCTGTTGCTGATGTACGTCATCAGGCAAGCGCAGAATGATTTGCACCTCAACCGGACAGACCGGCCTCGGGTGATGCACTGGCGCAAGGTCACGTTCTTCGCAGACGCGATATACGTTCTGCTCACGATCTTCTTTCAGGACTACTGGCTTCGCAACCCCTCGGTGATCATGACGGGCCTAGTCGTGACCGGAATCGTTGCCGGCGGCATGTCGATCCTGGCGGTGAGCGTGGTCTCAATGCGTGAGCGTGCGCCGCCGAGCACTGGACACGGTTTCCGGGTCAACACGGGGAGCATCTGGCGGTCGAGGTTCGGCAGATGACCGATGCCGGAACGACGCATTATCTATGCCAATGGGTCGGCGTCCAATCGCCTTCCCATCTTCCGTCGACCCATCTCGATCTTACTTCGATCTCGACAAGCCCATTTGGCAACCATCCAAGCATAATGGTCCGACCATCCCTCGGCGCGCTATTGATGTGACTCCAGACCATTTTTGCGCTCGTATTGATGCACTCTTGCATGGAGCGTGGCGATCCCTTGGAAGACTGGCTTTGCATGTGATGGTGCCTCATCGATACGTCTATTTAGGTCGTCGAGCAGTTTTCTGTCTTCTCTATAGTCTGTTTTCGTGTATGCCATATTAATACTTGCTCCAAAAAACAGGGTTAAAACCATGTTGACCCTAGTCCGCCGGCTCATGATCCTGACCGCTTTCGCGCTTCTCCCGCTCTATGGGCTGTGGGTTGCCGGAGGGGCGATCTGCGACGCGAGGGAGCGGAAGCGGCGTCATACCACGTAACTATGCGCGTTGCCGTATTTGATGTGATGGATCTTGCCTTGCGGTACGCCATACATTTCGGCGATCTCGCGCATTGGTTTGGTGCCGATCAGCTTCCGAATCTCCCTGACCTGCTCCTTTAGGTCTTCGGGGCCTGAAAGATCACCGTCGGTCCCCTCTGACGGTGCTAAACTCGTTCGAGCCTGAGTCATAGCCCCGACGCCCGCAATGTGTCGTCGACCATCTATCGTGCGTTTCTCGAATGCAGTGAATCGTCACGGCACTTCCCTTTTCTGCTGATTATCTCTAGGTGTCGATCGCACTTCATCGGCGAACTCTTGCAGAAGATCGTGCTTCACAAGCACGCGCATGGCGGCGTCGAAGCTAATCATCATTGATATCGCATGGTCGAGCACGTCGCGCTGAGATTTCAGGCGGCGATATTCCTCTTCCTGCTCATACGTGATCTTCGGCATCGTTATCTACCTACAAAGGCCACGTTTCAGGTTTCAGCGGGTCATAGTCAGCCGGCAGCCATCCCGCCGCAATATAGCGTTTAATGTGGAACAGGTGTACACGATTGAGCCTGGTGAATGGCGAATAGTTCAACAGGCCGTTGCTCGCATTGATTCGCCGACGGATGTTTGGGTTGGTAAAAAACCACATCTCCTGTGTCCGCTCATTCCAGGTTGGCCACTCGACGTTATCGGCCTCCAGCATTCCGATGCAGCTTGCCGCGCCGTAAGGCGTCATGACTGGAAATTCTTCCATCGGTGTGAAGGCGCTCATGCTGCTTTCCTGAACGACGCGTCACCGCAACTGTCGGATTCTGATCTCGCGTCCTGAAAAACAGGACATCGGGCGAAAATACCGCGCTCTCTGTTCGGCCTCGTCTTCGGAGCCGCAGTGGCAGACTATTGACCACCGGATACCACTCTCAACCTCGATCACAAATTGCATCGTCATATTCCTTTGCTTGCCGTTAGGACACTAACTGAGGCGGGCAATACCAAGCCACATCCGGTAGGATATCCTCTGGCTCGCGCTCGTCCTGAATGAATTTGATGACCATAGCGACGAAGCGCTGCGACTGCTCAAAGTTCTCGAACGATATCGAGACCGTGACTTGCTCGCTTCTTATAGAAGCCTGCCAGTCCAGTTTGCGACACTTGGACATCCGAATCTCCTCACCGCCTATTGCCGTTTCCCGC
>Ga0068858_100001646_pt1 | contig 22815 bp, 18 predicted proteins | sample KBSSwiS12_FD_66589 | JGI IMG/M metagenome (GOLD analysis project Ga0068858, IMG submission 66589) | Switchgrass rhizosphere microbial communities from Kellogg Biological Station, Michigan, USA - KBS Switchgrass S1-2 | ecosystem: Host-associated > Plants > Roots > Rhizosphere > Soil ...
TGGCGCGCGGAGTTCGGCGCGGAGTCGATGTGGGCAAGAGAGTTGGGCGAGATGGCGATCAGGGGCGGAGGACAGAAGTTTTGGGAGAACCTCACCGCCGGATTCGCGGCACGGTAACCAAGAAACCGTCATTCCAGCGAAAGCGGGAGTGACGAAATCTACCGAGAAGGGCCGCGCGCCTCAAGCTCTTCCCAGCGCTCCAGCGCCTGCATCAGTTCGTCTTCGATCTGGGTCAGTCGCGCCTGAATCTGAGCGGCAGGAGACGGCTGTTCCTTGTAGATGTTGGGGTCGGACAGGCGGGTGCTTAGTTGTGCCTGCTCGGCTTCCAGCTTTTCGATGCGACCGGGCAATTCGGCCAACTCACGGGTCTCCTTGTAGGAGAGCTTGGCGGGTTTGGCCGTTTTCTCGTTGCGCGCCGCCTCCGGCGGGCGGGTTTCGCGCCTGGTTGACGTTGGTTCCTCGCGCGACTGCTCCTTGGTCTGCTGCAATGTTCGGTGCCAATCGCTGTAGCCGCCGGCGTGCTCGGTCCAGCGGCCTTCCACGGAACTGGCGCCGCCGCCGGCAAGATCGCTCACCAGCGTTTGCGTCACCACGTTATCCAAAAATTCCCGGTCATGGCTGACCAGGAACAACGTCCCCTGGTAGTCCTGCAGCAATTCCTCCAACAATTCCAGCGTTTCAATGTCCAGATCATTGGTTGGCTCGTCCAGCACCAGCACATTAGCGGGCTGGCTGAAGAGTCTTGCCAAAAGCAATCTATTGCGCTCCCCGCCTGACAGTGTTCGCACCGGCGCCTTGGCGCGCTCGGGCGGGAACAGGAAGTCGCCCAGGTAGCTGATGATGTGCTTGCGCACGCCGTTGATTTCCACGAAGTCGGCGCCGGGGTTGATGGTGTCGGCCAGGGTGGCGTCTTCGTCCAGGGCGGAACGGAACTGGTCGAAGTAGGCGATGCTCTGGCGGGTGCCCAGGCGCACCCTGCCTTCGTCGGGCTGCAACTCGCCCAGGATCAGCTTCAGCAGCGTGGTCTTGCCGCTGCCGTTGGGCCCGATCAGGCCGATCTTGTCGCCGCGCAGGATGCGGGTGTCGAAGTGGCGCACCACCCAGTGCGCGGTGCCACCCGTAGTGCCACCCGCGGGCCCGCCCGTGGTGCCGCCGTGGGTAGTGCCGCCGTCCGCTGTGCCACCGAATGCCTTGCCCACATCCTGCAGTTCGGCAATGAGTTGTCCCGAGCGCCCGCCCTCGGCCACGGCCAGTTCCACCCGGCCAGCGCGCTCGCGTCGCGCCGCACGCTCGCGGCGCAGCGCTTCCAGCCTCAGCACGCGGCCCTCGTTGCGCGTGCGCCGCGCCTCGACACCTTTACGTATCCACACTTCTTCCTGCGCCAGGAACTTGTCGAACTTGCGCTCCTGCTTGGCCTCGGCTTCGAGTTGCTCGGCCTTGCGCTGCCGGTAAACGCTGAAATTGCCGGGAAAGCGCGCCAGACGCCCGCGGTCCAGTTCGATGATCTCGCCGGCCACGTCGTCGAGAAAGCGCCGGTCGTGGGTCACCAGCAGCACGGCCCCGCCGAAACCGACCAGCATTTCCTCCAACCACTCGATGGAATCCAGGTCGAGGTGGTTGGTGGGCTCGTCGAGCAGCAACAGGTCGGGCTCCATGACCAGGGCGCGCGCCAGCGCCACGCGCTTTTTCAGGCCGCCCGAGAGTTGAGCCACGGCACGCCCGGCGTCCAGCGACAGCCGCGACAGCACGGCCTCAATGCGGTTGTTGAGCCGCCAGCCGTCGGCCGCCTCCAGCGCTTCCTGCAGACCGTGCAGGTCGGCCAGCGCCGCCGCGTCCTGCGGGGCAGCGGCCAGGCGCTCGGCCGCGGCGTGGTAGCGCACCAGCAGGCCGGCGGTGTCGCCCGCACCCTGGGCCACGGCGTCGAACACGCTGTGACCGGGGTCGAATTGCGGCTCCTGGGGCACGCTGGCCAGCTTGAGCGCGGGCGCGCGCCATACCTTGCCGTCATCGGGGGCCACCGATCCGGCTATGACCTTGATCAGGCTGGATTTGCCGCTGCCGTTGCGGCCGATCAGGCCGATGCGCTGGCCGGGGTCGATGACCAGGTCCACGCCGTCCAGCAGCGGCACATGCCCGAAGGCAAGGCTCACGCCGGTCAATTGAACAATGGGGGAAGGGCCGGGCATGGGAAGAAGCGCAATTTTACCTGCTGGTTCTCCTGGGAGGCGCCCTCTTTCCGCCCCCACCGCTTTCACAACGCCCTCAAGTTCGGCCCCGGCCTGCCGTTGTTACGTCCATCGTCCACCATTGTCGCGGCGTCGGCCCCGGGGCCTCGCCAAAGGATGCCCTGGAATAAGGGGGCCACGCCCCCTTATAAATCCCCCAATTCAGAGGAAGCCCGCTTAACCTGGAATTTATCTTCGACGGTTTTTCAGAGCTTCCCAAAGGAAACGTATGGATCAGACCCTGGCCGAGAAGAACGGCCTGGCCGAACGCTTGTCGTCGGCGCTCAGCAAGGACGAGTTCCTGCTGTTTTATCAAAGCATCCTGCCGCTGACCTCCGACGCCGAGGACCGGCCCTTCCAGGAAATCCTCATCCGCTTCCAGGAAGAGGAGGCCAAGCTGCTGCCGCCGGGCACCTTTTTCCCGCTGCTGGAGGAAAACGGCCTGATCTCCTACGTCGACCGCTGGGTGATCAACCGCATCACCAAGTGGGTGCGCATGGCGCGCACCATCAAGCCCGACTGGAAGGTGCCCTGCAATGCCATCAACCTGTCGCCGCAGACCCTGCACCTGGCGAGCTTCGCCGACTTCGTCAAGCGGCACGTCGAAGTCGCCAAACTTCCCGAGGGCACGCTGTGCTTCGAGCTGATCTGGGAAGACGCGCTGGAGCACGCCGAGGCGTTGATACGCACCGCCGCCCTGCTCAAGCCCCTGGGCTGCCGCTTCACCGTGGCGCGCTTCGAGGGCGCGCCCGGATCGTTCTACTTCCTGAAGATGCTGTCGCCGCACTACGTCAAGTTCGCGCCGCGCGTGGTCATGGACATCGACCGCGGCGGCCTGACGGCGGCCAGGGCACTGCACGCCGAATGCGCAGCGCTGGGCATCCAGACCATTGCCGAATACGTCGAGTCCGAGCAGGTGCTGTCCGAGCTGCAGGGCATCGGCGTGCACCATGCCCAGGGCTTCGCCATCGAGGCGCCGCAGGCCCTTGCGGATTGTTAGCCACGTTCGTATGGATACACCATGAGCACAGCCACCGCAGAAAAGCAGCCGCAGGCCCAGGCCGTTGAACTCAAGGCCAGCGATTTCAACATCCCGCCCTGCCCGGCCATTCTCACCAAGCTGCTGCGCGAGACGCGTGCCGACGACCCGGATCCGCGCCGCGTCAGCCAGTTGATCGGCGCCGACGTGGCCCTGGCCGCGTCCGTGCTCCACGTGGCCAACTCGGCCTACTACGGGCTGCGCACCAAGGCCACCTCGGTGCAGCAGGCCGTGGGCATGCTGGGCATGGACGCCGTGTCGCAACGCGTGACGGGCCTGTTGCTGCAGCAGGCCTTCCCCGCGGCCGGCGGCGGCATGGAGCGCTATTGGAAATCCTCCATGACCACGGCGCTCATCGCGTCGCTGCTGTCGCGCGAGACCCGCATCCTCTCGGCCGAGACCTGCCACACCTATGCGCTGTTCCAGAACTGCGGCATGCCGGTGATGCTGAAGAAATTCCCCGTGTACGCGGACATTTTCAACGGCTCGGCGCTCGAGCACGGCGACCTTATCCTCGAGCTCGAGGAAGAGCGCTACGCCACCAGCCACGCCAAGATCGGCGCCCAGTTCGCGCACAGCTGGCAACTGTCCGAGGCGCTGTGCCTGGCCATCCGCTACCACCACGAACTGCCCATCACCCCGGCGCTGCGCAACTGCGCCACGGCCGAGACCCGCGCCCTGGTGGCGCTTGGCCTTGCCGCGGAGCAGATCTACTGCCAGGCCACGCGCGAGGTCTGCCACGAGTGGGAGCTGGGCGGCGCCTGGGCGCTGGAGGAAATCGGCCTGAGCGAAGAGGAATTCGCGAGCATGCCGGCGCGCATCAAGGACGGGCTGACGCTGTAGTCATCCATCTTGCAGGCCCGCCCGGAATGTGGGGCTGAAGTACACTGGGTCGTCCCACCCCAGTGAAAGGCCCGCCATGACCCAGCCGGTGCTGTTCGAGCGCGTGCGCCCGCACGTCGCGCTCGTCACCCTCAACCGCCCCGAGGCGCGCAACGCCATCAACACCGGCCTCGCGCTCGGCTTCAAGCAGGCCTTGCACGACATCGAGTCCGACCCCGACATCTGGATCGCCATCCTCACGGGCGCGGCCGGCACGTTCTGCGCCGGCGCCGACCTGAAGGAGATCGCCGCCGGCAACATCCGCGGCCTGCTGGAGGCCTGCGAAGACGGCGTGAACACCTTCATCCGCCAGCAGCATTCCAAACCCTGGATTGCCGCCGTCAACGGCTTTGCACTGGGCGGTGGAACCGAGTTCGCGCTGTCATGCGACATGATCGTGGCGGGAGAGGGTTCATCGTTTGGATTACCCGAGGTGAAACGCGGAATCATGGCGCTCGGGGGCGGCATCATGGGCCTGCCGCGGGTCATGCCGCGCAATATAGCCCTCGAATACATCGCCACCGGAGCGCCCATCACCGCAAAGCGGGCGTACGAACTGGGTTTTGCAAACCGGGTGGTTTCGCCCGACAAGGTTATCGCCGAAGCGGTCACACTTGCCGAGGCCATCTGCGAGAACTCGCCTTATGCCGTGCGGGAGAGCGTGAAGATCGCGCGGAGAGTGCCAGATTTGGACAAGGACCAGCTTTGGGAGGTCTGCCTGGCGGCGAATGAACAGCTGCAGAAGAGCGCCGACTTCAAGGAAGGACCTAAGGCCTTTGCCGAGAAACGTAAACCGAACTGGACGGGGCGTTAATTTCTACGTTCTGTTTTGTTCAAATGGAACGAGGCCCCTGCCTCCGGCAGGGGGATGATCGGAGCGAGGTTTAGCCCCTCTCCCACAGGGAGAGGGGTGCGGCGCGGTAGCGTGGCCCCAAGGAAACGGGGCAGCGAACGCGCCGCCCTGGCCCGGCTACGCTGTGCTGTTTCCTTAGCCCGACGCTTCGCCGGGTCGGGAGAGGGCAACGAGAAAAAATCTTGAAAATTCGCCCGCTAGCTATCTATCGTTACGACGATCTTCCCCATCACCTTTCTGTCCGCGACTTCTTTTATCGCCTCTCCTCCCCGCGCCAACGGGTAGCGCTTGGAAATTCGCGGCTTAATCCGTTCTATCAGATAGAGCTTCATCAGTTCTTCCACGTGCGTGTGCAACGCTTCCGGCTCCCGCGCCGCCCAAGCCCCCCACAACACCCCGACCACCTGGCAACTCTTCAGCAACACCAAGTTCAGCGGCATCTTCGGTATGCCGGCGGTGAAGCCCACCACTAAATACCTGCCATACCAGTTGATTGCTCTTAATGCCGGTTCCGCGTAGTCGCCCCCGACGGCATCCATGACGACGTCAACGCCCTCAACGCCAATCGACTTACATGCAGCCTTTATTGCGTCTGCCAGATCTTTTTGCTGCTTTTTGTCGAGCGGACCGCGCGGATACACCAGTCCCGCGTCTGCTCCGCAGACGCGTGCAAACGCCACCTTGTCTTCGCTCGACGCCATGGCGATCACTTTTGCTCCCGCCGCCTTGCCCAGTTCCACCGCCGCCGCGCCCACGCCGCCCGCGGCGCCCAACACCAGCAGCACTTCTCCTGATTGAATATTTGCGCGGTCGTGCAGGGCGTAGTGCGAGGTGCCGTAGGTGGCCACCAGGACGGACGCGTCCTCGAAGGACATGGCCGAGGGCAGGCGCATGCAGTTGGCTTCGGGCACGGCCACCTGCTCGGCGCAGCCGCCCCAGCCGGGAATGCCGAGCACGCGCTCGCCGGGGTTGACGCGGGTGACGCCCGCGCCCACCGACAGCACCGTGCCCGCCACTTCCATGCCGGGCGCGAAGGGCCGCGGCGGGCGGATCTGGTACAGGTCCTGGATCACCAGGGCGTCGGGAAAGTTGATGCCGGCGGCCTTGACGCCTATCACCACCTGCCCCGGTCCGGCCTTGGGCGGTGCAACCTCCTCCAGCACCAGGGTTGAAGCATCTCCAGCCGTCTTGCTGAGCAGCGCTTTCATGATCTCCTCCCTTGCGGAAGGCTCATGTTACGCGCCGCGCCCGGGATGCGCTGAGCCCCGGCCCCGTTGCTGGAGCAACTCGTCTCTGGCCGGAGCAACTCGTCTCTGGCCGCGGCCACTCGTTGGCTGCCCGCGGCTATTCGTTGTAGGCGCGCTCGCCGTGCGAGGCCAGGTCGAGGCCCTCGCTCTCGTGCTCGTCTTCCACCCGCAGGCCCACCGTGAACGCGCACAGCTTCAGGATGATCCAGGTGAGCGCGGCCGCCCACAGGCCCACGCTGACGACACCCAGCGCCTGCGTGGCCAATTGGCCGCCCATGGAAGTGTCGGTGCTGAAGCCCAGGCCGCCCAGCGCGGGCGCCGCGAACACCGCGGTGAGCAGCGTGCCGACCACGCCGCCCACGCCGTGCACCGGCGACACGTCCAGGGTGTCGTCGATGTGCAGGCCGCGCTTGATCCATTGCGTGGCGAAAAAGCACACGATGCCGGCGATGAGGCCGATGCACACCGCGCCCACGGGGCTGACGAAGCCTGAAGCCGGCGTGATGGTGCCCAGGCCCGCCACCATGCCGGTGAGGATGCCCAGCACCGAGGGCTTGCCGTAGCGCTGCCACTCCACCAGCATCCACGCCAGCGCGCCTGCCGAGGCGCCCATGTGAGTGGCCACAATGGCCGAGGAGGCGAGGCCGTTGGCCGCCAGCGCGCTGCCGCCGTTGAAGCCGAACCAGCCCACCCACAGCATGCCCGCGCCGGCCGCGGTCAGCGGCAGGTTGTGCGGCGGCATGGACACGTGCGGAAAGCCGCGGCGCGGCCCTAGTACCAGCGCGGCGACGATGGCCGACACGCCGGCGGTGAGGTGCACCACGATGCCGCCGGCGAAATCCATCACGCCGCGCTTGGCCAGCCAGCCGCCGCCCCATACCCAGTGCGCCACGGGCACGTACACCGCGAGCAGCCACAGCACCGTGAAAATCAGCACCGCGCCGAAGCGGATGCGCTCGGCGAAGCCGCCGATGACCAGCGCCGGCGTGATGACGGCGAAGGTCATCTGGAACAGGAAGAACAATTGCTCGGGAACCCCGGCCGAGGTAGCCGACGGACCCACGCCGTTGAGGAAGGCCTTGCTCACGCCGCCGATCCAGGCCTGCGCGTCCATGCCGTCGCCGAAGGTCAGCGAATAGCCGACCGCCAGCCACAGCAGCGACACCACGGCCGTGATGGCCACGCACTGGATCACCACCGACAGGACATTCTTGGTGCGCACCAGCCCGCCGTAGAACAGCACCAGCCCCGGCAGGGTCATGAACAACACCAGCGCCGTGGCGGTCAGCAGCCAGGCCGCGTCAGCCGAACTGGGCGCCGGCTCGGCTGCGAACGCGGTTGGCGACAGGACCGCGAGCAGTCCCAGGATGTGTGCAAAGCGCTTCATATGGCCTCCCCTCGATGGCGGAGGTTTATAGCACGCACGGCACCAGATGAGTGCTTACGCACTTATATTGTGCATTATGGTAGTCAGTAGATTGTGGTGGTCGTATTCCGCACCGAATTGGGGCAAATCCGGTGCGGTAGGGCGAGTCCTACCTGAGAACTGCGGGATATCGACTGGCGCCGCGAACCTTGTCAGGTTCAGATGAGGGCATCTCTTACCGAGGCACCATCATGAAAAAACTGCTGCTCGCCTTCCTCGCCGTGGCTGGCCTGGCCAGTTTCGCCGGTTGCGTGGTCGAGCCGGAGCACCCGCGCGACCGTTACTACGATCACCGCTACGACCGCGACCACCGTTACGACGGGGACCGCCGCGACGATGGTCGTTACGACCGGCGCTAGGACGGGGACCCGTCTTTCTCCGGGGCCGCAGGCACGGCCCCGGCGCGCACGTACTTCCACTTGAAATCGCCCGACGCGCCGTTGAACAGCCAGCCGCCGGCGGGCGCGTCGCGCAACCGGCCCTGCATGTCCTTGCACTGCTCGGCCGACAAGGGCGCGGCCCCGGAAGGAAAGGGCAGCGCGCGCACATAGGTGTCACCGCCCACCTGGCGGATGGTGCACTGGCGGTTGGCCGCCGCTTCGGCGCTGTGCCTGGCGGCCGCGTCGATCTGCAGCGTCAGTTCGTCGTGCTTGGCCTTGAGCGCCTTGCCCTCTTCCAGCACCCGCTTGAGCGTGCCCAGGTGTGGCGCCACTTTTTCCGCCAGGCGCGGCCAGTTCATTTGCTGCGTCTCGGTGAGCTTGATCTCACCCGAGCGCACCCTGGACTCCAGCACCAGATAGCTCTTCAACTCGGGCTGCTCGCGCGCCTCCTGCGCCAGGCGCGCCTTCTCTTTCAGCGCCGCGTCGAGCTTGTCGCGCGACTCGCGCAGCTTGGCCACGGCCTTGTCGCTCTCGGACGAGTCGGGCGTGAGCAGGATGATCACGCTGTCCTCGCCGCGATGCGGCCGCGAGTTCTCGATGTGCACCGATTTGCCGGCCACGGCACAGCCCTGCGCGCTGCCGATCTCCACCGTGTCGCCCACGATCTGGCAGCGCACCGCCTCCTCGATTTTTATCCGACCGCCGGAAATGGTGCAGCCTTCGGCGTGCGCCAGCGTGATCTCGCCGTTGGGCGCCTCGAACACGGCGCGCGAGGCGCGGCCCTGGGCCACGATGCTGCCGTCGGGGCTCTTGGCCTGTCCGCCGGAAATGTCCTTGAGCACCACCTTGCCGCCCTTGGACAGGATGATGCCGCACACCAGGCCGAGGAAGGTCATGTTCTTGCCTTCCACGCTGCGGTTTTCCTGGACTTCGCCGTGCTCCTCGAAGTCTCCGCTGTCCAGAGTCAGGTTGCCGGTGGTGCGCAGGTTCACGCCCTCGTGGCTGACGATCTTCTCCGTCACCGACATCTGGTGCGAGCGTGCGTCGATGACGAGGAATCCGGGCACCATGGCCACCAGGTAGTCGCCGTCGCGGCGCGATTCCACCTTGGTCCCGAGGCCGGCCAGGGTATTGAGGTCCACGTCGGCGGGCATCTCGGGCTCGAGTATGCCGCCGGTGACCTGGCGCCCGGGATCGCCCAGTTTGCGCGGAACCTTCTTCAGCAGACAGGTGCCTTCCTTCACCATGGGATAGCGGTTCTGGAAGCTGGCCAGGTCGACGCGGCCGTTGGGCAGCAGCCGCGGCGTGTTGTTGCGATGCAGGGTCTCCGACTGCTCCTGCACGCTGGCATCGGTGCCCGCGCCCGGCGCGCTGGAGCGCGCGATCACCACGCGCGCCGTTTCGCGCTTGGCAATGGCCTGCTTCACCTCGGCGACGTCGATGCCGAAGCGCACGCCCTTGTCCCACATGTCGGCCACGAACTCGTCGAAGTCGAGCGTGGCGGGTTCGACGATTTTTTGCAGTTCCAGGCGCGTGGTGGGCTCACCGCCCGGCTCATCGGCAGGAACCTCGACCGTGACCTCCATGGTCTTCTCGATCTGGACGGGCTCGAACACATACTCGGCCTGCTCGTCCACGCCGTGGCCGGTGACCTTGACCATTTTGTACAGGGTGCGGCGCAGCGGCAGGAAGGGCGCGACGCCCGAGGCGAGGCGCAGCTTGCGCACTTGCGTGCCGGCCGGCGTGCCGCCCAGGTGCAGGGCGCGCTGGAAATTCTCGTAGTCCAACTGGTTGAACAGGAAACCGTCGTCGAACACCCGCTGCACGAAATTGGTGAAATGCTCGGGCGTCTCGATGCGCGACACGTCCACGTACAGCGCGCCGCCTTCCTGCGTGGCGAAGCGCGGCAGGCCGTTGTTGGCGCCGCCCGAGGGGGATTCCGGTGCAGCGGCGCGCTCCACGGCGGCCGCGGGCGCGAAAGCCTGCGCCTTCGCCGTGACGGCGGCCGCACTGCGTTGAAGTACGCTGCTCATGCTGCCTCCTTGGGACAGTCCCGCTCCGGAACCGACCGGCGCGGCGCGCCGCCGCCGCCCGCCTGCCGGCCATCCCGGCAATACACATCAAGGGCAGTCGGCAAGGGGCGCGGGCACAATGCCTATGGCATCCCAATCCTGGACAATGGCGCTAAATTGCGCTGTTCAATGCTTATCGGATCAATTGAAGAAAGCTTAAATGTCCTTCGTTGGCCGGGGCGGCAGGTCGAACCGAGCTTCCCAGACGTGGTGAAGTGGGCGCAACCGGATTAGTCGGCGCGAACGCATTCGGAAAACCAGGGGTCGGCCGCCATTGGCTTTTGTTGCGCCGGCAGGCATCATCGTCCTGGTAGCATGGCTGCCGCAGGAGACCGGATACTGCAGGGCGCGAGGCGGAACGGAGACCCGGAGTGCAAAGGACCTTGAAGCAGGATCGATCCACGCCGCTGTCCCCGCTGCCCTCGATCCGGCGTGTGCTTTTGCGCCAGGTTGTGGGCATCGTTCTGCTCTCGTTCGCGGTGTTCACGGCCGCGGCCTACCTGTTCGTCGCCCGTCCCCTGGAAGACGATATCGCGCTCCTGGAAATGCGGCACGCCTCCGACCAGGTCGAAAACGAGGTAAACGCCCTCGCGCACCAGGTTGAACGGGTGACGAGCACCGTCGGGGACTGGGCCGCCGACGGCCAGATCGAAGTCAGGAAATCCAGGGAATTCGGGCGCTTCCTGATCCCCATGCTGCGCAACCGGCCGCAGATTTCGACTGCGCTGTTCTATAACGAGCATGGCGAGGGCCTATCGCTGTTTCGCTCTCCATCCGGTGAATCCACCGTGCGCTACAGCAATCCCGAGCGTCTGGGAAAGCGCCAGTTCTTCCAGTATTTCAGTCCGGCCGGGGGATTGCTCCGGGAGGAATGGCGTGAGGAGGACTATGACCCGCGCACACGCCCGTGGTTTCAGGCCGCGATGCGGCTCGCCCACGACGGCGACTTTCACTGGACCGACCCCTACACCTTTTTCACCGCCAAGGAACCGGGGATGACGGTTTCGACGCGCGTCACGGACGGAAGCACGGGGCTCAAGGATGTTATTGCGTTCGATGTTGCGCTTATCGACCTGTCCCAATTCACTTCCGCGCTTCAGTTGGGATTGACGGGCCGTGTCGCGCTGCTGGCGGCGGATGGGAAAGTGCTTGCCACGCCGCGGCATCCCACGCTGCAAAACTTGGACGATATCCGGGCGCGATTGCTGAAAACGCCCGACCAGGCCGGCTTCGGGGTGCTGGCCGCCGGCCTGCGCAACTGGACCCGGGGCGCGCAGAAGCCGGGGCAGTTGCAGTCGTTCGACGCCGAGGGCGCCACCTGGATCGGCGACTTCAGGCCGTTTAGCCTGCGCAACCAGCAACTGCTGATCGCGGCCTTTGCCCCGGAGAAGGAGTTCGGGGTAGGGTCGGTGCAGCAAGCGCTGGTGCTCGCCGGGCTGCTGCTGCTGGCCCTGGGGCTGGCCTATTTCACCGCCCGGCGCCTGGCCACCGGCGTCGCCGCCACCATCGGCACCCTGGTCGACGAGAGCAAGCGCATCGGAAACCTGGAACTGGATCGCCCTGTGCAGGTGCGGGCGGGATCGCGCGAATTCGCCGACCTGGGCGCGGCGCAGGAGCGCATGCGACTGGCGCTGCTGGAGGCCACGCGCGGACTGGAATCCAGGATCGAGGCGCGCACCAAAGAACTGGCGGAACGCGAGAGCTACCTGCGGGTGCTGCTCGATTCCAGCCTGGCCGGGCTGACGCTGGCGACGCTGCGCGGCGAATTCCGCCACGTCAGCTCGCGGGGGATCGAAATGATCGGCTATCCCGGCGAGGAACTGCTGCGCACGCCGGCGGCGCAGTTGTACGCCGATGCGACGGGCCGGCAGGCATTCATCGACCAATTGCGCGGCGACGGCAAAGCGCGCAATTTCGAGACGCGCTTCCGGCGCAAGGACGGCAGCGAATTCTGGGCGCTGCTCAACGCCTCCATGGTCACCGTCAACGATGAAAAGCTGGTTGCGACCTGGGTGAACGACATCACGCAGCGCAAGGAGGCCGAGGAGGCGCTGCGCGCGGCGATGCGCGTAGCCGAGGAGGCAACCAGGGCCAAGTCCATGTTCCTGGCCAACATGAGCCATGAAATCCGCACCCCGATGAACGCCATCATCGGCATGTCGCACCTCGCGCTGAAGACCGACCTCAGCGCCAAGCAGCGCGACTATGTGTCGAAGATCCATAACGCCGGGACCTCGCTGCTGGGCATCATCAACGACATCCTGGACTTCTCCAAGGTCGAGGCAGGCCGTCTCGACATGGAGCGCGTCGCCTTCCGCCTTGACGAGGTGCTGGACAACGTCTCCTCGCTCATCGCCCAGAAAGCCTACGACAAAGGCCTCGAACTGCTGTTCGACACCGCATCGGACGTGCCGCAGGCCCTCGTGGGCGACCCGTTGCGGCTCGGGCAGATTCTGACCAACCTGGTGAGCAATTCGGTTAAGTTCACCGAGCGCGGCCAGATCGCCGTGGTGGTGCGCGCGCAGGAGCGCTTGGGCGAGAAAGTCCAGTTGCACGTGGAAGTCCGCGATACCGGCATCGGCATGACCCGCGAGCAGGCCGGCAGGCTGTTCAACGCCTTCACCCAGGCCGACGGCTCGACCACGCGCAAATACGGCGGCACCGGCCTGGGGCTGACCATCAGCAAGCGCCTGGTGGAGCTGATGGGGGGGTCCATCCAGGTGGAGTCGGAGCCTGGGCGCGGCAGCGTGTTCGGCTTCAGCGCCTGGTTTGAGCTGGGTCCCGAGTTGTCCGCGCGGCGTGGGGTGCTTCCGGCGGCGTTGAACGGCATGCGCGTGCTGGTCGCGGACGACAATGCCGCGGCGCGAGAGATTCTGACCGAGATGCTGAGCGGACTCGGGTTCGCGGTGAGCGCGGTGACTTCGGGCGAGGAGGCGCTCGACGCCGTGCGCGGCGCGCTGACCGATCATCCCTTCGAGGTGATCTTCCTCGACTGGCAAATGGGCGGCATGGACGGGGTTGAAACCGCAACGCGGCTGCTCGGCATGGAGAAGGCGCCGCGGGTGGTCATGGTGACGGCGTTCGGCCGCGAGGAGGTTCGCGCGAAAGCCGAGGCCGCCGGCATCGAAGCCTTCCTGACCAAACCGATCAACCAGTCTTCGCTCCTGGACACGCTGATGCGCATTTTCGTGCCGGCCCGCGGCGAAGCGGCGCGCGCGGCCATGGCCGCCGCCGAGGCCCCGAGCCTGCGCGGCGCGCGCCTGCTGCTGGCCGAGGACAATGAAATCAACCAGCAGATCGCGGTGGAGCTTCTGGAGAGCGCCGGCGCGACGGTCGAGGTGGCCGCGAACGGCCGCGTGGCGCTGGACCTGCTCATGGCGAAAGGGCCCCGGGCCTACGACGCCGTGCTGATGGATCTGCAGATGCCGGAAATCGACGGCATCGAAGCCACGCGCCGGCTTCGCGCCGACGATCGCTTCGCCCAACTGCCCATCATCGCCATGACCGCGCACGCCATGGTCGAGGAGCGGGAACGCTGCCTGGAGGCCGGCATGGTGGACCACATCGCCAAGCCCATCGATCCGCCGGCCATGTTCCAGACCCTGGCGCGATGGGTGCATGCCGATCCTGTTTCCGCCCCGGCGGTCCGGGACTTGGTGGGCGGCGGTGAATCGCCGCCTGATCCGCACGGACTTCCCCGGATCGACGGTCTCGACGCCGCAGCCGGCCTCAAGCGCGTGGCCGGAAACCGCGTCCTCTATCTGAGCCTGCTGCGGCAGTTCGCCGACCGGCAGGCCGACGCCGCCGCGCAGGTTGCCGCGGCGATGGCAAGCGGGGATCGCGCCACCGCCGAACGCACCGCGCATACCGTCAAGGGCGTGGCTGGAAACATCGGATTTAAAAAGATCCAATCCACCGCCGCGGCGCTGGAAAAGGCGATTGCGGCGCGCCTGGCGATCGACACGGCGCTGGAGGAATTCAGGACCGAACTTGCCGCGGCGGTGGCCGCGATCCGGGTGGCCATGGGCTCGGCCAGCGACGGCGCGCATTCGCAGACGCCCGCCGTGCTCGACCAGGCCGCGGTGGCGCGCGCCGGCCAACTCGCCGTGCTGCTCGCGACCAGTGACGGCGACGCGGTAGACTATCTCATGGATCATGCGGCTTCCCTTCGCGCCGTGTTCGCGAACGGTGGCTACGAGGCGTTTGAAAAGGCCGTCAGCCACTTCGATTTCGACCCGGCGCTCGATCAACTCAAACGCGCCGCCGCGGAGCATGGCATGGATCTTCAGGGAGTTTCGAAATGAGCGACACGCTGGATTTCACGGAAAAGAGAACGGTCCTGATCGTCGACGACACGGCCGAAAACCTGACCCTCATGCATTCGCTGCTCACGGACCATTACCGAACCAGGATCGCCAACAACGGAGAGCGGGCCTTGAAGGCGGCCGCGACCGAACCCATCCCCGATCTCGTGCTCCTGGACATCATGATGCCGGGCATGGATGGCTACGAGGTTTGCCGCCGCCTGAAAGCCGACCCCGTGACCCGCCTCATCCCGGTCATCTTCCTCACCGCGAAGACAGAGGTCGAGGACGAGCAGGCCGGCTTCGACGTCGGTGCCGTCGACTACATCACCAAGCCCATTTCACCGCCCATCGTGATGGCGCGGGTTAAGACCCAGCTTGAGCTCAAGGCCGCGGCGGATTTTCTGCGCGACAAGAACACCTATCTCGAGTCGGAGGTGCAAAGGCGCACGCGCGAGGTGCAGGTCATCCAGGATGTCACCATCATGGCGATGGGATCGCTGGCGGAGACCCGCGACAACGAGACCGGCAAACATATTCGCCGCACGCAGAATTATGTTCGGGCGCTCGCGAGGCAACTGCAGCCGGATCCGAAGTTCGCTCCTGATCTGAGCGACGCCTACATCGAGCTGCTGTACAAATCGGCGCCGCTGCACGACATCGGCAAGGTCGGGATACCGGATGCCATTCTCCTCAAGCCGGGCAAGCTCACCCCCGAGGAATTCGAGATCATGAAGACGCACACCACGCTCGGTCGCGACGCCATCCTGGCGGCGGAGGAGTTGATCGACGCGCCGAGCAGCTTCCTGCGCGTCGCGCGCGAAATAGCGCATTACCACCAGGAAAAGTGGGACGGCAGCGGCTATCCTGACCGGCTTGTCGGCGAGGCCATTCCCCTTTCGGCACGGCTGATGGCCGTGGCCGACGTCTACGATGCGCTGGTCTCCCGGCGCGTGTACAAGCAGCCTATCCCGCACGATCAGGCGGTTGAAATCATGCGCGAGGGCCGCGGCAAGCATTTCGATCCCTTGCTGTTGGACGCTTTTCTTGTGATCGAGCGGGAGTTCCAGGAGATCGCCGAGCACTTCGTCGATACCAACGCGGAGTTGGTCGCAAAGGCGCGCCAGGTCGGCTGAAATCGATCCACCATATTGCGCTGCCGGCGCTTGCGGCAGGCAACTCCGCCCGGAAAAGCCCGTCTCCATTGCCACGGGCATGTGTTGAAGGACAGTCATGGATTTCGGCGTCACGATGTTCCCCACCGACTACGCCATCGCGCCCGATGAACTGGCGCGCGCCCTGGAGCAGCGCGGCTTCGAGTCGCTGTGGTTTCCCGAGCACACCCACATCCCCGCCAGCCGGCGCTCACCCTGGCCGGGCGGGCCCGAGCTGCCGCGCGAATACTGGTCTTCCTACGATCCCTTCGTGGCGCTGTCGTGGGCGGCCGCGGCCACCACGCGGCTCAAGCTCGCCACCGGCATCTGCCTGGTGGTGGAGCGCGATCCCATCACCACCGCCAAGGAAGTGGCCACGCTCGACCGCCTGTCCAAGGGCCGCGTGCTGTTCGGCATCGGCGGCGGCTGGAATGCCGAGGAGATGGAGAACCACGGCACGGTCTTCAAGACGCGCTGGCGCCTGATGCGCGAGCGCGTGCTCGCCATGAAGGCCATCTGGACCCAGGAGGAGGCCGAGTACCACGGCGAATTCGTGAACTTCGACAAGATCTGGGCCTTGCCCAAGCCGGTGCAGCAGCCGCATCCGCCCATTCTCATGGGCGGCAACGGCGCCACCACTTTCGACCGCCTGGCCGAGTTCGGCGATGGCTGGATGCCCATTCAGCGCCCGGGCCTGGACCCCGTGGCGCGCATCCCGGAACTGCGCGAGCGCCTGCAGAAGGCCGGGCGCGACCCGCGCTCCGTGCCCATCACCATTTTCTTCGCGCCGCCGGCGCGGCCCGAACTCGACGCCCTGGAGGCCAAGGGTGTGACGCGCGCCGTGTTCGGCGTGCCGTCGGCGCCGCGCGACACGGTGCTGCCGCTCCTGGACAAGTATGCGGCGCTGATAAAGGGATAGCTGCAACGGAACATCGCGCCGGCGCGGTTGCCTAACCGCCATCACCCCATCCTGGCCACTCCCGCGAGGACGTCATGAACGTCACCATTACCTATTGCGGACTTTGAAACTACCGCCCCGAGGCCGCCAGTCTGGCGGCAGAGCTGAAAAAGCGGCTGGGCATCGATGCCAAGCTGGTGGAAGGCGGCAAGGGCATTTTTGACGTGACCGCCGACGGCCGGTTGGTTTTCTCCAAGCACAAGGCCGGGCGGTTCCCCGACAACGACGAGGTGGTTAGCGCGTTGAGCGCGCCGCCACGGCGGGTGTGAGCCGCCCGGACACTCCGCCGAAGCCGAGTTGGGCGTATTCTGGTTGTGGCCGCCCATCCCGGGCGGCCGGTTCCCACCTCATGGAGGCAATCATGGCAAGAAAGTATGTCGATTGCAGGGAAATGCCCAGTGACAGCAACTGCACCGTCGCCATTTCCGCGGACAGCGAGAAGGAGTTGATGGAAGCAGCCGTGCAGCACGCGGCCGCCGTTCACGGCCACAAGGACACGCCCGAATTCCGCCAGCAGCTTCAGCAAATCTTCAAGGAAGGCAGTCCGCGTCCGTAGCATGAACAACAATATCCACGGAGGCGCCGCCCGCGATGACCAGGGACAGGATGCTTAACCCCCCGGCTGTGCCTGCGGGCGGGCCGACGAATCGCCGCACCGCTCAACCCTTGAAGGCGGCGGCCTCGGCATTGGCCCGGCGAACGTTGGCCGACAGCTGACGCGACAACCCTTCCAAGAGGTGAATCACCACCCGGGGCCGCTCGGCCTTGAGGCGATTGAATAGGGCGCGGTCGATGACCCGCGCCACCACCGGAGCCATGGCCTGCACGTCGGCCGAGCGCGGCGAGCCGTCCAGAAAGCCCATTTCGCCAAAGCTCATGCCGGGATAGAAGACGTTCACGCGCCGCCCCGCGTTTCCGTCCTCGGCGGGCAGGCGGACCATGACCGCCCCCTCGACCAGCAGGTAGAAGCGATCACCGCTTTCCCCGGCATGAATAATGGTCTCGCCCGTGGCGGCCTCAGCCGTGGGCATGACCTCGTCCAGCCAGGCGAGGTCGTCGGCGCCGAGGCCGGCAAGCAGCGTCGTGTCGCCCAAAGTCACCGCCCCGGAGGCGTCCCAGCCGATGCCGAGAACGTCCCGCAGCAGTTGGTCTTCGCATTGCTCCAGGGCCGCGTCGTCATCGGGAAACAGCGCCTCCGGCTCGATGCCCGCCCGGCGCATGACGTCCGAGAAGCGCCGGGCGTGGCAGAACAGCAATCGCACACCCTGCCCCGCCAACTGCTCACGCAGCCTCACAATCAATCCCAGCGCCACCCCGTCGATGTTCCCCGCATTGCGCAGGTTCAGGATCATGTATTGGCAATACGGCGCCTGCTTCAGCGCCAGGCGAATGACGGGCTCGAACGTGGAGAAGATCAATTCACCCTGCAATTCGTGCAGGCGGATGCGGTGGCCGCTGCCGCGCAGGGTGGTCTGGTGCGCCTTGGGCCGCCTCCGCCGCGACGACACCTGGCTGGCGTCATAGGACAACCGCACCGCTGATTGCGGCGCCGTGCCGCGCGAGAACACGTGCAGCGACAGGTCGTGCGCCAGGTCGGAGCACACGCGGACGCCGCGAAGGCTGTTGCCCTGGCTGTCGAGCGGAGGCGAAAACACGCCGATGCCCAGTTGGCCGGGCAGCACGGCCACGATCCCGCCGCCCACGCCGCTCTTCGCGGGCAGGCCTACGCGATACAGCCATTCGCCCGAGAAATCGTACATGCCGCACGAGGACATCACCGACAGCACCTTGTCCACGCAGCCGGGCGCGATGGCCTGCTCGCGGGTGAGCGGATTGCGCCCATCGTTGGCCAGGGTGGCGCCGATCAGCGCCAAGTCGCGGCAGCTCACGCGGATGGCGCATTGGCGGAAATAGGTTTCGAGAATCTCGGTGGGATCCTCGTCGATGATGCCGAAATTGCGCAGCATCCAGCCGATCGCCCGGTTGCGGTGCCCGGTGTCGCTCTCCGACCGATACACCGCCTCGTCGACATCCAGCGAGCGCCCGGCGCAGGCCGACAGGTAGTCGAGGATGCGTTTGAAACGCGTGAGGCTGCTCGTCGGCTGCACTTGCCCGCAGGTCGCGATGGCGCCGGCGTTGATCATGGGATTGAACGGCGCACCCGACTCCGGCCGCAGGCTGATGGCATTGAAGGCGTCGCCCGTGGGTTCGACACCAATGCGCTTGAGGATGAAATCCTCGCCGCGCTCCTCCAGCGCCAGCCCGTAGGACAGGGCTTTTGAAATCGACTGGATGGTGAAGCGCTGGCGCGTGTCTCCGACTTCATAGACGTGGCCGTCACGGGTCGCAATGGCGACGCCGAACCATGCCGGGTTGGCCTTGGACAGTTCGGGAATGTAGTCCGCCACCCGGCCGCCGTTCATGTCCGCATAGCGCGAATGCAGCTCGCGCAAATAGTCGTCAATGGGCGAAGTCGCGGACTGTATGGAAGGAGCGGTGAGCATGGGCGTGAGCGATCGGGAACATTGCCAGCCTTGCATGCGGCTGACGACAGCATGATACGGAGTGGGCGCACCCTTTGCTCGAACCGGCGAAAATTTTTTTCTGCGTTTCATCATCTTGTATACCAATCTTGGATACAAGATGGGTTCAAGGCACAATACGCCTCATAATGCCTTGCCCTTCAGTGCAAACGACGGCCCGTGCCATGATCGCAAGCGGCCGGAAGTTCTTGGATGCTCTTTATGACCCTCGACTGGACTCACTTCACGCCCTGGACCTCGCTGGCGGGCGGCCTGCTCATTGGGGCGGCCGCCGCCTTGCTCGTGCTTCTGAACGGACGCGTCGCCGGCATCAGCAGCGTGCTGGGCGGGCTGATGGTGGCCGAGCGGGAGGACGCCGGCTGGCGCGCGGCCTTCCTGATCGGGCTCATCGCCGCCCCCGCGCTGTGGGGCCTGGTCGGCGCGCTGCCCGCGGCGCGCATCGACGCCGGCACGGCCACGCTCATCGCCTCCGGCCTGCTGGTGGGCGTGGGCACCCGCTACGGCTCGGGCTGCACCAGCGGCCATGGGGTATGCGGGCTGTCGCGGCTGTCGCCACGCTCGCTGGTGGCGACGCTGGCCTTCATGTTCACCGGAGCGTGCACCGTGTTCGTGGTGCGCCACGTTCTGACCTGAGCTGCTGAAGACACATGAAACAACTGAGCGCTTTCGCTGCGGGCCTGATATTCGGCCTGGGCCTTTTGCTGTCCGGCATGACCGATCCCGGCAAGGTGCTGGGCTTTCTGGATTTCACCGGCGCCTGGGACCCGTCGCTGGCGCTGGTGATGGGCGGCGCGGTGCTGGTGGGCCTGTTTGCCTTCGGCGCCGCCAGGCGCCGCACCGTCACGCTGCTCGGCGATGCGCTGCGCCTGCCCACGGCGCGCGACATCGACGCGCGACTGGTGGTGGGCAGCCTGGTGTTCGGCGTGGGCTGGGGCCTGGTGGGCTTCTGCCCCGGCCCGGCCATTGTGTCGATGGGCTCGGGCCAGTTGAAAGCGGCGCTGTTCGTGGCCGCGATGCTGGTGGGCATGCTGATCTACATCGTCGCCGAGCGGCTGCGCCGGCCGCGCGAAGGCGACGCCACGGAGAATCGCGGCGCCTATTCTTCAGACTGAAGCGCAAAAAGAAAACGGGCGGCCAAGGCCGCCCGCCGTTGCTTCCATCGCAGCTCGGTCAATTGAGCTTGATACCGCTTTCCTTGACGATCCCGCGCGCGGCTGGCGTTGGAGTGCCTGAGCCGTTTGGGAAGCGGTTCCCCCGCCGACGTGCGCATCGCGCCCGCCCGGCCGCAACAACCGGCGCGGCGGAATTCAGGGGGCCTTGCCCGACCCCTTGATGCCGGCGTCGCGGCGCGCCTGCTCCAGCACGCCGCTCTCGTCCAGGACCTTGCGCAGGCGCTCGGCGTCGCGCTTGAACTGCACGCCGAAGCTGGCGGCGTCGGCGTAGCTAGGCTGGAACGACAGGGCGCGCATGCGCTCGGCCATGCGCGGCGCGGCGATGGCCGCCGCGACCGCCTGGTCCAGGCGCGCGATCACGGCACGCGGCGTGCCGCCCACGGTGTGCAAGCCGTTCCAATAGGGAAAGGCCACATCGGGCAGGCCGGCCTCGGCGAGCGTGGGGATCTCCGGCGTCTGCGGGCTGCGCTCGTCGCCCATGGTGGCCAGCACGCGCAGCTTGCCCGCCTTCACCGCGTCGGCCACCGGAGCCAGCGTGAGGAACATGGCATCGATGCGCCCGGCCAGCATGTCGTTCTGGCTTTCCACCTGGCCTTTGTAGCCCACCAGCGTGACCGGGAGACCACCCGTGCGATTAAGCAACTGGCCAAACAGGTAAGCCGGCGCGCTGTAACCCGAGTACGCCATGGTGATGCCGCCCGGCTTGGCCTTGGCATAGGCCGAAAGCTGGGCGACATTCTTTGCCGGCACGCTTTCGTGCACCACCCACATGAGCGGATACACCTTGCTGAATTGGGCAATGGGCGCGAGGTCTTTGTAAATATCAAAGGCCGGCGGGTTGAGCTCGGCGGCGATGATCATTTGCGCCGAGGTGTACAGCCAGGTATAGCCGTCGGGCGCGGCGCGCACCGCCGCCTCGGCGGCCAGCAGCGTCCCCCCGCCGGGCCGGTTCTCCACGATCACCGCCTGACCGAGGCCGTCCTTCATGCGCTCGGCCAGCAGGCGCGAAATGGCGTCGGTGGGGCCGCCGGCCGGATAGGGCACGAGCAAATGAAACGGCTTGTTGGGAAAATCCTGGGCTTGGCAGAAAGCCGAAGCAAGCCAGGCAAGCGCTGCAACGAAATGAAGTCGGCGAGGCATGGCAGGATTTTAAATGATCGCGGCCGCACGCGTAAGCGCGAATTTGCGGCCGACCCCCGCGATGCCGGGCTGCCAACATGCAGAAGATTCCCAGGAGGAGTGCCATGGACAGCATGGATTTGCGCCGCATCGCGGCTGCCGGCCCTCTGGCCCGTGATGACACCCGCGCGGTCAAGGCCGCGGGGCTCAAGCCGCATTTGGGGGCGGAGGGATACAATGCTCCCAACGCTCAGCAAAAATCGCGGGAAAAAGCTTACTGCAGAAAGCATCGATGGGGCGCCCACCCGGGCGCCTTGGGAGCAGCGCGGCGCGCTGCATTCGTGCACTGGACAAGTACACAGACGGCGGCTTTTCCGACGTGATCGATCTCGAAGCGCTGAGCATGACCGAAATCATCCGGCTGCAGAATCAGTTGCAGCAGGAGTTGACGCGCCGGTTCGAGCGGCCGCTCACCTTGCTGTTTTGCGACATCGTCGGCTCGACGCCTTATTTCGCGCGCTTCGGCGATGCCGCCGGCCGCCAGTTGCAGCAACTGCACCTCGACCTGGTCGGCCGCTGCTTCGGGGACGCCGGCCGCATTGTGGACACCGCGGGCGACGGCGCCTTCGTGGTGTTTCCCTCCACGGAAGAGGCGGCCAACGCCGTCATCGAGCTGCACAAGCGGGTGTCGGAAGCCAACCAGGGACGTTCCCGCGAGCATCAGCTCATCATCCGCATCGGCATGCACCGCGGCAACGTGCTCACCGACGGCGCCGTGGTGAGCGGCGACAGCGTCAATACCTGTGCGCGCATTGCAGCCTCGGCCGCGCCGGGCGAAATCCGCATTTCACGCGAGGCCTTCCAGGACCTGCCGCCACGCCTGCGGCTGCTGTGCGCGTCGGTGGGCAGCGTGGCGCTCAAGGGCGTGGCCAAGGCCATGGAGCTGTTGTCCCTGGAGTGGCGGGACCAGCAACTGTTCCCCAACCTGGCCGTGATTGCTGAAAACGGCCGCGAAATTGCGCTGCCGCAACTGGATGTCATCGGCTTTGGACGCCTCGCCGAGTACGAGGGCAGCCAGGCCAATGACGTGGTGATCGGCCTCGACGACGCGGCGCTCGCGCGGCGCATCAGCCGCTGGCACTTCGAGCTGCGCCGCCTCACCGACGGCATCCGCCTGCGCCAGCTTTCCGACAGCGCCACGGAAGTGGACGGCAAGATGGTGAAGAAAGGCGAGGAAGCGGCCATCCGCGCCGGCTCGGTGGTGCGAATGGGCGAGGTGGTGACCCTGCGTTTCAAATCGCGCACCGAGGAACCCGAGGACAATGCGTCCGACGCCACCATGCTGGTGGGAACGGCGAGGCCGGCGCGCTGAACCCTCGGGGTAAACAGACGGTTTGCTTCAAAACGCGGGACGCTCCCGCGGGACGTGCGTTTCAACTTC
>Ga0068858_100001647_pt1 | contig 22808 bp, 19 predicted proteins | sample KBSSwiS12_FD_66589 | JGI IMG/M metagenome (GOLD analysis project Ga0068858, IMG submission 66589) | Switchgrass rhizosphere microbial communities from Kellogg Biological Station, Michigan, USA - KBS Switchgrass S1-2 | ecosystem: Host-associated > Plants > Roots > Rhizosphere > Soil ...
GCGCGCTCGCTGCCGACAGCGTCGACGAGTCGGCGCCGCTCGACGGGTCGTCGCCGCTGCGCGAGCTGCAGCGATGGGCGACCGGCGACGGCCGCATGGCGCTGGCGACGGCGTGCGGCCGCTTCGCAGGCGCTTCGCGGGTCGGTATCGCGTCGCTGCTCGCCGGGCCGACCGGGGAGCGCAACGTCTACACCCTGCAGCCGCGCGAGGCGGTGCTCTGCCTCGGCGCCGACGAAAGCGATCGCCTGGTTGAGCTGGCTGCCGTCCTCGCCGTCGCCAGCCGCGCGCTCTGGCCGAGCGAATCGGCGCCCCTGCGCGCGCGCCTGCCCGAGCCGGTGCGCGCGCGCATCGATCTCGTCGACGACTGGACCGCGCCGGCGGCGCGCTTCGACGCGGTCCTCCATCACGGCAGCGCCGACGAGCTCCTTCGCATCAGCGCCGCGCTGGCGTCGCGCGCCGGGCCCATCGTCGGCGTCGAAGGATTGCGGCCGGGCGAGACGGCGCTGCCGCTCGAGCGCCTCGTCGTCGAGCGCGCGCTGAGCGTGAACACCGCGGCCGCGGGCGGCAACGCGACCTTGATGACCCTGCAGTGAGGAGGAAACTCACGCTGGCTTGTCGGACGCTCGTGGCGGCGGCGCTCGCCGTCGCGGCCTGCGGCACGGCAGCGGAGACGCTCGAGCGAACGCTCCGCGTCGGCGTGCGCGAGCGCAGCTACGAGATCGACCTGCCAGCGCGACGCGAGAGCGCACACGTGCTTCCCGTCGTCATCGTCTTCCATGGCGGCGGTGGCGCGGCCGATTCGGTGCGTCGGCAGAGCCGGATGAGCACGAAGGGCGACGCCGAGGGCTTCATCGTCGTCTACCCGCAAGGCTCGGGCGGCATCGCCGGAAAGCTCAGGACCTGGAACGCCGGCACCTGCTGCGGCTACGCGATGCAGCAGCGCATCGACGAGATCGCATTTGTCGCTGCGCTCCTCGACGACCTGCAGGCGACGGTCGCGGTCGATCGCGCGCGCATCTATGCGACCGGCATCTCGAACGGCGGAATGATGGCCTACGAGGTGGCGTGCGCGCTCGCCGACCGCATCGCCGGGATCGCCGTCGTCGCCGGCGAGATGACCGCGCTCGATCGCTGTCTGCCGTCGCGACCGGTGCCGGTGCTCATCGTCCATGGCAGCGCCGATCGCAACCTGCCGATCGACGGTGGCGTCGGCGCGAAAGCGTTCGCGGTGCACGAGGTGCGCAGCCTCGCGTCGGCGATCGACTTCTGGCGCCGCCACGACGGCTGCAGCGAGACCGCACGCAGCGAGGTCGTCGGCGCGGTGCGGCGCACGAGCTATTCGGCGTGCAGCGACGGCAGCGAGGTCGAGGTCGTCACGATCGAGGGAGGCGGCCACTCGTGGCCGGGCGGCGATCGCCTGGCGCGCTTCCTCGATCCTCCGTCGCCGGCGCTCGACGCGACCGCCGAGGTCTGGCGCTTCTTCGCGCGTCACTAGCCGCGTCGTCGCAGCGAACGGGAACGGCGCTTGCCGGGGATGGGGCAAGGAGATCCGTCATGACCAAGCTCGATGCCCAACATCGGGACGCGCTGGAGACGAGCCAGTTCGCCTTCCCGAAGGAGCGCAAGGAACCGCTCGAGAACGCGACCCACGTGCGCAACGCGATCGCCCGCTTCAACCAGGTCGACGGCGTCAGCGACGCCGAACGCGACGAGGCGTGGAAGCGCATCAAGGCGGCGGCGAAGAAGTTCGGCGTCGAAGTGAACGAAAAGAGCTGGCGCGAGCTCGGCAAGCGCTAAGGAAGCGCCCTCTCTGCGGTGGCCGCACCGACCGCCGCGACCCGTGAGGCGCGGCGGTCTCAGTCGTTCGAAGCCGCCACGGCGAGATCGGTCGCAGCCGGCACGGCGGCGGCGCGGACCAGGCCGGTCGCCGGGTCCATCACGACGACACGGTCGGCGACGGCGATCGTCTCCTTGCGGTGCGCGACCAGCACCCGGGTCATGTCCAGCGCCTCGATCGCGCGCGTGACGAGCGCCTCGCTCGCCGCGTCGAGGTGGCTCGTCGCTTCGTCGAGGAAGAGCACGCGCGGCGCGTGGTAGAGCGCGCGGGCGATGAAGAGACGCTGCTTCTGGCCGCCCGAGATGTCGCCCGCCGCCTCGGCGAGCATCGAGCGGTACTGCATCGGCATCGCCTCGATCTCGGCGGCGATGTTGGCCTCGCGCGCCGCGCGGGCGACGCGCTCGAGGTCGATCGGCGCGTCGAAGAAGGAGACGTTGTCGGCGACGCTGCCCTGGAACAGGATGTCGTCCTGCAAGACGACGCCGATCACGCGCGCCAGGTCGGCCGACGCGATCGTCCTGAGGTCGCGGCCGTTGACGAGCACCTCGCCGCGGTTCGGCTCGAGCAGGCCGATCATCAGATGAAGCAACGTCGTCTTGCCGCTTCCCGACGGCCCGGTGATCGCGACCGACTCGCCCGGCTCGATCGTCAGGTTCGCGCCTCTCAGGAGCCACGGGCTGTCGTTGCCGTAACGAAACCAGACGTCCTTCACTTCGATGGAGACGCCGGCGTCGTCGGAGACGACGAACGGCCGCTCCGACGCCGCGTCGGCCGCGCCCGCTTCGTCGCCCATCACGTCCTCGATCCGCTCGGCGTTCGTGCGCACGCGGCGCAGCTCCATCGCGTAGAGCACGGCGCGGTTCAGGCGCTCGACCAGGAACGCGCGGAACAGGAAGAACATCATCATCGTGCCGAGCGTGATCCGGTTGCCGAGCACGAGCCAGGTGCCGAGCGCGATCAGGGCGACGTTGCCGAGGCCGTTGGTCAGCTGCGAGGCCTGCGTCGAGAACATCGCCAGCCGGCCCTCGGCGAGTCCGAGGTGGGTCAGCTCGACGAACTTGTGGCGCCAGACGTTGATACGGACGAGCTCCTTGCCGAACAGCTTGATCGCGCGCGCTGCGCGGGCGTTCTCGAGGAAATAGGCGTCGGCCTGCGCGGCGACGCGCAAGCTCCGGCGCGAGACGTCGATCGCAGCGCGGCGCAGGCCGGCGGTGGCGGCGAGGTTGATCGCCGCGAAGGCGATCACCACCGCGGCCATCGACGGCACGACGAGCAGCATGACGGCGACGATCGCGATCGACATGACGCCGTCGAGCAGCGCCTGCAGCAGCTGCGCGGTGACGAGCGACTGGATCGTGTCGACCGAGCGGCTACGGCTGAGGATGTCGGCGCTGTGGTGGCGCAGGAAGAAGCGCGCCGACTTGCGGTGCAGGGCGCGGACGAATCGGTCCTTCAGCTCGAAGCCGACGCGAGCGCCGAACACCGCGAGCGTCCAGGCGCGGACGATCGAGATCGCCGCCTGCAGGAGGACAACGAGGGTGAAGCCGATCGCCAGCACCCAGACCAGGCGGCCGTCCGAGCCTTGCAGCGCGCTGTCGATCGACAGCTGCATCTGCACCGGCGCGACCAGGACCAGCACTTCCAGGAGGATCGACAGCGTGACGACGACGACGATGTCGTTGCGCCATTGCGAGAGCGGCGCGAGGTAGCCGAGCAGGGATGCCTTGCGGCGCGGCCCGCGCGCCTTGCGCCAATTCGACGAGACGCGCGTTTCCAGCGCGACGCCGGTGAACGACGTGTCGACCGTCGCCCACGGCACCGCGAGGCGCCCGGCCGCCGGGTCCATGATGACGATGCCCGACGGCGTCACCCGCTCGAGGACGACGAAGTGGTTCATCTCCCAGTGCAGGATCGCCGGCAGCGCGAGCTGGGCGAGCGACTTGACCTCGACCTTGACGCCGCGTGCGCTCAGGCCGATGCGCTCGGCCAGATTGCGCAGCTCGAGCATCGATTCGCCGCGGCCGCTCGGCACGGCAAGCTGGCGCAGCTCGGCCAGGCCGGCTTCGCCGTCGAAGAAGGCGCTGATCGCGGCGAGACAGGCGAGGCCGCACTCGTTGAGCTCGCTTGTCGCGACGAACGGCACCCGCCCCCGGCCGGCCCGGCCGAAGTTCAGCATCAACGGCGCGCTTCGCCGGCCGGCCCGGCGCGGCCGACGCTATCGTCGCGGCCGCCCAGGCTCCGGTCGAGCAGCCAGGCGAGGACAGTGCGGCGCTCGCTCGGCACGAGCGCGTCGGCGAGCATGCCCGGCTTCAGCGGCAGCTCCTGGCCCTGCGGCCCGCGCAACGCGCGGGGCAGCGCCGCCGTAGCGACCCGGATCGGGCCGCTGGCGCCCGCGGCGGCCTGCGCCAGGTCGCCGGGCAGCGACGCGATCTCCTCGACGCTCTCGACCTCGGCCTCGAACAGCCCGAAGCGCTCCTGCGGGTAGGCGCGAAACGCCAGCCTGAAGGCGGCCCCGGCCCGCACCGATGCGATTGCCGCGGGAGTGACGAGCAGCTTGACGACGAGCGAGTCTTCCGGCGGCGCGATCGTCGAGAGCGGCTGGCCGGCCACCGGGGTGCTGCGCGCGTCGACGAAGGCGGCAACGCGATGCACCGGCGAGTGCTCGACGATCGCGACGAAGGCGATCAGCGCCGCGAGGAGCACGAACGCGACGGCGGTGAAGGCAGTGACGCCGCGCCAGTGCGTCGTCAGCGATGCGCCGATCTGCGTCCCGGAGGCAGCCTCGACGGCCACTGGCCGGAACAGCGGGGAGGGCGGTCGGTCCATGCGCGCGTCCTGCGGGACGGAAGAAGGCGAGAGGACCGATTCTGCGGCTTTCCGCAGGCGCGCCGGGCAGCGCGCGCGTCGGTACCACCCGCCGCCGCGCTCGCCCGGCGCGGCGCCGATCAGGCTTCGACGACGATCGGCTTCAGCATCGCCCGCAGCCGTGCCAAGTCGCCGATGGCGACGCATCGGGCCGGCAGTCGGCCGGGAAAGGGAACCACGGCGAAGCCAGTGCCGTGGTGGACCAGCAGAGCTTCCGCCGCGTCCAGCAAGCGCCGCTCGAGCTCGCGCGTCTCCTTCGTCCACGTGTCCGGTTCAGTCATCGCCAAGCCTCTTGTTGTTTGAATCGTGGCTTCACACGGCAGTGGGCGTGCCCGGTGCCGACCGTTCGTCGCCCGCACCCCATGGCCGAGGGGCGAACGGTCGGTCGCGTCCTACCGCAGTGGCGGAAGATGTCTCACCCGCGCCGGCGAAGCGGGCCGATGCGCTCTCACCCGGGCCGGTCGTAGCGTCGACTTGCCCCTCAATCGTGCGCCAGACCTGATGCGACGCTTCCTGCTTCCTCCGCTGCTTTGCCTGCTGGCCGGCGCCGGATCCGCGTTCGGCGAGCCGGCTTCGGCCGGCGCCGGCGACGGCGCCGGCAGCGACCCGGTTCCGGCGGCGCCGCAGTGGTCGGCCATCGGCGAGCCGTCGGAGACCGGCTATCGCCTGTCGCTGGCGCGCGGCGGCATCGACGTCGGACTCGATTTCCAGCGGCGCCTCGCGGCGGTGCGCGCCGCCGATGCGCGCTACGACAGCGCGGCCCCGCCGGGAGCGATGCTGCCCGCGCTCTCGTTCGGTCTGCGCAGCGTCGTCACCCCGGCGCCGGCGAACAATCTCGTCGATCGGACGCTCAGCGCCAACGCCGCGGCGCCCGTCGTGAGCCGGGTCGGCATCGAATACAAGCCGGCGCAGTCGCCGGTGTTTCTGAACCAGGGCCTCGGGTTTCGCCTCGGCGGCGACGACAAGCTGACGATGCGCCTGCGCAAGGGATCGCTCGGCATCTACCTCAAGCGCAACTTCTGAGCGTGCGCCGGCGCGAACCGCGCCAACCGGTCAGCGCTAGCGAAGCGTGACCTTGGCGATGCTCTTGTTGGTCGGGTCGGTGACCCAGAGCGTGTTCGAGCCGGCGATCTGCGGCCCCGCCGTGATGGCGTTGAGTTGCGCGTTCGGCGCCACCCCTGTGAACTCGGTGATGACGCCCGCCGGCGTGACGCGGCCGATCAGCCCGTCGTAGTAGCTCGTGAACCAGACGTTGCCGTCGCCGCCGAGGGCCATGCCGCCGAACAGCGTGAACGCGCCGTTCAGGCCGCCCATGAACGTCGTGAAGGCGCCCGTTGCCGGATCGATCCTGCCGACCGCGGGCCCGCCGTAGCCGTCCTTGACGAACCAGACGCGGCCGTCGGCGCCGCCGGTCATCGCGACGATCGAGCCGATCACCGGTGTCGCCTTGAATTCGGTGATCACGCCGGCCGGCGTGATCTTGCCGAGCACCGAGGTCGAGCCATCGCTGCTGCGCTCGGCGAACCAGAGGTTGCCGTCCGGGCCGCTCGTGATCGAGGTCGCCGGCGCCTGAAGCAGCCCGTACTCGGTGGCGAGCTTGGTCGTGACGTCGAACTTGCCGATGTGGAGGCCGTTGTACTCGGTGAACCAGAGGTTGCCGTCGGGACCGGTGGTGATCTTGTAGGCTTGCGATCCCGGTGTGATGCCGGTGCAGACGATGCGGATGAAGCTGTTGGCCGCGACCGGGTCCTCGAGCGCGCAGGTGGTGACGCTGTTCGGGCCGATGGTGGTGGTCGGACAGGTCGTGGTCGTGTAGCCGTTGGCCAGCGTCGGCGCGATCGGTGTGCACGCCGGGACGAGCGTCGGCCCGGTGGTGACGGTCCGGCAGGTGCTGCCGAGGTAGGCCGGGATGGGCGGCACCGCCGGTATCGGGCCCGACGCCGGGATTCCCGGCACCGCCGGGCGGGCAGGATCGGGGACGCACGTCCCGGTGGCGATCGGCACGCAGACCGCCGTCTCGATGTCGCACTTCTGGTCCTGCGAGGTTCGCCGGCTGATCTGGATCGTCGTCTTCATCAGCGGCGTCGAGTATTCGCTCGCCACCTTGGTCGCGATGTCGACGGTGCCGATCGTCCCGGCGATGTCGATGCCGGCGAGCGGATCGGCGAACCAGATGTTGCCGTCGGGCCCGCGCGCCAGCGGGCCGGGATTGAACGAGACCAGGCCCGGGGCCTTCGTGACCGGGTAACTGACGACGCCGGCGCTGGTCATGCGGCCGATCTGGTTGGGAACGAAGCCGCCGCTGAACCAGAGCGCGCCATCGCCGCCGTGGGCGATGCTGCCGCCCTCGAGCGAGGGCGTCACGCCCGACGCTGCGGCCGAATACGAGGTGAGGACCGGATCGGTCGGGCCCGGGGTGGGGGCCGGCGCGGGAGCCGGCGGCGGTGGGGGCGGGGGGGGCGCCGGCGGCGCCGGTTGCGGCGAGTTCGACGAGTCGATCACCTTGTTGCCGGAGAAGACGGTCTGGTCGGCGCCGCCACCGCACGCAGTCAGGCTCGCAGCCAAGGCTGCGACGAGCTGGCGTCGTAACGACACGTCCATGGCAGCCATGCTACCGACGGGGTGTCGGCGCAAACGCCGATGTTGCAAGCGATTGCGTGTAACGCAACCGTTCGAACACTGCCCTCCCGCGTCCCTGACGATCGTCGGCTTGCGTTCGGTGGCGTCAGAGAAGACCGGCAGGGCCGCGTCCGAATCGGGCAATCGACGCAGCGTGCGCAGCGAACTTGTCCTACGCCGAGTGTCCCGGGGGCGGCTTAAATTGCCGAGTTACAAAGAGGAGGTCCCATGTCCACTCGCTGTCCGGCGGCGCATGCGCGGCCCGTCCGTGAGGTCGCGTCGCGCCGCGATCGTCAGCGCCCATGAACGCGACATCGCCATCGGCGCGCGGCGGCGAGCGCGCAGGCCGCGCTGGCGCGGCCACTGATCGGGCCTCGACCGGCGTCGACGGTCTCGACGAGATCCTCGGCGGCGGCCTGACGCGCAATCGCGTCTACCTGCTCGAAGGAACCCCGGGCACCGGCAAGACGACCTTCGCCCTGCGCTTCCTCATCGAAGGGGCGGATCGCGGCGAGCGCGGGCTCTACATCACGCTCTCCGAGACCGCCGAGGAGCTCGAGGCGGTCGTCGACTCGCACGGCTGGTCGCTCGACGGCATCGAGGTCTTCGAGCTGGCCGACGAAAGCGGCCGCGACCCCGACGCCGAGCAATCGATCCTCTATCCGTCCGAGGTCGAGCTCGGCGAGACGATCCGCACGCTGACGGCGCAGATCGATCGCGTCGGGCCGGTGCGGGTCGTCTTCGACAGCCTCTCGGAAATGCGCCTGCTCGCCCAAGACCCGCTTCGCTATCGGCGCCAGGTGCTCGCGCTCAAGCAGTTCTTCTCGACCCGCTCGTGCACCGTGCTGCTGCTCGACGACCAGACTTCCGAGCCGGGCGACCTGCAGCTGCACAGCATCTCGCACGGCGTGATCAGCCTCGAGCAGGCGATCCAGCAGTTCGGCACCGAGAGCCGGCGCCTGCGCGTCGTCAAGATGCGCGGCCAGAAGTTCCAGGGCGGCCTGCACGACTTCATCCTCGACACCGGGCGCGTCGCCGTCTTCCCACGCCTGGTGGCGTCGCGCCACCGCGCGCCGGTCGGCCACGATCAGGTCGGAACGGGATCGACCCAGCTCGACCAGATGCTCGGTGGCGGCCTCACGCGCGGAACGAGCACGCTGCTGCTCGGCCCGTCGGGCGTCGGCAAGACGACGACCGCCGTCCACTGCATGCACGCCGCCTTGCAGCGCGGCGAACGCGCCACCTACTACCTCTTCGACGAGGGCCTGTCGACGCTGCTGCTGCGCAGTCGGATGCTGCGCATGGACATCGAGCCGTTCGTCGCGAGCGGTGCGTGCAACGTAGTCCAGATCGACCCCGCCGAGCTCTCGCCCGGCGAGTTCGCTTCGCTCGTCGTCGACGCCGTCGACAAGGGCGGATCTTCGTTCGTCGCCATCGACAGCCTGAACGCCTACCTGCAGGCGATGCCGGGACAGACCTTCCTGCTCCTGCACATGCATGAGCTGCTGACATTCCTCAACCATCGCGCGGTCACGACCCTGCTGATCGTCGGCCAGCACGGCAGCCTCGGCGAGGTGCGCACCGAGATCGACCTCAGCTACCTCGCCGACGCGACGATGATGTTCAGGTTCTTTGAGGCCGAAGGCGCAGTCCGCTCGGCACTGACCGTCGTCAAGAGCCGCACCGCGGCGAACGAGCGGACGATCCGCGAGTTGCGCCTCAGCCAGCGCAACGGGCTGCAGATCGGCGAGCCGATCGCGGATTTCGAAGGCGTCATGGGCGGCATGCCACGCTATGCCGGCGCCACCAGGATGATGGCCGACCACAGCGGATGAGCGCGTCCCCGGCACCTGCCTTCGAGCAACGGGTGCTCGTTCATGCGCCGCGCGGCCGCGATGCGCCGGTCGTTTCGCAGGTGCTCCAGGCGCAGGCCATGCACCCGGAGGTCTGCGATTCGCTCGACGTGCTCACGCGGGCACTCCAGGTCGGCGCCGGGATCGCCTTCGTCACCGAGGAGTCGCTCGCCGGACCGGCGCTCGAGCCCCTCGCCACATGGGTCGCGAACCAGCCGCCGTGGTCCGACTTCCCGTTCATCGTGCTGGTCGCGCGCCGCGTCGGCCGTCGGCCGAGCGCGGCGAGCGGCGCGCTCGCCAAGCTCGGCAACGTGGTCCTGCTCGAGCGGCCGCTCAACACCGACACGCTGGTGAGCGCGGCGCGCTCGGCGCTGCGCGGCCGCGAGCGCCAGTACCAGACCCGGCGCCACCTCATCGAGCAGGAGGAAGCTCGCATCGCCGAGCGGATCGCCAGCGCCGAGGCGAACCGCGCCAACGAGGCGCTCGAGGTCGCGGTCGAGGCCGGCGAGCTCGGCACCTTCCATTGCCCGTGGCCCCTGCGCACGATCGAATGGAACGCCAAGTGCAAGGACCACTTCTGGCTGCCACCCGACGCCGAGGTCGACTTCGACCTCTTCTATTCGATCGTCCACGACGACGACCGCGAGAGCGTGCGCGCGGCCATCGAGGCCGCCGTCGGCGGCCGTGGCGTCTACGACGTCGAGTACCGGACGGTCTCGGGCGATGGCAGGCAGCGCTGGATCCGCGCGAAGGGGCGCGTCTACCGCGAGGTCTCGGGCGAGCCGACCCGCTTCGACGGCGTCACGCTCGACATCAGCCGCCAGAAGCAGCTCGAGGTCGAGCGCGAGGCGCTGCTCGCGGCCGAGCGCCATGCCCGCGTCGAGGCCGAGCGCGCGAGCCGCATGAAGGACGAGTTCCTGGCGACGCTGTCGCACGAGCTGCGCACGCCGCTCAGCGCCATCCTCGGCTGGACTCACTTGCTCGGCCGCCCCAACGCGGCTGCGGTCGACGTCGCCAAGGCGGCGGCGACGATCGAGCGCAACGCTCGCGCGCAGGCGCGCCTGATCGAGGAGCTGCTCGACGTCAGCCGGATCACGTCGGGCAACCTGCACCTCGACATCCAGCCGGTGTCGATCGCCGCCGTGTTCGAGACCGTCGTCTCGTCGCTGAAGCCCGCCGCCGATGCGCGCTCGATCGCCTTGCGCCAGCATCCCGACGCTGCCGGCGACGTTCTCGCCGACCCGAGCCGATTGCAGCAGATCGTCTGGAACCTGGTGTCGAATGCGATCAAGTTCACGCCGCCCGGCGGCCAGGTGCTGCTCTCCGCCCGGCGCGACGACTCGGAAGTGGTGCTCACGGTCAGCGACAACGGCGTCGGCATCAGCGCCGATTTCCTCCCCTACGTGTTCGAGCGCTTCCGCCAGGCCGAGTCGAGCGAATCGCGCACGCATGGCGGGCTCGGCCTCGGGCTCGCGATCGTCCGCCAGCTGGTCGAGCTGCACGGCGGCAAGGTCGAGGCGTCGAGCGCCGGCGTCGGTCGCGGCGCGACGTTCACGGTACGCCTGCCGTTGCAGGTCGTCGCGCTGGCGGTCGCGGCGGCGCCGTCGACCAAGCCGGCGCCGGCGCCGGTTGCTGCGTCCGGGCCGCTCGAAGCGAACCTGTCGGGCACCCGCATCCTCGTCGTCGACGACGAGGCCGACGGCCGCGAGATGCTGACCCGCATGCTCGAGAGCTGGGGTGCGGAGGTGCGTGCCGCCGGATCGGCGGACGAGGCGATCGAGGCGCTCAGCGGCGAGACGCCGGATCTCATGATCAGCGACATCGGCATGCCGCGCGTCGACGGCTACGAGCTGATGCGGCGAATCCGGGCCATGCAGGCGCCCGAGCGGCACCTGCCCGCCATCGCGCTCACCGCCTTCGCGCGCGGCGAGGATGCCGCCAAGGCGCGCCAGGCCGGCTACGGCGTTCATCTGCCGAAGCCGGTCGACCCGTCGCGCCTGTTCTCGACGATCGCGTCGGTGCTGTCGGGCGCGGCGTGACGCGCGTCTATCGACCCGGCGCGAGCCGCGGCGAAGCGGCGATCACCAGCGATCCGATCGCATGAGAGGCTGCCACCTCGCATTGCTCCGTTGGTAGACGCTGATCGCGCCGTAGCGCTGCTCGCCTTCGGCGTTGAATCGCATCGTCGTCGTCACCGGCGCGATCGCGTCGATGACCATCAGCCGGGCGCGCAGCACGGCGGGGTCGACCGATCCGGTGCGCCGGATCGTGTCGGCCAGCACGTGGACGGCGTCGTACGCGTAATGCGCCGCCCAGACCGGCTCGGAGTGATAGGCAGCGCGAAATTTCCCGACGAACTCCTTGCCGCCGGCGAACTCGTCGACCTCGGCCGAGCTGGACGTCAGGTAGAGCGTCTTGATGCTGGCCCCGGTCGCAACTCGCTGCGTCTTGGCGACGCTGGTCGCGATCACCGGCAAGTCGCCGATGCCGGCTGCGTTCATCTGCTCGAACAGCGGAAGGAGCTGGTGGTCGCGCACCATGGCGACGAGGACCTCCGGGCGCGCTGCCTTGAGCTTGGCGACGAACGGCGCGAAGTTGGTGGTCTTGTTGTCGACGGCCTCGCTGTACTCGACCTTCTTGTTCTGCTTGGCCAGCGCGGCCGTCATCGCCTTCGCCAGCGGCGTGCCGAAGGCGGTGTCCTCGTGCAGGACCGCGATCTTGCTGGCGTGCAAGGTCTCCCCCGCATAGCTGGCGATCGCGCGCGCCTGCAGCTCGTCGTTGGCGATCAGCCGGAAGGTGTTTCCCTGGCCGAGTCGGGTCAGCTCGGCGGCCGAGGAGGTGAAGAACTGCGGCACGTTGCCGCTGCGGTAGACCGGGATGACGCCTTCGGTGACGTCCGAGCTGAGATGGCCGATGACCGCCGTGACCTTTTGGTCGACGAGTCCCTGCGCGACCTTCTTCGCCTCTTCCTTGTCGGCCTTGTCGTCGACCGCCACGATCTCGATCAGCACCGGCTTGCCGGCCACCTTGAAGCCGGCGGCGTTGAGGTCGGCCGCGGCGAGCTTCGCGCCGTCGACGATGTCTTGCCCGCGCGCGGCCGACGGTCCCGACAAGGGCTGGGCCACGCCGATCGTGACGGTCGCCGGGATGCGCGGACCGCAGGCGGAGAGCAGCCAGCCGGCGCACACCGCCGTCAGGATGCCGGAGAGCAGCGAGCGGGGATCGGTCATGCGGTTTTCCGGAAATCGAGGCGAGCCGAACTATGCACCGGAAGTGGGCGCCGTCGGACCCAGCCTCGAATCGCTCCGCGATTCGATCGTGAAGAAACCGTCATCCGGCGCGGGATCTCGCGCCGGTCGTGTCACGCGATCAGAAGTAGTGGCGCCAATCGAAGATGAAACGCAGGCCGATCGAGTAGATGTTCTCGAGCTTGATTCCCGGCGCGCCCGGGGGCCAGGTCACCTTGGTGCGATTGGGGACCTCGGCGCCCGCATAGAGCTGGATCAGCACCGCCGAACTCTGCTTGGTGTCGAACGCGCGGTAGGGGCGGAACTCGAGGATCGGGAGGTCGAACTGGACCGACCTGAAATCGACCACCCGCGCCTCGGCGCCCGCTGTGGCGGGCGCTGCGACTGTCGTGTTCTGGAAGCCGTAGCCGAAGAAGGTGGCGCCGAGCTCGCGGCCGAGCACGAACTGGAAGCGGCCGACGCCGGTCGCCCAGCCGGCTTGCCAGGGAATCAGACCGCCATTGCCGGCGGTGACCGCCATGCCGGTGTAGGTCTCGGGCGAGGCGAGGTACAGCGGCGAGAGCAGCAGCAGGTCGAAGGGCAAGAGATAGAACGGCATGCGCACGCGGCTGCTGACGCCGATGCGCGAGCGCACGGCCGCGCCGCCGCCGGCGGCCTCGAGGGCCGGAGCGGTCACCGGCAGCTTGTTGGTTGAGGCCGAGTCGGAGCGGAAGCCCAGCTGGACGAACACCAGCCCGTCGCCGGACTCGCTGATCAGGCCGTCGAGGCCGAAGCCCGCGCGCAACGCCAGGTCGCCGCCGGCGATGCCGCCGACCGACGTCACCGACGGCAGGTAGCCGCCGTCGATGGCTCGGAGGTCGGCGGCCGCGGCGAAACCGACGAACGGCCCGACCTCGGCGCGAAAGCGCGGCATCGAGCCGAGCCCCGGGCCGAGGCCCGGCACCGGCGTCTGGCGCAGCGCCTGCGCCAGCATCGTCACGCTCTCGGCGGTGGCGCGCATGCCTTCATCGCGGCGCACCAGGACGTTGTTCTTGCAGACGTCGAAGGCGTCCGGCTCTGCCGGCGCGCTAGGCGTGTGCGGCAGCAGCGTCACGCCGCGCCGTCCACTGGCCTGGTCGATCACCTGCGCGAGGCTGTCGCGGATGACGTTGGCGGCGCGCTCAGCGTCCTCGCCGCGCATATGCGCGTCGCCCATCAGGACCGCCGATACGCTGCCGCCGGTCCAGGTGAAGACCTCGAGGCCGGACTCGTTGTAGTAGTCGTGCGTGCCCTTGCGCTGCGACACGTCGCCCCACGTCCCGGCTACGTGGCCGGCAGCGAACGTGTCCTCGAGGAAGTGGAGCGCGAATCCCTCGTCGGCCAGCATCGCCCTCGCCAAGGCCTGGCGCTCGGCCGGCGTGAGCGACTCGTTGGCCAGCCGCGACGCCTTCTGCAGCGCGCTCAGGTGGAACCACGTGTAGACGCCGACGGCGCTGATGTCCGAACCGGCCCTGAGGGAGAGCTCGGCATAGTCGCGCGGCGTCGTGTCGGTACTGGGCCGGGGCAGCAGGAAGTGGGCGTTGTTGGAGCCGGCGCGGGTCGCGTATTGCGGGTCGGCGCGTTGCAGGCGCGTGTCGGAGGTCCGCAACGCGTTGATGCGGTGCGCGCGCTGCGTCTCGTCTTCGACCTGGCGCCGGAAGTCGCCGAGCGCGCTCGGGCCGAAGAGCGTCACGTCCGGCCGCGCCGTGACGAGGACCTGCGACAGATCGACCTTCAGCTGCGCCCCGACGTCGGCGACCTGCAGGATCCAGTCGGTCCTGAGCGTGCTGTCGAGCATGTTGCTGCTCGAGCACGAGTGGTCGCCGGCGATCGCCGTGAACGCGGCCCAGTCGATGCAATCCGGCGCCACGCCTTGCTGCGTGTCGGCGCCCTGCGCGCACAGGCGCTTCTCGTGGCCGGCGCGCGCTTCGCCCCAGAGCCGATCGAACTGTGACTTGCGCTCGGCGTCAAGCTTCTCGACGGCGCGCACGGCGATGTCGCGGTGCTCGGGGTAGACCCACGCACGCGCGGGCGCGGCCGAGAACAGGAGCCCGGCGGCGAGCAGCGCGGCCGCGAGGACGTGGGGACCGGTCGACATCGGCGTCGGGCTCGCTTACTTGCCGCGCGCGGCAAGATCCTCTTCGACGAAACGAAGCACTGCTTCGGTCAGCGCCTCGCGGGGATAGGCGTTCTGGTCGACGAACAGCGATGCGATCGTGTCGTGCGATCGCGCGATCGGGACGACGACGGCCCAGTGGTCGGCGTTGACGTAGCCGAGCAGGGTCGATCCCGGGATCAGCTCGTCGTAGAAGAGGACCTGGCTGTCATTGCGGCCGTCGATCATGTTCAGCTTGCGGTGCGTGCCCCCGAGGATCGAGGAGATGCGCTCGGGCTGCGGCAATGCCACGACCGAATACATCGGAACGCTGCTCGGGAGCGGGTTCTGGGCCAACCAGGCGCGGCGCACCGCAGGACGCAGGCTCGCCACGCCGCCGCCGTCGCCGCTGTCGCAGGCGGCGCCGGGGAAATGCTGCAGCAGGTCGGCCTGGTACTGCTCGGCGGCGTTGGCGAGCGGCGAGCCGCCGACCGCGCCGGCGATGCTGACGACTGCCGCGACCCGGGCGCGGATCTCGGGGTGGTTGATGATCGCCTCGAGGACGTCGGGCGTGCCCTTCGAGTAGCCGATCAGGACCAGGCGCGGCGTGGCGGGTTCGGCATCCCTGGCCATGACCCAGTCGCGGATCTGGCGCGCGTTGACGGTCGTGCCTGACAACGCATCGACCGGGATCCCGGTGAGCGCGTAGCCGTACTTGCCGAGATGCGCGTTGGTCGTGCCCTGGGGTTGCAGCCACTTCGCGAAGCACGAATAGCCGATGCCGGGCACGACCGCAGCGACGAGATGGCGGTTCGACGCGCCGAGTGGAACCGGCTGTCCGCTCGGCGCGGGCTCCGATCCGAGCCGCGTCAGCGCGTCGTCGCAGGGGCGATGGTCGGGCACCTCGCCGACCCGCGCGGCGAGCACCGCGCAGTAGATCTCGCGAAAGCGGCCGCGCTTGTCCTGCACGCCGGCCTGCGTGGCGGGAACGAGGATGAGTGGCCCCGTCTCGGTCGAGAAAGGCACCAGAGGGTCCCCGGCGCAGCCGGCGAGCGCCAGGCACAGTGCCGCGACGATGTCACGCTCGCCGCGCGAAAGTCCGCTTCCCGTCATGGACGCCGTTCGCCCTGCTGCGCCGTGGCGTGCGCCGGTGACGCTGCCGACGGCGGCCAGCTCATCGGGTCGCTTCGACGGTGCGGCCGTTGAGCGGCTGGGTCGGCCGCGCGTTCATCGGATAGAGCCGGGCGAACGCGGTGAGCTCGCTCGCGGCGACGGTCATCGGTGTCTTCAGCACGAACCAGCGCACGCCCTCGCTGCACGGCGGCGTCGTCAGCGAGCCGTCGAACGTGTAATAGCCCTTGTCGGTCGGCAGCAGCGCGGCCGCGTCGATCGTCGTCGGCACGGCGACTTCCTTCTCCTTCTGCTTCGGCAAGTGGCTCCAGATCGCGCGCAGCGTCGGGTTGTCGTGCCCCTTGTCGAGCAGCACGGCGACGACGGCGAGCGCGCCATCGCCGCCCTTGTGGACCAGATGGGCGACCATCGCGTGCGCCTTGCCGTCGACCTTCTCTTCGCTCGGCTTGTGGAAGTGGAACTGGACCAACTCGTAGCGCGTGCCGCCGACATTGATCGTGCTGCCGGGCGCGTAGTTCACCTGGATCGTGTGTCCGTTGTCGATGACCTTCAGCGCCGACGGCTTGTAGTCGAACTTGATCTCCGGCAGGTCGGCCGCCCTGGCGCCGCGGATGTCGATCGGCGATTGCAGCTTGCCGAGCTGGCAGCTCGCGAACGCATGGTCGAGCGCGCCCCATTCGGTCGGGCCGCCGTGCTTGCCGTACGACCAGTGATGGCCTTCGGCCTGAACCAGAACAACGACGCTCGCCAGGGCCGCCATGGCGAAAGCGGCACGGATCGCGGCGACGACGTTCATGGCGGATCCCTGGTCGAGCGGCCCGATGCCGCACGCTCAATCTAGGACCCGCGGGCGCAAGCCGATATTGGACTTTGGTGCTGCTTGCTCAAGGCACGAAGGCGAGGAACACGAACGCCGCGAAGATGACTAGGTGGACGGCGCCCTGCATGACGTTGGTGCGGCCGGTGCCGAGCGTGATCGTGCCGACGGCGAAGGTGAGCAACAGGAGCACCAGGTCCTTCGGACCGAGGCCGAGCTGGAGCGGCATGCCGAGCAAGGTCGAGACCAGCGCGACCACCGGAATGGTCAGGCCGATGCTCGCGAGCGCCGAGCCGAGCGCGAGGTTCATGCTCGTCTGCAAGCGATCGGCGCGCGCGGCGCGCACGGCCGCCCACGTCTCGGGCGACAGCACGAGCAGGGCGATGACGATGCCGATCACCGTCGGCGGCGCGCCGGCTGCGTCGACGGCGCGCTCGAGCGTCGGCGAGAGCAGCTTGGCCAGGCCGATCACGCCGATCAGGGAGACGAACAGGAGGGCGAAGCTCGCCCAGGCAGCCTTCGCCGAAGGCGGCGGCGCATGCGCCGTTTCGTCGCCGGCGCCTTGCGGCGGCAGGAAGTAATCGCGGTGGCGAATCGTCTGCACGAAGACGAAGACGCCCCATAGAACGAGCGATGCGACCGCTGCGAAGGCGAGCTGCTTCGCGGTATAGCTGGCGCCCGGCGAGCTGATGGTGAAGGTCGGCAGGACGAGCGAGAGCGTTGCCAGCGCGATCAGCGCAGCGAGCGCGGCATTCGCGCCTTCGAGCCGAAACGACTGCTCGCGGTGGCGCACGCCGCCGACCACGACGCAGAGGCCGACCGCGCCGTTGCAGATGATCATGATCGCCGAGAAGATCGTGTCGCGCGGCAGGGCCGACTTGTCGGGACCGCCGGCCAGCATCATGGAGACGATCAGCGCCACCTCGATCACGGTGACGGCGATAGCGAGGATCAGCGTCCCGAACGGCTCGCCGACGCGGTGCGCGACCACCTCGGCGTGGTGCACCGAGGCGAGCACGGAGCCGATCAGCGCGAGGCCGGCGATGCTCGCCAGCAGCGCGCCGACCGGCATGGCGGCGCCGATGCCGACCAGGGCGATCGACAGCAAGGGAACCACCGAGGTCCAGGCGAACATGGCCCTAGGGTAGCGCCTCGAGCGCCGCGGACCGATCGGCCGCGACCTCCGCCTCGTCGGGCAGCTCGCCGCCGGCGTGAGCGCGCCCGGCGAACCTAGGCGGCGCTCACTCCTTCTCGGGCCCGACCAGCTTCCATTTGCCGGCCGGCTTCTCGCAGAACTTGTAGACGCTTTGCGCCTTCTGCTCGCCGTAGACGTTGGTGATCCGCAGGCGCCGGCACGACAGCCCGTTCCAGGTCAGCTTGTTCATCGGCACGACGGATCCCGACGCCGGCGTCTTGTCATTCTTCCATTCCAGGACCTCGCCTTCGGTCGGCGACTTCAACGCGGTGTCGACACGCGCCATCATGAGGGCGAGGTCGTCGTTGTTGAATTTCGCCCCGGGACCGTCCTTGAGGCCGAATTGGATGGCGTGGACCGGCCCCACCGTCCCGGCAACCAGGGCCGCCGAGCACGCGGCGGCGCGCAACCGTTGTGCCGTCATCATTTCTGGGCCGACCTCGGCGTCGTTCGCAGGATCGCCGCGACGACGGTAGAAGTTCTGCGTTTCTTGTTCATGGGAGTGGTTTCCCCTGCTGGAACATGCATCTTGACACCGCCATCGGCGAGAGCGCGAGTGTACTTTGGTGCAGGTAGTCCGGCGCCGGCCGCCTGGCATGGCGCCGTCATGAGCCTGGATGACGGTGCGCCGACCTCGCCAGCGCGACGCCGCCGGCCCGGATATCATCGAAAATCAACCTCCCACGCCCGGAACAGAACGAGAAGAGCGGCGTCGATCGAGCGTGATGATGTGTTCAGCGGAGACGGAACATGGCTGAGCCCACCGTGCATGTCGTCGATGACGACGAGTCCTTCCTGATCGCGATGGCTCGGCTCTTACGCGCCAGCGGATTCCTGGCGCGCACGTATTCGTCCGCGCGCGAGTTCCTCGCCGAGCGTGGTGCCGACGAGCCGGGATGCGTGCTCGTCGACCTGCGCATGCCGGACCTCGGCGGCCTCGAACTCCAGGCTGCACTCGCCGAAACCTCGTTTCCGCTTCCCGTCCTGTTCCTGACGGGTCATGCGGACACGGCGTCGACGGTGCGGGCAATGCGCGGCGGCGCCGAAGACTTCCTCGAGAAGACCGCGGCGAAAGAGGTTCTTCTCGATGCCGTGCGGCGCGCGCTCGAACGCAACGAGCACGAGCGCGAGGAGAGGTCGTACCGGGAGGAGCTTCGCGCCCGCTTCGCCGCGATCAGCACGCGCGAGCGCGAGGTCCTCGAGCACGTCCTGCGCGGCAGGCTCAACAAGCAGATCGCCGGCGATCTGGGGATCCACGAACGCACCGTCAAGGTCCATCGCAAGTCGATCATGACCAAGCTGAGCGTCAAGTCGGTCGCCGCCCTGGCGCAACTGAGCCAGGAAGCCGGGCTGGCCGTCCATTCCTGAACGGTCCGCGCTTTACCGTCGGGGACCGCACACCGTGGTGCGGCCGAAGATAGACTCCGTCGCCATGCACGGCGCAGACACGCAGGCTGGATGAGCCCGGTCACGGTCGTCTGGTCGATGATCGCCGCGGCGTGCCTGACGCTGGCTGCCGTTCATCTGCCGGTCTGGTGGCGCAACCGCGAAGCACGCGCGACGCTGGCGTTCTCGATCGCGGCGATCTGCACGGCAGCCATCGCCCTGTGCGAGCTGATGATGCTGAAGGCGCCGACGCCCGCCGCTTACGTCACGGCCCAGCGATGGATGAACCTGCCGATTGCATTGCTCCTGGTGGCGCTCGCGGCGTTCGCTCATCACTATCTCGATGCACGTCTGCGGTGGCTGGCGGTCACCGCCATCGTGCTGCGCCTGGTGTCGCTGGTGATCAACTTCAGCGTCGGGGAGAGCGCCAACTTCGTCCACGCCACGTCGTTGCGTGCGGTTCCGCTGATGGGCGAGCAGGTGTCGATGGCCATTGGCGAGCGAAATCCATGGCGAGTGATCGGTCAGATCGCGGTCTTCCTGCTGATGCTGTACTTCATCGCCGCGTCGGTGCACGCGTGGCGGCAAGGGCGACGAGCCGTGGCAGTGCTCGTCGGCGGCAGCCTCACGTTCTTCATGATGGCGAGCCTGGGCCGGGCGTTCCTCGTTTCCTGGCAGGGCGGCGACGCGCCGAGCACCGTCAGCCTCTTCGCCCTCGGCGTCATCGGCGTCATGGGCTACGCGCTCAGTGCCGACCTGCTGCGCGCCAAGCAACTTGTCGTCGAGCTGAGCGAGCGCGAGCGAGAGGCGGAGCTGGTTGCCGACGCGGCCAATCTCGGCACCTGGACGCGGGACATCGTCCGCGACAAAGTGCTCGCGAGCAAGAAGTTGCGCGAGCTGTTCGGCTTCGCGCCCGACGAGCGTCTCGACGGCGAGCGGCTGGCACAACGGGTCCATGTCGACGACCGCGCCGCGTTTCGCGACCGCTTGAGCCAGGCGGCGCGAAGGCGCGGCGAATACCAGGGCGAGTTTCGCCTCGTCTTGCCCGACGGCCGGCTGCGCTGGATCGCCGCCCTCGGGCGCGTCGACTCCGACGCCAAGGGCAACGCCTTGCGCAGTCGCGGCGCGTGCATCGACATCACCGCGGCGAAGGAAGCCGAGCAGGAGATGCTTCGCTTGCGCCAGGACATCGCCCACGTCGGCCGGGTCTCGGTGATGGGCCAGATCTCGTCGGCGCTCGCCCACGAGATCAACCAGCCGCTCGGTGCGATCCTGCGCAACGCCGAGGCGGCGGCGCTGTTCATGCAGGACGAGTCGCCCGACCTGCACGAGATCAGGGCGATCCTGGAGGACATCCGCAAGGACGACCAGCGCGCCAGCGCGGTGATCGACCGGATCCGCGCGCTGCTCAGGCACGAGGAGGTGGCGATGACCCGCCTCAACGTGCGCGGCCTGCTGGGCGACGTCGCGACGCTGCTGCGCCCGGACGCCGCGGCGCGCCACGTCGCGCTCGAGTTCGCGGTCCCCGCCGACCTGCCCGCGGTGCGCGGCGACCAGGTGCAGATCCAGCAGGTGCTGCTCAACCTGATCCTCAACGGGATGGACGCGCTCGAAGGGCTGAAGGACCGGCCGCGGTGGGTGTCGGTTACCGCGCGCCGCGATGGGCCGGCCGGCGTCGAGATCAGCGTGTCGGACAGCGGCCGAGGCATCGGCGCCGATCACTTCGCCCGCATCTTCGAGCCGTTCTTCACGACCAAGACCAAGGGCATCGGCATGGGGCTGTCGATCTCGCGCGGCCTCATCGAGGCGCATGGCGGGCGGCTCTGGGCCGAGAACACGGCCATCGGCGCGACGTTTCGATTCACGCTGCCGATCGCGAGCTAGCGTGGCACTAGCACCAAGGGGCACTGTCCAATAATTCTTGTACCTGCGATAAAAGGACAGCACTCGACAAATCGTGTCCCGACATGCCCCATCCCAGCAAGGAAACCCTGATGCACCAAGTCCCCAAGTCCGCAGCCGCAGTGGCCGAGAGCGCGCGATGGCGTCAGGCGTCCGGATCGATCGTCGCCGCAGCTGCCTTCGTGGGCGCTCTGGTTCCGTCGACCAGCTTCGCGCAGGTCGCTCCCACCAGCCTGCCGGTGCAGGGATCCGACTGGCACTACACCGCGACGATCTACGGCTACCTTCCGAGCGTCAGCGGGACTTCGTCATTCCCGGCCGACGGATCGGGAACGCGCCTCAATCTGGACGCAAGCATTCTCGACAAGCTCAAGGTCTTCGCGATGGCCACTGCGGGCGCCCACAACGGAACCTGGGGCGTGTTCACCGATGTCATCTACCTGAAGTTCCAGGCTTCGCAGTCGGCGAGCCGTGATTTCACGATCGGCAACGTCGGCCTGCCGGCCGATGCCAGCGCGGCCTTCGACTGGGAGATGAAGGGCACGGCGTGGACGCTGGCCGGCGAGTACCGCGTCGCGTCCGCCCCGTCCTTCACGGTCGACGTGCTCGCCGGCACACGTCTGCTCGACACGCGCCAGCACCTGCGCTGGAATATCGCCGGCTCGATCGGCCCGCTCGATCCGCAGTCTCGATCCGGCGAGATAGCGACGAGTCAGAGCACCTGGGACGCGATCGTCGGCGTCAAGGGTCGCTACGCGTTCGGCGAGGATCGAAAGTGGTCGGTGCCGTTCTATCTCGACGCGGGTGCTGGCGAGTCGCAGTACACCCTGCAGGCCGCCGGCGGGCTCGCCTACCAGTTCGGCTGGGGAGAGATCACCGCGATGTGGCGCTACCTCCGCTACGACCTGAAATCGAGCTCAGCCTTGCAGGATGTCCGCTTCAGCGGCCCTCTGATCGGCGCGACGTTCCGCTGGTAGACAGAGCGCCTCCTCCAGGCGGCGTGCAGCGATGTCTTTCGATTTCACCGGCAAGCGCGTCCTCGTCGCAGGCGCCAGTCGCGGCATTGGCCGGGCGATCGCGTCGCAGTTCGCGGCTGCCGGCGCCGACGTCGCGCTGTGCGCTCGCGGCAGTGCGACTCTGGAGGAAGCCCGCGCCGACATCGCGCGCGGCGGCCATCGCGTCCACGCCATGACCTGCGACCTCGCCGACGCGGCGTCGATCGCCGCCTGGGTGCCGGCCGCGGCCGAGGCGCTGGGCGGAATCGACGTGCTGGTCAACAACGCCTCGGGCTTCGGCATGGGCGACGACGAAGAAGGCTGGGCCGCGGGCCTCTCGGTCGACGTTCTGGCGATGGTGCGCAGCTCGCGCGCCGCGCTGCCCTGGCTGCAGCGCTCGGGTGCCGCCGGTGGCGCCAGCATCGTCCACATCTCGTCGATTGCCGCCTTCCGGCCCTCGACGCGCACGCCTGCGTACGCGGCCGTCAAGGCGGCGATGAACAGCTACACCGGCAGCCAGGCGGCGCTGCTGTCGCGCCAGGGCATCCGCGTCAACGCGATCGCGCCCGGGTCGATCGAGTTCCCCGGCGGCGTCTGGGACCAGCGCAAGACCGACAACCCGACCCTCTACGAGCGCACTCTCAAGAGCATTCCGTTCGGCCGCTTCGGCACCGCCGACGAGGTCGCCGAGGTGGCGCTGTTCCTGTCTTCGCCGCACGCGCGCTGGGTCACGGGGCAGGTGCTGAGCGTCGACGGCGGGCAACTGCTCGGCGCCTAGGCGTGCCGGCATCGCCCGACGGCCAGCTGGCGTGGGCGCCCGATCGCGCCCTCGAGCTCGTCGCTCTCG
>Ga0068858_100001651_pt1 | contig 22784 bp, 23 predicted proteins | sample KBSSwiS12_FD_66589 | JGI IMG/M metagenome (GOLD analysis project Ga0068858, IMG submission 66589) | Switchgrass rhizosphere microbial communities from Kellogg Biological Station, Michigan, USA - KBS Switchgrass S1-2 | ecosystem: Host-associated > Plants > Roots > Rhizosphere > Soil ...
TCGGCGGAACCGGCTGCCGCCCATCCAGATAGCGCAGCATCGATTTCGCCGTTGCGTGGCTGTTGGCGATCAGCCCGTGGGCGAGCGTGGCCATCGTCTCGATCCGCCGACTATGGGTATTGGCGCCGCTCGGCCGCGCATATTCCGGATATTCGATCGGGATAAGATCATGGACCAGGCAGATGAAGCGCGCATCCTCGGCGCGCAGCTTCGCGCGCACCCGCCTGGGACGATCGAGATGATGCGGCGAGGCCTGGAGATAATAGCGTCGGACTGAGCTGTTCGCACGCGGCACGCGACGGGGATGGAGGCGGATGAGGGAGCGGGTGGCCGACGTCAGCATCGCACCCCGCGCCGGGGCGCCGGGATTGGACCAGCGCATTTCGGTGTCGTCCAGGAAGCGGGCCACCGCTTCGGCGGGGAAGCGCCCATAGAAGCCGAAGGGATTGATACCGGCGAAGCTCAGGCGATTTGGGATCAGCGCCATCAGCTGGCGCGCATAGGTGAGCTCGACCCGATCGATCCCGGTGGGCAGCGGATGAAGTACCCGTGACAGAAGTCGTGAAAGGTCGAGGATGACCTCGACACCCTCGGCCAGAGATGACGATTCGAGGGGCGTGCCGGGCGCGGCCATGGTCGACATGGCCGCGTTCTTATCGCCAGCGGGCGCCGCCGTCACGCGTCTCCGAACGCGTCGATCGCATCGAGCCTCTGCAACGCTACCGCTTCGACAAAATTCTGCCTGCTCGCCTGGTCGTCGGTCTCATGAAGAAAAAATCCCGCCACGAAGTAGGTTACGGCGGCACCCTCCTCACCTCTGCCAGCCTTGAAGCGAACATGCAGCGCGTGGGGGACGGGCGAGGCAGGAAGCTCGAAGGTGATCCACTTTTCCACGCGCGCCTCGATCAGGCCGTCCATCTGGGCATCGCCTGCCCGCGCCGACCATAGGGCTTCGCGATGGTCATCGCCGACCAGCTTGAACAGCATCCGCAACGGGCCATGCGCGTCGGATATGGGGATTTGCAAGTCCGCGCCATCATGATGGATCCGACAGCCACGCTCCTCCGGCCAGGACCAGCCGAGATTGGCGCGGAAGCTTTCGCCCGTGCGCATCCCGCGCCAGATGCGCGTCGATCCGTTGCGGCCGATCCCGTGCCAGCGTCCGATCCGCGCCGCGGGCGGGTGCGGCATCACGACCGCTGCGCCGCGTGACGCGAAGCTGTCGAGCTCGCGCCCGATCTGGCGCGCAAGATCCTTCCAGCCCCGCGCTCGGAATCCGGCCAGGATATGGGCTTCCGCGGCACGACGATGATCGGCATCGACGATGAGTCGCTCGGCCCCGTCAGCCAGCGCGCGGGAAGAGCCCGCCTCCACATATAGAGCGAATGCTCCGCCCGCCTCGGGCAGCGAGGCCGCGTCCGAGATTAGCGGCACCTTGCCGTGGCAAAGCGATTCGGTCACCGGCAAACCCCAGCCTTCGTAGAGGCTGGGATAGATGGTGAAGAGACAAGTGCGGTAGAGCACCGACAGTTCTTCGTCCGCCAGGCGCGTCAGCATCTTGACCTTGGCGGCGATCACCGGATCATTGGCGGCGCGATCATAGACACGGTCGTTCAGCCAGCCGCGATTGCCGACGCAGACCAGGTCAGGGACAGCGTCGGCACCCAGCCGCTGGACGAGATCGGCCCAGGCATCGAAGGCGATGAGGTGGCCCTTGCGCGACTCGATGGTCGAGACGAACAGCACGAAGCGGCCTGGCTGCAGCTTCCAGCGATCGAGATCCCGATCGGGCAGCGCGGTCTGCCCCTCGCGCCGGAAATCGGCATCGAGCGGCACGACCGCGACATTCTCCGGATCAACGATGTGGCCGAGCGTCTCGGCGACCGCGAGCAGGTCCTTCTTGGTCGCTTCGGAATTGACCAGGAAATGATCGGCAAGATCGAACACGCCGATGACCCAGCTGATGAAGTCCTGTGTCAACCCCCGGACACAATGTTCGGGGGCCATGACCGGGATCATGTCGTGGACGAAGGGGATGTAGCGGATGCCATGGGTCAGCTTGGCATGGCGAACGAACAGAAAATAATTCTGCAGCCACCAGCTGGTGCCCAGATTCACCAGCGCGGCGCCATGGGGAAATTCGAACGGCACTGTCAACGACAGGAACAGCCGCAGCCCGGCCACTGCTTCTACCCATGCCGGTTCGGCCGGATCGCCACCGGACGTGCTCAGTTTCACGATGGCCTGCATCCTTGCCATCGGCAGTTCGAGCCATTCGTCCCGGCCATCGATGAAACAGCAAAGACGGATGTCGCGACCGTCGCCCTCGCTCAGCGCCCCCTGGATCGTCTCGATCTGGACACGCTGGATACCGGTCGGCAGCCTGGCGCGATTATAATAGGCGATCAGATCCGAGATGTCGAAGACGAGTGCGGGACCCGATGGCGCGACGTCGTCCGCCGGCGCCAGCTCTTCGATCACGATGCGGCGCAGTTCGGTGAGCAGGGGCACTTCCGTCTTGCCGCGCGGCAAGGCGGCCAGTTCCTCGCGCAGCATCGCGAGAAGATGGTCGCGACCATGCTCGCCGAGCGTCGCGAGCAGGACGAGAAGCTCATCGCTCTCGCTCTGCGAGCGCTCGCCGGCGGCAAGCGCCTGGAGAAGGGCGCGGACCGCATCCTCGCGGCGACCCAATCTTTTACAGACATGGGCCAGAAAGATGAACGCCTCGGAAAGATCGGGTCGCAGCGCCGCCGCGCGGCGGTAGGCATCGAGGGCCTGGTCGAGGATCTCAGCTTCCTTCAGGGCGTGGCCGAGCTGAATCCAGATGTGGAACAGATCGGGCTGTTCCTCCACCGCGGCCCGATAGGCGGCGGCGGCGGCGGGCCAATCGCGCCGCGTCCTGGCTGCATCGCCGCGGCGCACATAGATCCGCGCCGGCGAATCGCTTTCGTTGCGCAGCAGCGCGAACAGACGACGGAACAGGCGGAAATAGCGCCGCATTATCAGCGAGGCAGAGCGCGAAGGAGCTCCGCGAGCGCAGTGCCAAATACAAGGAACATCGGGAAAATCATCCAGTGTGGCGCCAACCGCTGCTCCGTACTGGAGGCGCGAATGGGCCGCAACCTCTTCCGATGCGATGGCACTGGACAGGACCACCCGGTCCCGGCAATCCCTGCTCCGCAGGTTGGGAGCATTGCATGCCAGTGAAGTTGATCCACACCCGCCGGTTCGGTGATGACCGCGGCTGGTTCTCGGAAACCTATCATCGGCCGCGCTGGACCGATCAGGGGGTCGACTGCGAGTTCGTGCAGGACAATCACAGCTTTTCGGCCCACGCGGGTACGATTCGGGGCATCCACTTCCAGACCGCACCCTTCGCCCAGGCGAAATTGGTGCGCTGCACACGCGGCCGGATCATGGACTATGCGGTCGACCTCAGGGCCGGGTCGCCGACCTATGGGCGCCACGTCGCCGCCGAACTGAGCGCCGAGAATGGCGACCAGCTTTATATGCCGGTCGGCTTCGGCCATGCCTTCGTGACGCTCGAGCCCGACACCGAGGTCATGTACAAGGTGTCGGCAGTCTATGCTCCGGAAAGCGACGGGGGCCTCCGCTGGGACTGTCCCGACATAGCGATCGTCTGGCCGCTACCGGCGGAGGGGCCGACGCTGTCCGCCAAGGATGCCGCGTTGCCGACGCTCGCCGACTGGGTTAGCCCGTTTGCCTATGACGGCGAGCCGCTCGGCGCGCTGTGAACGGAGGACAGATGCGTATTTTGGTCACCGGCGGCGCGGGATTCATCGGATCGGCGCTGGTCCGTCATCTTATCGGCGAAACATCCCATGAGGTGCTGAACCTCGACAAGCTCACTTATGCCGGTCTGCTAAGTTCGCTGGCGCCGATCGACGGCAACCCTCGCTACCGCTTCGTCAAGGGCGACATTTGCGACGCCGCGCTGGTCGCGCGCCTGCTCGCCGAGTTCCAGCCCGACGTCATCGCCCATCTTGCCGCCGAAAGCCATGTCGACCGGTCGATCGATGGTCCCGGCGAGTTCATCCAGACCAATCTCGTCGGGACGTTCACGATGCTGAACCAGGCGCTCGGTTATTGGCGCGGGTTGAGCGAAGAGAGGCGGACGGCGTTCCGTTTCCACCATATTTCGACCGATGAGGTATTCGGTTCGCTCGGCGACGAGGGCTTCTTCACCGAGACCACGCCTTATGACCCGCGCTCGCCCTATTCGGCGTCGAAGGCCGGATCGGACCATCTGGTCCGTGCCTGGGGGCACACCTATGGGCTGCCGGTGCTCGTCACCAATTGCTCGAACAATTACGGGCCTTATCATTTCCCGGAGAAATTGATTCCGCTGATCATCATCCGCGCGCTGGCAGGCGAGCCGCTGCCGGTCTATGGCGACGGCAGCAATGTTCGTGACTGGCTCTATGTGGAGGATCACGCGCGGGCGCTGCGGGCGGTGTTCGAGCGCGGCCGCCCCGGCGAAACCTACAATGTCGGCGGCAATTCGGAACGCCGGAACCTTGAGGTCGTCGAGACAATTTGCGCGACGCTCGACCGGCTGAGCCCTCGCGCCGACGGCAAGGCTTATTCGAGCCAGATCACCTTCGTCGCCGATCGGCCAGGCCATGATCATCGCTACGCGATCGATGCCTCGAAGATCCGCGCCGAACTGGGCTGGGAACCTCAGGCTCGCTTCGAGGACGGCATAGAGCGGACCGTCGGCTGGTATCTCGAAAACCGCGACTGGTGGGGCGATATCCTCGCCGGCCGCTACGACACGGGCCGGCTCGGCTTGGCGAGCAAGGGCTGACCATGGCACATATCCTCGTCACCGGCGGACAAGGTCAGGTCGGTCGCGAGCTCGCTCGGATCGACTGGCCGGCCGGCGTGGCGCTCCATCTGCCGGAACGGAACGAACTCGACCTGACGTCGCGCCGCGCAGTCGATGCCTTGCTTGCCGCGGGCGGCTATGACGCGATCATCAATTGCGCGGCGTTCACCGCGGTGGACAAGGCCGAATCGACGCCGGAAGAAGCCTTTCAGATCAACGGCCAGGCGCCTGGCTGGCTCGCGGCATCGGGAATCCCGCTGATCCAGGTTTCGACCGACTATGTCTTCGACGGATCCAAGCCCGCGCCCTATGTCGAGGATGATCCGGTCGCGCCGCTGGGCGTCTATGGCCAATCGAAGCTGGAAGGCGAGCGTGCGGTGCTAAGCGGGCGGTCCCGCGCGGTTGTCCTGCGCACTGCCTGGGTTCTTTCGCCCCACCGCGGCAATTTCCTCAAGACGATGTTGCGGCTGGCGGGACAGCAGGACAAGCTGCGCGTCGTCGACGACCAGCATGGCTGTCCGACCTCGGCCCGCGACATCGCGGGTGCGCTCGCGGCGATCGTCCAGCGGCTGATCGCGGATCGCGATGCGCCGACCGGTATCTATCACTTCGTCAATGGTGGAGAAGCAAGCTGGTGCGATCTCGCGCGCGAGATCTTCGCGATCAGTGCCGCGGCCGGGGGACCGTCCGCCGATGTCGAGGGCATCGGCACCGCCGACTATCCGACCGCCGCACGCCGTCCCGCCAATTCGCGGCTGTCGACTGCGAAGATCAGCGCGGATTATGGCATCGTGCCGCGCGACTGGCGCCTCGCCGTGCGAGAGATTATGGAAGAGCTGGGGCGGACCGGCGGTCTTGGGGGCACAAGCAAGTGAAAGGTATCATATTGGCCGGCGGCTCGGGCACCCGGCTCCACCCTATGACGGTCGTCACGTCGAAACAGATGATGCCGGTCTATGACAAGCCCATGATCTACTACCCGCTGTCGACGCTGATGCTGGCGGGCATCCGCGAGGTGCTCGTCATCTCGACGCCGCGCGACACGCCGGGTTTCAACGCTCTGCTCGGCGATGGCAGCCAATGGGGCATGACGATCGACTATGCCGTGCAGCCGAGCCCTGACGGTCTCGCGCAGGCCTATATCATCGGGGCGGATTTCGTCGGCGACGGGCCGTCGGCGCTGATCCTCGGCGACAATATCTTCTACGGCCATGGCTCGACCGAGCTGTTCCACCGGGCGACGCAGCGGAGCAGCGGCGCCACAGTCTTCGCCTATCATGTCACCGATCCCGAGCGTTATGGCGTGGTGGCGTTCGATCAGGCGATGCGGGCGATATCGATCGAGGAAAAGCCCGAGAGGCCGCAGTCGAACTGGGCGGTGACCGGCCTCTATTTCTATGACGCGGACGTGGTCGGCATCGCCAGATCGCTCAAGCCTTCGCCGCGCGGAGAGCTTGAGATCACCGACGTCAACAAGGCCTATCTCGCCGCGGGCAAGCTGTCGGTCGAGCTGATGGGGCGCGGCTATGCCTGGCTCGATACGGGCACGCCGGACAGCCTACTTGAAGCCGCCGAATTTGTCCGTACGCTGGAGAAGCGGCAGGGTTTCAAGATCGCCTGTCCCGAGGAGGTAGCCTATGATCAGGGTTTCATCGACGCGGGGCAGCTCGAACAGCTCGCCGATCGACTGGGGAAGAGCGCCTATGGCATATATCTTCGCGACACGGTGCTGATGCGGTGATGCAGAACGCGCGTTACATCGCCGCGGGGCTCAGCGACGCCGACATGATCTGGCTGCTGTCGATGGGCAAGCTGCGCACGCTCGTCGCGGGCGACCGGCTGGTGACCGCCGGGAAGCCCGTCCAGGATCTGTTCTTCGTCATCAGCGGCGAGGTCAGCGTCGTTCTCGAAAGCGGCAGGCGGGTCGCGACGCTCCATCGCGGCGACGTCGTCGGCGAAATGTCGTTCGTCGAGAAGGCGGCGCCGCAGGTCTCGGTGATCGCGTTGGAGCGCAGCGAAATTCTGGCGATCCCCCGCAAACTGATCCTCGCCCGCTTCGAGGAGGAGCCGGTCTTCGCCTGGCGCTTCTATCGCGCGCTCGCCGTGTTCCTGTCCGAGCGCCTGCGCGAGACGACCGCCGTCGTCCGCCACGGCAACGAGGACGAGGCCAAGCGCGAGAAGGCCGACAAGGCGGCCCGTATCCGTTTCACGAGGCTGTTCAGCAAATCGGGACCCTGAACGAGCGAGCGGCGCGGCCGCCGCCTCCGACATGCGTTCAACCTGCGGAAAGCTCGATCGGGCTATGACCGGGCCTGGAGAGGCGGGTTGGCACGACAGGCGAACGGACATTATGGATCCGGCATGGCGCGACGGCTGCTCGCCGCCTCGGGCGCGGCGCTGCTGCTCCTGCTCGGCGCGGCCCACCTCGCAGCGGACGATCTCGGCCCGGTCGCCGCCCCGACAGCGCATGTCGTGCCGGTCGCCGCCGAGGCAGCCGAGCCCCGCCGGGAACCGATCAGCGTCGTCCTCATCCCGGCGGTGCCCAGCGCCGCGACCGCCCTCGACGACACGATCGCCGAACTCGGTCAGAGGTTTCGCGGCGAGGTCGGCATCGCGGTGCGCGACGTGCAGACCGGATGGACCTCGCACCATCGCGGCCTCGACTATTTCCCGCAGCAGAGCGTCAGCAAATTGTGGGTCGCGCTCAGCCTGCTCGACCAGGTCGACCGCGGCCGGCTCGATCTCACGCGCGAGATCACCGTGCGCAGCGAGGACCTGACCCTGTTCCACCAGCCGATCCGCACGCTGGCCCAGCGGCCCGGCGGTTTCCGAACGACGTTCGACGATCTGCTCGCCCGCGCGTTGACGCAGAGCGACAATAGCGCCAACGACCGGCTTCTGACCCAAGTCGGCGGGCCTGATTCGGTTCGCGCGACGCTGACGCGCAAGGGCATCTCGATGGTCCGTTTCGGCCCCGGCGAACGCTTTCTGCAGAGCGACATAGCCGGTCTCGAATGGCGCCCCGAATATCGGATCGGCAGCCGCTTCGCCGATGCGCGCGCCGCCTTGCCCGACACTGTCCGCCAGACCGCCTTCGACGCCTATGTCGCCGACCCGGTCGACGGGGCGACGCCGATCGGGATCGTCGACGCGCTGGCACGGCTGAAGCAGGGGCGGCTGCTCTCGCCCGGCGCGACCGACCATATGCTGGCGGTCATGGCGCGGACGCGGACCGGCGCGCAGCGGCTGAAGGGCGGGCTGCGCGACGGCTGGACCCTGTCGCACAAGACCGGCACCGGACAGATCTTTGCGGGCGAGCAGGCCGGCTATAACGATGTCGGCATCCTCAGCTCCCCCGAAGGTCGCCATTACGCGGTCGCGGTGCTGATCGGGAAGACAAGCCGGCCGTTGCCCGAACGGATGAAGCTGATGCAGCGCGTGGTCGAGGCGACGATCGACTATGACAGCCGGCTGGCGCGGCAAAGGGCGGCCGTGGCGGAGCCGGCGCAGGAACCGGGCCGCCTCGCTCAATGATACCCTGGTTTTCCCGGAAACCGGAGGCGGCCGAGGACAGGTCGCCCGCCGCCGGAGACGAGGTGGCGCGCGCATCGCCTGGCCGGTCATGGCTGCGTCGCCCATCCTGGCGCGCGATCGCGAAAACGACCATGGTCACGCTGCTCGGCGTGTTGCTGGCGGCGATCGGCTGGGCAAGCTGGGTCGCGCCGCCCTGGGGGCCGATGGAGCCGCCCGAGCAGCCGACCTTCATCTTCCTGGCCGCCGACGGCGTGCCGATCGCGCGGCGCGGCGCGCGCGATGCGCCGGTGGTCGCGTCGCGGCTGCCGCTGCGGGTGCGCGGCGCCTTCATCGCGATCGAGGACCGGCGCTTCGCCGATCATTTCGGGATCGATCCGCGCGGCCTGATCCGCGCGTCCTGGCGCAACTTCCGGGCGGGCGGGGTCGTCGAGGGCGGCTCGACCATCACCCAGCAGCTCGCCAAGAACGCCTTTCTGAGTTCGGATCGCAAATATGCCCGCAAGCTGCAGGAGGTGATCCTCGCCATCTGGCTCGACGCGTGGCTGAGCAAAGACGAGATCCTCTCGCGATACCTGTCGTCGATCTATTTTGGCGACGGCGCCTATGGCCTGCGCGCGGCGGCGCGGCATTATTTCCAGAAGGCGCCCGAGGATCTGAGCGTCGCCCAGGCGGCGATGCTGGCCGGCATGGTGAAGGCGCCGAGCCGGCTCAATCCGACCGTCGACCTGCCGGCGGCGCAGGCGCGCTCGCGGCTCGTCCTGGCCGCGATGGCCGATGAGGGGATGATAACCGCCGCCGAACTGCCCGGCATCCGCCCCGCCGTGCCTCGCCTGGCGCCGGACGAGCTGCCCGCCGGGACCTATTTCGTCGACTGGGTCGCCGAGCAGGCCGCGGCGGCGGCGGGCGAACGCGGCGGGCAGATCGAGGTGCGCACCACGCTCGACCCGCGGCTGCAGAAGGCGGCGATCAAGGCGCTGACCTCGGTCCTCACGAGCTATGGCGCGCCGGTCCATGCGACGCAGGCGGCGCTGGTGGCGATGACCCCCGACGGCCGCGTCGTCGCGATGGTCGGCGGACGCAGCTACAAGGCGAGCCCCTATAACCGCGCGACCCAGGCGAAGCGCCAGCCCGGTTCGGCGTTCAAGCTGATCGTCTATCTGGCCGCGCTCGAACATGGCTATACCCCCGAAACCCCGGTCGAGAACGGCCCGCTCACGATCGATGGCTGGAGCCCGAGCAACTATGGCGGACGCTTCGGCGGGCCAATGCCGCTGCGTAGCGCCTTCCAATGGTCGAGCAATGTCGCCGCCGTCCGGGTGGCCGAGGATATCGGGCGCGACGCGGTCGCCGAGACAGCGCGGCGGCTGGGCATCGAGTCGCGGCTGACGGTGGGGCCGTCGATCGCGCTCGGCACGTCGGGGATGACGCTGATCGAGCTGACCGCGGCCTATGCGGCGGTTGCCGGGGGGCATTATCCGGTCGAGCCGCGCGGGCTGGCCGGCCCGGCCGGTGAGCGGGAGCGCGGCGGCAATCTGAGCCCCGAGGTGCGCGAGGCGATGCTCGATCTGCTGTGGACCGCGACCAACCAGGGCACCGGCCGCGCCGCCGCGCTCGCGATCCCGAGCTTCGGCAAGACCGGCACGACCCAGAATTACCGCGACGCGGTCTATGTCGGTTTCGCCGGCGGGCTGGTGACCGGCGTGTGGGTGGGCAATGACGATGATGCGCCGATGCTGGGGGTGACGGGCGGCAGCCTGCCGGCGAGCATCTGGAAGAGCTTCATGAGCCAGGCCGACCTGCGCGCCGAGGATCTGCGGCTGCCGCCCCGCCTCGAACTGGCGATCGAGCAGCGGATGGCGGCGATGCGGCTGGCCGAGGAGCAGCGCCAGATCGACGCGCTGCTGACCGAGATCGGCGAGCTGGAGGCCGAGGAACAGGCGGGGATGTCGCCGCTCGAACGCTTCTTCGAGCCGCTGATCCCCCGCTTCCTGCGCCGCGACCGCGATGGCGCCGCCGAGCCTGGCCCGGCCGATGAGGATGTTTTCGGCAATGCCGGTGTGCCGAGCTTCGAGGAACGGCGCGGCGAGCTCGAGCGCCGGCGCGACGAACTGCGCTTGCGCCGCGAACAGCGGCTGCGCGATGCCGAGCCGGTGGCCCCGGAACCCTAGCAAAGTGTCGCCTATGAGCGACATTTCCCGGGTGCATGGGGTTGAGTGGTCGTTTTTTTGTTTTTTCGCGCGCGGGCCGGTGACGGGCGCGAGCGCGCGGCGGCTACGATCGGCGTAGCGAGGCTGCCCCCGGGGAGTGACACGATCCATGAAAGTAGCGATAGCCGAGAATATCCTACAGAACAAATAGGGAACAAGAATGGGGTGCCGGGTTCGCTTCCGCCGCGATGGCTTGATCCCGAGCAATGCCGGTGCGGTCCGGAAAGTCCATAATTGCGCGAGATGGGCGAGTCGGATCGTGACGTTCGACCGCGATAGAATTGGGCGCCAGCTGGTGCTTTCAAACATTCCAGAAGCGATTGAAGCTGGTCAGCGACGGGCTTGCCGGCGCGCCTTACCTCGCCGGCGACGAATTCACCGCCGCCGACATTTCGGTGAGCTACGCCTTGGACCTGGGCCAGAGGAATTGCGGCATCACACTAGGCGAAGCCGAGCAAGCCAATCTCGCCCGCAATATGGGCCGCGATGCGTACAAGCGCGCGATGGAGCGCTCGCATGAAGGGGTGGGCAGCTGATCTGATATTTGGGGGGCGAGAGGACAGGATTCGCGCTTCCAAACCTATGGTGCGGGCAGAATGCGTTGTTGCGAACCTCCGGTGGCCCATGCCGCCGCCGTAGGACATTCGACAGCCTAAGATGGCTTCCTGAAACCTACCCTTTGTTTGTCGAGCTGGTGCGGTAGGGCAATCGACCGGCGTTGGGACTCACCGGTCGTTCCTTCGCGGAGTGTTTAACGGCAGGTTCTTCGCCAATTCCCGACACTAGCGGTTGCCCGACCGGCCAAGCACAGCGACTGCAGCGCGGTCGATTACGGACCGCCGGCTTTTGGTCACCAATCTTGGGATAGCTGACGCTCGTTAAGCGAGGCTTTGCGGCGGCAAAGACACGCCATGATCGCTCCCCCACTTACACCGGTGTGAGTCGGGATGTTCGCGAGCAGACGACCAGCTTCTTCGCGCCGCGGGTCATGGCAACGTAAAGATGGCGCCGGTCCATGTCGCCGGGATCGAGGATGACCGCAGTGTCCGCTTCGAGACCCTTGAGGAGCAGTGTGCTGCCAACCGTTCGTTGTGCGAGCGGACGCCCGATCAGGCGAGAGCGCTCCCGCTCCTGCACCGCCGCATCGGCCGGCGAGAGGTCGGGACAGTCCGCACAGCTCTTCAGCATCCTCATCGCACCGCGGAATATAGCCGGCCGGTGCGGGCGGACGCCTTGTTCCTGGCCGATTTCGACGAGGACGTCAGCAATCGCACCATAGGTCGGAGATTCCACAAGCCTAACCGCGGCGGCTTCTGCGGGTGACGCCGGTCGGCGCTCTCGCCCCGCCTTCAATGTCGCGACGCGACCCACAAGGTTGTTCGCGCCGGTGTTGGTCATAACGATGGTCGCAAAGCTGGCGACGTGTTGCAGGAGCTCGGGTGATGCCAGGTTGAGGCCTTCGCCAAAGGTGACCAAATCGCGCATGTCGACATTCTCCACCGTTACGGCGCCATGGATCTGACTAGCGAATTGGCGTTGACCGGTCGGGTTTCTGGAATCCGCGATGATCAGAACCTTTTCGTTGTGCGCCGCCGCGACCGCGCCCGCCCGCAACCGTCTCTGATGATCCTCGGTGCCGTCGAGGTGAACCCAGCTGACGTTTCTGACGGGAGCGGACGAAAGTTCTATCGCCTGACCGGCGATCAAAGCCCGCCGCACATCGAGGAGATATTCACCGAAGGCCGTCTCGCCTGCGTTCAGCCATCGCCAGGGATGCGTGAGTTCTGCTGCGAGGGGAAACTGCACGCAGACGTGTCGATCCCAATCGGCCAGGGCGTTGCCTTGAAAGCCGAAGATCGCCTGCATAGGGTCACCCAGCACGCAGGTGCGCAAACTCTGGGCGGCGAACCACACAATGGCATGCTGAATTTCTGAACAGTCTTGGTACTCATCGACGATCATCCGATCGTAGGTTGCGGCCAAGACGTCAGCGATGTGACCATCCCGAAGCAGCACGGCGGCGGCACGACGGATCTGTGGATAGTGAGATCTCGGGTTCGATACGGTGAGGATCGCCGGATCACAGGCGCCTCGTTTTGGAAACATCGTCAGCAGCCGCATGCACCAACCGTCGATCGTCGTCAGTCGGTAGTGCGATGGTTCCACGCCCGCCTTGTCGAGCCGCGAGCGAAGGGCGGCGACCCCGGCGTTTGTGTGGGTAAGAACCAGGATCGGCTTTGGTCCGACATGGCGTGTCAGCGCCACCGAGATGAGGTGGGTCTTGCCACAGCCGGCTGGGGCCGTGACGGTTCCATGATCGATCGCGAGGAGATCGACGTCAGGCACTCGCGCACCAACCGAAAAGGGCCTCGACGACATTGCGGAGATCGGCGTGGGCATTTGGCAGATCGGGTCCGACGATGTCTCGGGCAACGTCCTCCATCGCACTGACAGTCTTAAACCAAGGGTTCTTGTTGGACTTGGCGGCTTTCGCGAGTGTCTCGCGTATCTGGGGCGTCATGGTCCCGCGACAGTCCGCGAGGGTAAGCGTGCCGCCGGACGCGCCCTTGATATGCGCCTCGATCAGATCAGTTTCGTGGAGCTCTTCGGCCCGCGCAAGAAGTCGATGCACGGCTGCATCACTGACCAGATAGAACAACGCGTGCTCAAGCGCATAGTTGGCATTCCATTTGAATAGCGTACCGCTGTTGAAGGTGAAAAGCGCTTCCTGGGCGTTGTCGGGCTGGACGTCGTCATCTCGCAGCACGGCACACCGATAACCGAGACCGCGGATGACGTTCGCGCGCCCATAGATCTTGTTCACGCCACCCGCGTCGACCAGGACAGCCCCCAACGCGTTCAGCGATACGTGGCCAGTCGCAACGAAGTGTAGATCGAGCCCACGCATCAGCCCGACTTCGCTCGCTCCTTCGCAAACGACGACCGAACGCGACAGAAACGCCTCCGGCTGAGACCGGATAGTTCCCTGGATCGGATCGGTCGTGCCGACGAGATCAAGCTTGTGGGCGCCGGCAAGCTTTCGCACGACCCACAGCTGATCGCCGCGGAGTTCGCGCAGCGCGACAGGCGAATGGGTTGTGAGAAATGCCTGGATCGGTGGGGGCGTTTCCTTCGCACCGATCGCTCCTAGCAGGCGGATGATGCGGTGCGGCTCTAGCCCATGCTCGAGTTCGTCGATGAGAAGAACGCTCGATTCCTTGGCGGCCTTCCGCTGAAGGCCCGCTACTAGCAAACGGGTCGATCCAACGCCGAGAGCGCGGAGCGGTACGCCGTCATCACCATGCAGTGCGATGGTGCCGCCGCTGAACGACACCGAGTGCGCATCAAGCATGGCCTTGAGTTTGTCACCGGCCGGGATTCCAAGCTCACGCGCTGTTTCCGCCACGATCTTGAGCGTTTCGCCAAGCTGAGCATCGGCCAGATCGCCGAACGCCCTTCTTGCATCACGGGCTGCACTAGCCAAGGCGGCTGACGTGTCAGCTTTCTCGTCGGTCAGACGGTTGAGAACAGAGCCGCGGCGCCAGGCGAGGTTGCTGTCGGCCAACACACCTATGCGGGTCGGCGACAAACGAACGCGATCGCCCCACGTTAGATTTCGCGCGAGGCCCTGCGCCTTCGCTCTGTCTGACACGAGCGACCAGACCGGGTCGAGATCGCTGCCAATTTGCAAGCGAACCGAGAGCACCGTCTCTTTTCCGGCCTCGGGCTCGTCTTCAATCGTTTTCGTCGTCGGATCAAAGCTGCGAACGTAGGCACCATAGGTGTCCATACTCTTCAGCGCATCGGAGAGGTCGCCGATGGTGATCGTGATTACCACGGGCGCCGTGACATCGAGGCCATGAAAGTCGGCGTCAGTGAATTGAACGGTCCGACGAGCGCCGAGGCAGAGGTCGATGGCATCGAGAATCGATGATTTGCCAGCGTCGCCTGGCCCGATCAGGCAATTAACACCCGCGCACGGGTGCCAATCCAACTTCTCAATGCAGCGAAAATTCTCGATCGCGATATGGCGGATCTGCGCCATTGCCCCTCCCCATCGTGCGACATTGGCATACTCAATTTTGCCCTAGCATCTGATGCCATAGGTGGGCACTCAAGGTCGAAGCGAATTCGGTCCAAAGACTGCATTCGGTGAAAGTGGGAGACCAAGCGTGCGCGAGGAGAGTGTCCCGAATGACATGCGCCCGCTGTGTCTATAGCCTTTTTTATTGGTTCTCGCGGTTCGAGTTCGCGCCGATGGAAGCTCGGATCCTGCGGACGACGAAGGTCGGCGAGGCCGCGATACCTGGTTCCATCGGCAGCTTCTGTCAGGACCAGACGTTCGCGGTGGCTGATCTGAACGGCCAGGCCCGGTCGCAAGCGGTCCTTAGCCCGATGAGAGACAGTGTCCGCTTTGCTCTATCAGTGCCCCGATAGCTGTCGTTCCGCGCCGTCCCCGATGCCTGCCGCTGACCTAATCGAACGCATCGTCACACAGCGCCTCAAAAAAACACACAGCGCCGACGCGTCGGGTGACGCGCCGGCGGGGGTTGCGAAGCTGGGACAGGCGCGCGCGCGTCAGGCGGCGGCGGGGAGGGCCGTCTGGCGCTGCTTGCGGCGCAGCGCGGTGCCGACCGCGCCGAAGCCGATCAGCATCAGCGCCCAGGTCGCGGGCCCGGGCACCGCGGCGACATTCTCGATCGGCCAGCCGATCGCGAAGGTCTGGTTGGTGGTGCTCTTGGGAAGGCCGTTGAGCTTCAGGCCGGTGTCGGTGATCGTGTAGACACGGTCATTGGCGTCGGCGAGGCTAGTATGGTTGCCGGCCACATAGTCCGTGAACAGATCCTGATATTCTCAGCCGCGAGCGGGAATCACCTCGATCTTCAGCGGGGTTCCGCCGGCGGCGATTGCGAGCAGCAGATCGATATTGGGGTGCGCGCCCGGATTGCTGCGGGCATCGGCGCTATGTTCGGCGAAAACCACAAGGCCATGTTCGGCGGCTATTGCGTCCAGCGTACCATAGACCTGCTTCAGATAGAGATAGACGGCGAGCGAACCCTGCGTGCCCGGCTTGTTTTCGATGGAGGCGACGTGGGAGCCGGTGGTGTGGCGCAAATCGATGCGATGCACGCCGCCGATCGGCGGCAATTGCGCCAGATTATCCTTGAATGTCGCACCCAAGTGAATCATCGCCGCCCCTTCCCCATTCGCAGCTTCGTTGCGCCTCCGGCTTTATCAGCGTCGCCATGTCTCCGCCATCTTCGGACGAGCCGGCGATGCAGGGCCGACCGATTCCCCTTCGAACCATCGCGGGCTTCGTTACGCGGCCAATCCGGCTTGTCGCAATCGTTCTCCTGCCGGTATAAGTTGATGCGGGGCGCCGATTGCCGGCAACGCGGCGAAGTCCGACAGCTCGATCGCGCCTGGCATGGGATCGGGAGGATCGAACATGGCGACGCTGATAGGGAAGGCATCACCGGGTCATGACCGGGAACGTGCCGAGCGCGGCTTCTTTCGTATCATGTCGATCATCATGGCGACGATTATCGTCGCGGGGTTCGCGTTCAATCTGACGATGGGACGGTCGACCTTCGCGGTACCGCTCGTCTATCATCTGCACGCCTTGGTGTTTTTCGGCTGGGTCGCACTTTATCTGGCGCAGAATTGGCTGATCGCGACTGACAATATCCGCCTGCACCGGACGCTCGGGCTGGCTGCCTATGGCTGGGCGCCGCTGATGGTCGCGATGGGCTATACGATCATGGCCATATCCCTTCGCCGGACGGGAGCGCCGTTCTTTTTCGACCAGAACGAGTTCATGTTCAGCAATTCTCTGTTGCTGCTTCTGTTCGGTGCGATGGTGATCGTCGCGTTACGCTGTCGGCGCTACAGCGGCTGGCACCGGCGCCTGATGCTTACCGCCATGTCGATCCTGACCGGCCCTGGCCTGGGGCGATTGCTGCCGATGCCCCTGTTCATGCCGCATGCCTGGCGGATCATGATGGCGGTCACGCTGATCTTTCCGGTTGTCGGGATGCTTGCCGACAAACGCCGGCATGGCCGCGTCCACCCGGCATGGTGGTGGGGTGTCGGAGCGATCATCCTCGTCCAGATCGCCGCCGATCTGATCGCTTACAGCGACTGGGGGATGGGGATGACGCGAGCTCTGGTGGAAGGGACGCCAGGGGCAGCGCGGCCGATGGAGGCGTTCCTGCCGCCGGGTTGAACCCCTTGGTGAGATATCTGGACCTAGCGATTGAGCGCGCCGGTAATCGTTTCCAGAGAGTCGGGGAGATGCTGGCGCAGAGCGCGAGCCGGTTCAGGGGCACGCCGCTCCCGAGGCGCCGGTCCCCGTCTCTAACCGGAAGCGCAGCGCCGCTACCCGGCCGCCGCCGGCTGCATGCCGCGCAGATGGGCGGTATTGTCCTTGCCCGCGATCATTGTCGGCTCCGGGCAGCTTTGGTCGATGCGCAGGTAGGAGAGCGTCATGGTCTTGATATACCAGCGGCCATCACGCTTGACATAGGTCTCCAGATAATGGCCCCAGCCGTGGTGCTGGGTGCCGTCTTCCCAGACATTATAGTCCTCGAGCGCCCAGACGCCGCAGGCGGTCTCGGGGCCGGTCAGGTCGATCTCCGGCATATGACCCTGATGGACACTCTGCACCAGGGGCAGCGCACGGGCGAACGCGGCGAAGGCCGTGCGTCCGTGGTGGACGCCACTACCGACCCGCGCCAGATCGACGACGCAGTCCTCGGCAAAGACGTTCGCGTAGCCATCCCAGTCCTTGCTGTCGAGAAACCGGAAATAGCGCGCTTTCAACTTCTTGATCTCTTCAATGTCGTCCATGGCGGTCTCTCCTGCGCCGCCCTGTTCTGCATCGCGGCCGAATATCCGGCGGCTGGCATATGCCTGTCCTATGCGCCGTCCTCTTGGTCGAGAGGCTGGCAGAGGAGGTGCCACCGGTCAATGCGGAGGGCGGTTGCCCGATCACCAACCATCGCGATCCGCCCTCCCCGATCCATCGACCCCCTTCAATGGCTCGCCGCCCCCGAGGCGCCGATTCCGGTCTCCGAACGGAAGCGCTGCGCCTCATAGCCCGACCGGTCGAGCGCGGCGCGGCCGCTGCGGTCGGTGATCGAGACCAGCCAGATCGTCAGGAAAGCGAGCGGCATCGAAAAGATCGTCGGCGAGCTGTAAGGATAGATCGGCGCGTCATAGCCGAGAACGGCGACCCAGATGCTTGGCGAGAGCAAGGTCAGCAGCAGCGACAACAGCACGCCCGCCGATCCTCCGGCGACCACGCCGCGCGTCGTGCAGCCGCGCCACAGCACCGACATCAGCAGCGCGGGAAAATTGCCCGATGCGGCGATCGCAAAGGCGAGGCTCACCATGAAGGCGACATTCTGCTTCTCGAAGGCGATGCCGAGGGCGATCGCCAGGGCGGCGAGCACGGGCACGGTCCGGCGCGAGACCTTCAGCTCGGCGCGGGATTCGGCTTTGCCCTGTTTCCACGCCGAGGCGTAGAGGTCATGCGAAATCGCCGACGCGCCCGACAGCGTCAGCCCGGCGACGACGGCGAGGATGGTCGCGAAAGCGACGGCGCTGACGAAGCCGAGGAAGGCATCACCTCCGATTGCCGCGGCGAGGTGGATCGCGGCCATGTTGCCGCCGCCGCGCAGCGCCCCGTCGGGCGCGAGATAGGCGGGATCGGTGGCGACCAGGGTTATGGCGCCGAAGCCGATGACGAAGGTCAACAGGTAGAAATAGCCGATCCAGCCGGTCGCCCAGAGCACCGACTTGCGGGCTTCCCTGGCGTCGGGAACGGTGAAGAAGCGCATCAGGATGTGCGGCAGACCGGCCGTACCGAACATCAGCGCCATGCCGAACGATATCGCCGAGACCGGATCCTTGATGAAGCCACCCGGTCCCATGATCGCGCGACCCTGTTCCGCCGCCGTGGCCGGATCGGCGCCGGACGCCGCGGCGAGGCCGGTCTTCACCTCCACCGCCCTGGCGAACAGCGCCTCGGGCGAAAAGCCGAAGTTCCAGAGCACGGCGATAGCCATGAAACTGGCGCAGCCCAGCAGCAGCACCGCCTTGATGATCTGCACCCAGGTGGTGGCGATCATGCCGCCGAACAGAACATAGCAGGTCATGAGGACGCCGACGATCAGGACCGCCCATTCATAGGGAAGGCCGAACAGCAGCTTGATCAGCTGGCCGGCCCCCACCATCTGCGCGATCAGGTAGAAGATCACGACGGCGAGCGTGCTGAAGGCAGCGAAGAGCCGCACGGGCCCCTGGGCGAAGCGGAAGCTGACGACATCGGCGAAGGTGTAGCGGCCGAGGTTGCGCAGCCGCTCGGCCAGCAGGAACAGGATGATCGGCCAGCCGACGAGGAAGCCGGTCGAATAGATCAGTCCGTCATACCCATCGGCGAAGATCTGCGCCGAGATGCCGAGAAAGGAGGCGGCCGACATATAGTCGCCGGCGATCGCGAGGCCATTCTGGAAGCCGGTCATGCCGCCGCCCGCCGTGTAGAAATCGCCGGCACTGCGTACCCGCGAAGCCGCCCAGCGCGTGATCCCCAGCGTGGCGAGCACGAACATCGCGAACATCGCGATGGCCGACCAGTTCGCCGCCTGCTGGACGGTCTGGCCGGCCGGCGCCTCGGCCAGTGCCGCCGCCGACACAAGCAGCGCGGCCAGCGCGAGCAGCGGCACGGCGACCGAGGAGCCGCTCATTCGCCATACTCGCGGCGGAGCGCATCGATGGCCGGGTCGAACTCGCGGTTGGCGCGGCGGACATAGAGGCCGGTCAGGAGGATGCCCGCGAGAATCACGCCGAGGCCGGCTGGAATTCCAACGGACGTGACGCCGCCGGCGATCGGCATCGCGAGGAGCTCGCGGCGGAAGGCGATCAGCAGGATATAGCCGAAATAGATCGCCAGCATGATGCCGCTGAGCTGCCAGGCGAAGCGTGCGCGCCGTCTGACGAGTTGCCTATAACGGGCGTCCTCCGCCAATCCGGACAGCATTCCACCCTCTTCCATCCCTGCCCCCTTCTCTCATTGCCGACATCCTGCCCCAAGCAGACAGGCTTGCCAACGACTCCGCCAGCATCGTCATGACAGCCCGGCTTCCGCCGGCGGCGCCCGCGCCGAAGCGGACGGCATGAATTTCCTGCCTCGTCGCCAGCCGGTCGGCCGCCAATGTGCGGACATTGACACACAGGAGCGAACTATTGCCCGCGGCAGGGGTTCGATCACCGACCAAGAGCGACGCGTTGGTGCGCCTCGCCCCAAAGCCGGACACTATGATGGAAAGCGACCCTCTTCAGCCCCCCCAGCCCCGCGTCACCGTTCCACCACCGGAGCCGCCCAACCTGGGTTCGGCGATGGAGCGCAACATCGAGGTGCTCAAGGAGCGACGCCGATCGGAAGCAGCGGCGGCGGGGCGGGAGGAGAAAATCGTGAAGGCGATCACCCGCTTCACGGGGAGCATGAGGTTCGTCTACCTCCATCTCGCCCTCTTTGGCGCCTGGGTGGCGATAAATCTGGGCGCGGTTCTGTTTGTGCCGCGGTTCGATCCGACCTTCGTCATTCTCGCGACCTGCGCCTCGGTCGAGGCCATTTTCCTGTCGACCTTCGTGCTCATCAGCCAGAACCGGGCCTCGGCCGCGGCAGACAAGCGCGCCGATCTCGATCTGCAGATCAGCCTGCTGTCGGAGCACGAAGTCACGAAGCTGGTGAGCCTGACCTCCGCCATCGCGTCGCGACTGGGCATAGAAGAGGCGGGCGATCCCGAGCTGCATGAGCTCAAGCGCCACGTCGCTCCCGAAGCGGTGCTCGACGCGATCGCTGAAGACGAAAAGAAGAGCGGTCGGGGAGGCTAGCCGGGCGTGCGTTACGCACGAGTGGCAGCCGGAAGATGACCGGGCCGCTCTGTCCGCGCTACCGCTTCAACGCGCCCATGATCGCGCTCACCGTTTCCGGCGAATAGCTTCGCAGCTCGTCGAGCGGCTTTTTCACCAGCGGATGGTTGCGGAATTCGGGCGAAATCGACAGCGCGATCGTGGCGGTCAGGCAGGCGGTGAGCACGAATTTGAGCGCGCTCCAGCCGTGGCGGTCGTCGAACAGGGCCCTCAAATGCGCTTTCGGTCTCACCGGAATCGGTCCATTGCCACCCATGCATCTTCCCAATGCAATCTTCATTCCGTAACGACCGAAGATGAAGGCCAGGTAAAGCCCCTAGCGGTTGCCGATGCGGGCGGCGCGCGCCTGACCAGCCGGCTCATATGGCCGTCCGCTCATACCAGCCCCGCGACCGCTTCACGATCGTAACGACCGACAGCATCACCGGAACCTCGACCAGCACCCCGACGACGGTCGCCAGCGCGGCCCCGCTCTTGAGGCCAAACAGCGAGATCGCGGCGGCGACGGCGAGTTCGAAGAAGTTGGATGCGCCGATCAGTGCCGACGGCGCGGCAACGGACCAGGCGACGCCCAACCGGCGCGACAGCCAATAGGCGATGCCGGCGTTGAGATAGACCTGGATCAGGATGGGCACGGCGATCAGCGCGATGACGACGGGCCGCGCGACGATCTGCTCGCCCTGGAAGCCGAACAGCAACAGCAGCGTCGCGAGCAACGCGATCAGCGATACCGGGCCGAGGCGGGCCAGCAGACGGTCCAGCGCGGGCCGGCCGCCCGAGGCGAGCAGCGACCGGCGCAGCAGCTGCGCCGCGATCACCGGGGCAACAATGTAAAGACCGACCGAGAGCAGCAGCGTCTCCCACGGCACCGTCACCGAGGCCACGCCGAGAAGCAGGGCGACAAGCGGCGCGAACAGGAAGACCATCAGCAGATCGTTCAAAGCCACCTGGCTCAGCGTAAAGCTCGGCTCTCCGTCGCACAGGTTCGACCAGACGAAGACCATCGCGGTGCAGGGGGCCGCGGCGAGCAGGATCAAGCCGGCGATGTAGGACGGGATCTCGCCGGCGGGTAGAAGCGGCGCGAATAGCCAGCCGAGGAACAGAGTGCCGAGCGCGGCCATCGAAAAAGGCTTCACCGCCCAGTTGACGAACAAGGTGACGCCCACGCCCTTCCAGTGCCGGCGGACCGAACCGAGCGCGGCGAAGTCGATCTTCAGCAGCATCGGGATGATCATCAGCCAGATCAGTGCGGCGACGACCAGATTCACATGTGCGATCTCGGCCGAAGCAATCGCGGCGAACAGGCCGGGGATCGCCTGTCCGAGCATTATGCCGGCCAGGATGCACAGGGCCACCCATAGCGAAAGATAGCGCTCGAACGTCCCCATCAGCGCAGCCGCCGGCCGGCTTCGTCGACGACCTGCTCGCCATCCTCCTTGGCGAAAGCGCCGCGTTGCGGGTCGGGCAGGATGTCGAGCACCAGCTCGGAAGGGCGGCAGAGCTTCACACCGAGCGGCGTCACCACCAATGGCCGGTTGATGAGGACCGGGTGCGCCATCATCGCATCGAGAAGAGCATCGTCGGACAATGTGCCGTCGCTCAGGCCAAGCTCCGCATAAGGCGTGTCCTTCTCGCGCAGCAATGCCCGTGCGCTCATCCCGGCGCGCTCGATAAGCTGGATCAGCAGGGCGCGCGCTGGCGGCGTCTTCAGATATTCGACGACATGCGGCTCGATGCCGGCGTTGCGGATCATGGCCAGCGTGTTGCGCGAGGTGCCGCACGCCGGATTGTGGTAGATGATGACGTCGGTCACGGGGCCATCCTTCAGCAGCAGGAGAGTTCGGCGAGCAGCGGCTCGCAGAGGTCGGCGCGGCCGCCGCAGCAGTCCCTGGCGAGGAAGGTCATCAGAGCGACCAGCGTCGGCATGTTCGCGCGCTGGATCTGCTGGCGGCCGCGCCTTTCGGTAGTGACGAGGCCGGCTCTGGCCATGACGGCGAGGTGGGTCGAGAAGGTGCTTTGGCTCAGACCGCTCGCCTCGACCAGGGCGCCGGTCGGCAATCCGTCGGGCTCGTGTCGGACCAGCAGCCGAAACGCATCGAGGCGCGTCGGATGCGCGAGCGCGGCCAAAGCGGAAATCGCCGAATCATTGTCCATTGATCGAGATTATCCGATGTGTTCTGCTCGGGCAATATGCATCGGGAATTTACGATAGGAAGATGCGCCGTGCCCGCCCACGCCCCCCCCCCCCCCCCCCCCCC
>Ga0068858_100001652_pt1 | contig 22782 bp, 13 predicted proteins | sample KBSSwiS12_FD_66589 | JGI IMG/M metagenome (GOLD analysis project Ga0068858, IMG submission 66589) | Switchgrass rhizosphere microbial communities from Kellogg Biological Station, Michigan, USA - KBS Switchgrass S1-2 | ecosystem: Host-associated > Plants > Roots > Rhizosphere > Soil ...
AAAACCTACGGCATGATTCTGGCCGACAACGGCAGTGCGCTTTTCGTCAGCGGCGCGCCGGACACGCGTTGGAATGACACCAATCTCAACTTGCTAAAAAACGTTCACGCATCCGACTTCGAAGTCGTACAAACGGCAACGATATACACGCCCGGCAATGTGCCGACTGGACCTTCGCCGACCATAAGCAGCTTTACCGCGAATCCAACCTCGGTTTCCGCCGGTCAGCCAGTTACCTTGAGTTGGACGGTTTCGAATGGTGAATACAACATTGTCGGCCCACAGGCAGGCCCGGTCCGCGGGACCCAAGTCGTGGTTGCTCCGACTGGGACCACCACTTACACACTTTATTCAACCAACCAATTCGGGCAAACCACGGCGACCGCCACCGTGACTGTGCACTAAAGAAGTGTCTTCTTGGCCTGCCTGGCCCAACTCTCGGGTCAGGCAGGACTTTTAGATTTCAATAATTGTTGATTCAGGAAGACAAGCGCGTAGTTCGCCGATAATGAGGCGAGCCAATCAGCAATCGGATTGGTCCTGGAACGGGCGGTGCGCTGGAGGATGCGGTAGGTGTCAAAAGAAAACTCCCAGACCCCAAGGAGCACCAGTGATGAAAGACTGTCGTTTCACTTATACCGAACTACGACAGCAAACGGGCACGGCCACCCTGCGCTTGCAGTAGAGAAACCGCCTTCGAGTCAAATGAAATAAATTCCTCGGCACCCAGCCACTCTCCTTCGTAGGCAATTGCCCCATCCGCAAAATCCCCGCCCGCATCGAGTGCGGACAAGCCAGCCTCCACCGCGGTGCGATTCATTACCACATTGGCGCTCCTCATGAGGTGGCGAATGGCGTCGGAAACATCGGTCACGGATTTTTTGTATCCTCGACGAAGTACCCAAACGAATTCACAAAGAACCGGCACCGGCACAGCAACCAGATCGGCTTCCGCCAAAATCCTTGTCGCTCGCCGGGCTTGACGAAGATCATCTTGAACAGCGGCGCGAATAAGCACGTTGGTGTCGGCAGTAACTTTCATTTAGCCTTCGCCCATCCCTGCTTAGCGATCTCGTTTATCCCCTCGATGCTGAATTTGGGTCCACGCCGCTGTGCTAGACAGCCAAAAAAGTCCGTAATAGCGCCATCCTGTGCCATCGCTCTCACAACGATCCGGCCGTCGGGCAGTTTGTCAGCTTCAATCTTCTCCCCGGGACTGACCCCAAGGTGTTTGAGAAGATCCTGCTTCAATGTGACCTGCCCTTTAGCGGTAATCGTTAGAACTGTCATTCTTCCTCCTACACCAAATCTATTGTAAGGCAATATTGCCTTACTGTCAAACTTATCGACCCCGTGGCTGAATTCCTTCAACCCAATACAAATACTTTCTCATGGAATCCTCACGGCGAACTTCGATGTGACAGCTTCGGAGATGGCGCGGTTCAAACGCCGGCATTAGGCTTAGGCCACCAACTAGCACACCTGATTATTCATGTACGAGTGCCTTTCGTGGAGTGGCTTCTTCACAGCGAACGCAACCAACAATCCGACAATGAGTTGGATCGGGTGACTATTCAAGATCCAGAAGCTGTCGCAGCCGTGGTATTAGGGGAGGAGATGGGCATTTCAAAAGACAGAAGCCGGACACTTGATGTCCGGCTTCTGTTTGTTTAACGAACGCCTGATCGTCAAATCCGGCACACCAAGCTGGCATAGAGCACATTAAATAAGGATGAGGAATTATGCGGGTGTTCCCTGCACGGACGGCTGATGAGCCGTGAGTTGTCGGGCTCGATTTAACGATATCGGCTATCGTCTAGCAGGGCTCTGGTCGATGAGATAGTGATCCACCCATTCGAGAATGAGTTTCCTCATCTCCGGTAGTTCTACATGAGCCGAATCGAACAATTCAATGTGACAATCCGCTTCCCTGCCATACTTGCGATAAAGTGGGAGCAAGAAGCCTCGAATCTTCTCGACACCAAGCGCGGGAGTCAGAGGGTCACGTCGCCCGTTGACACTGAGGTGAGGTCGGGGCACGATCAGTTCGTTGATGTCTGCTGTCTGGAAGTGCTTCAGCAGAGAAGGCACATAGTAATAAATCCCGTGCTCGCTGAGGCCGCGGGTTCTTATCAGTTCTTCGTAATCCGTAAGACAGCAGATGTCCAAACATAAACGAACACGTGGATCGAGAGCCGCAAGCCACCACGCTTTGGTTGCGCCCATCGACATTCCGAGGGCACCCAGACATTGTGGATCGACTTCTGGACGACTGGCGAGATAGTCAAGGGCGCGGAGTTCGTCAAACATCATCATTCCGAAAAGAACCCGCCCTTTCCACAGCATCAGCTTGAACGCATTTTCCTCGCCTGATTTTCCATCATCTTCGTGTTTTCGCTCTCCGAAGCACCAGCTATCAATGGCAAGCGTTACCAAGCCTTTTTCTACGCACACAGGGGCGTAGGCCGGCTGGGCGTCAACACCCAGCAGAAGTTGCTCCTTGCCGAGTCCGTACATCCCGCCGTGCCAATGGATGTAAAGGAGGCCCGGGGCGGGTGACCGGCGTTTGTCAGGAACCAGCAGCAATGCAGGAACAGGCTCTATACCGTTCAGGTCGAGGACTAGTCGTTCGAGAGTGTAGCCGTCGCGTTTCTCAATTTTTAGCACCTTCGCCGGCGATGCCCGGTGCTGCCATGGGAGATCCCCTAGCAAGGTCCATAGTTCTTTTCGTCGGCGTTCCTGATACGAAGCAAATCCCTCATTGGAGCCTCTAGATTCTTCGCTGCCGAAAGACCTCATTCCTGAGGTTCCCAAAGCCGCAGCAACCGCGCAGCTTTGCACAAACTCTCGTCTGTTTGGCGGTACCATCGTCCCCTCCTGGACTGTCGATTTACTGCTCGCGCGAGTATACCTGTCTGCTGGGAGGGGTGATGGATCTCACTTTTTGAACAACCGGATGCCGCCTGTTCACGTGGCAAAGCGCCTTGACCGGTTCCACCGCAGCCTGAATCTGAACATTTGAATCCACGCCCCTGACCCTTAGGCTGGTCGCTTGTCATCGTTCTAGTGCTCCGTAGAACTCCCCGGACACCGTTCATTTTTTTGCCACAGAAACTATTGGACGAAATTGATGTTGGTGGGCGCGAGAGTTGGACCTTCTCAGTGTGAACCTTCGATTGACGGACGGTCCCGACCGTATCACCGTGAAAGCTAGGGGCAATCTAAGCGCGTTCAGCAGCACGAAAACGCCAATCTCCGGCACCAACTCAACCAAACGCACAGTAAGAATAGGTTCGCCGGAAGATGGCTGCAACGATAATGAGTCCGAGTAATCGCCACGCGTCTGAAGCCCTTATTGTGGCTAGTGCGGCGACGAGCCCGAAGCTAATACGAAGGAGTTTTGTCGCGACTGTATGCCTCACCATACTTATTGAAGTGAGGGTTTGGCCTTCCTGTCGAATGCAGGGCGATTGCCGGCAAGCTATTCTCACCGGGATGTATGCTTATTTCGCGGGATACGGATGCAAGCTCCGCCTGGCTTACCTGCTCCGACCAAACTTCCAGCTTGTACCGACCGGGAGGCACCTGCAATATTTGGAATGAACCGTGGCTTGCGATCTTTGCGTAGTGAGGGGTGGCGACCGCGACAACTACCGCACTCATTGCCGGATGAATGTTGCAAAAAATATAGGAAATACCTGTTTCAGTAAACTTTACCTTTCTTACCGCACCGCTTTCATAGAGGCCGAGATCGAAGGGTTTGCCGTGATAGATCGAGAACACATCATGGAACAACGGATCTTGGTTCGGAAATTCGACCGGCGTCCCCACTGTGATGACGAGCAGGTGGGGCATGAATCGTTTGTCCTTCTGCAAGAGGCGAACCATCGGGCCAGGCGGTGCTGCTTCTTTCTCACCCAGATTGGTCAGCCACACGACCACCTCGGGCGACGCGGAATCCCCTTTAGCTGCCAAAACTTCTACGACACCGCGCACAGTGCTTTCCTGTGCCAGTGAAAGTCGGCCCAGGGAAATCAGCAAAAGTGCGCAGTAGATACGAACTTTCAAAATCGCACTCCCGCAGCTAAATTGATGTGATCCCCCGAAGCGCCCTCTCCATTGACGGGAACCGTGAAAAGATGACGATACTCCGCTGAAAATAACAGCACTGAATTGGGAGTGTAGATAAAGTTTACGAATTCAGCCCTATTCTTCTGGAATGGAGGAAATCCCATGGTAGAGATCGGATCTGCAAAGAAATGTAGTGAATCTCCGAAGTTTTCGTCTTGCCCGGCGGCTGCGTTGATCTCAAAGCGTGGAGTTGCCTTTAATTTCAACTGCGCCCATCCCCCGGTCGATCGCAACGGATGAACTGCAGTGTGGGGAAAAGCTGCACCCGAAAAAATCACCGAGGACCAGATTCCCCCGCCCAAACCACCGGTGGCCTGCCCCCTATACCATTCGCCGGAAAGCTCCAAATGTTTGATCAGAGCTAAGCGGAAATCAGTATTGACTGTCCAACTTGTAATCGGATCAAACGCTTCATACTGCTGGCGTGCACGATATGCGCCAAAACCAATGGTGAGTGGATGATCAGCTTCAGACCGATCCAGGGCAATGCGCCCGGCGATTGCTGGATACCGAGAGGCCTCTCCGGCAGTCGGATTTCTTCCTTGAAATGGGGGATACTCTTCGGTGAGTGGATCGAGTACTCCGCCCTGCATCACAAGCGAAGTGTGCTCATACAACGGTACGCGGTGTTCCAGCTCAATTTCGGGCGTCCACACCCACAAATTCCCTGCCCATGACATAGCGGGCTCCAACACAGTTGCGTAAGAGGTCGGCGAAAGCGGCGAGAAAAAAGGCGCGTCTTGACCGATCATCACGGAAGTGCGGTCCCAATCAAGCTTGACGCGCGCGGTTCGCAAGCGAAGCAAGCCAGCCGTTACGCCATATGAAGTCGTTGGGCTGCCTCCAGCAAAGTCGACCGAGATGTCTGCGGAAGACTGCGCCCCAAAAAATTGCGGCCCCTTCGCACTCAGTCCCAACACAGTTTGCCGCAGTGTCATACCAGTGCTGCCATTGGAGGAGCCGGGAAAACTTGGAAACGCCAGATTTGGTAGATCCTGAATGTCCAAGGACCCTCGATTGGTGTAAGCGTTGAACAGGACAAGCCCTGAAAGCTTGACCGGATACTTGCCGGCACTCTCTACTTTGTCCTGATGCATCTCGTTGATTTTGGCGGCGAGAAAAGTGACGTTCTGGTCGGCTTCCGCAGAGGTCGGTTCGGCAGTACCGTTAACTTCTGTTTCTTGTTTCCCTTTGACCTGGCTTCGCAACTCTTCGAGGCTTTTCTGTAACTCTTCAATCTGTTGAAGAGAATCGTTCAGCTGCGAGCGTGTGTCCTGAAGTTCGCGATTCAGACGAGCGAGCCTCTCCTCTGTGCTGGCACTATTCTGAGCAGCGCAACCCATGGTGTAAAGACACACCAAGACCAATGTCGAAATGCGGGAAAAACGCATTCAGACTCAATTCTGGTGACCTCGGAAATCAAGAACAAGGTTACCGACGTGCCCTCGGAAGAATCCTTGGTTACCAAAGTGTCTGGATAACGGAAGTGTTGTTTCTTAATCTTGCTAAACGTGTGCCCAAGCGCTTCTTCCGACATCTACGGACAAAACTCCTGGTGTCCATGGGCGCTGTCGTCTTCTTGTTGACAGCGGCAGTCCTGGTACTAGTTCAAGCCCGCATGCGCCAGCACGTGCGCGAAGATCTGGCCGCAACTCTGCGCGCCGAATCAGCCGCATACATCTATATAGAAGATGCGCGTCGCATGCTGGCCCAGCAAACCGCGCGCCTGATTGCTGACCAGCCGACCCTTAAAGCCTTGATGTCAACCAACGACCGGCTTACGGTCGAAGATGGTTCCAAGCCACTGCTCGAAACAAGCCGTGCCGATGTATTGCTTCTAGAGAATCCGGCAGGAGAAATCCTGGCATTCCATGCCAAGTCAGACGCGGTGGCGGTATCGAGGCTTAAAGAGCTGATGGCCGACTCGACAGGAGAGCAAGATTGGTGGTTTGCGGGAGGACATCTTTATCAGGTGAGCTTTTCCCCGATCGTGGCCGGCGAAGCCCATGCTCAACGAGTTCTCGGGCGGCTGGCATTGTGCAATGAGATTTCAGCGAAGTCCATTCTGGATAACGGTTCATTTGGACAAACGGACACGATTATCGAGCGGAAAGGTGCAGTGATCCTAAGCTCCCTTCCCTCAGATATATCGTCTGATTTCGAAAAAACAATTTCAACGCAGCAGAAAACTTCAGACGAAATTCAGGAAATCAATCTAGCGGGCGAGCACTATCTTGTAAACTTTGCGGAACTCCCGGGAAATAACCCCGTGCGATTCTACTCGCTCGAGTCCTTCGATCGGGCGACGATCTTCCTGCATGCCCTCAATCGCATGTTGCTCATCTTGGGTGCCGTTGCAGTCCTGGCAGGCATTGTCATCGCCTTCATCTCATCGAAACAGATCACGCGACCGATTGAAAGGTTGGCACTTGCGACTCGTCAATTGCAGAAGGGCGATTATGAATCACAGATTCCAGTAGTCGGCGCAGACGAAGTTGCTGATCTGACGGTAGCCTTCGGTGAAATGCGTGACACCCTCCGGCAATCACGCGATGAACTGGTTCGTTCCGCCCGCCTTGAGGCTGTGGGGAGACTCGCCGGGGGAGTAGCACACGACTTCAACAATTTGGTCATGATCATCAAGGGCTACAGTGATCTGTTGCTCGATACCGCAACGGACAAAGAAAAGTCTTATCTCGAAGAAATCAAAAATGCCGGTGAACGAGCCAGTGGCCTGACTCGCCAGTTGCTTGCTTTCAGCCGCAAGCAGGTAATGGAGCCACAAGTCTTCGATCCCAACCAGACTATTCGAAGTATGGCGAAAATGCTGCGCGTGCTGATCGGAGAAGATATTGAATTATCAACGCAGCTTTCCGATAACATCGGACGCATCCAAGCCGATCCGGGACAGATCGAGCAGGTGATCATGAACCTGGCTGTAAATGCCCGCGACGCCATGCCCAACGGTGGCAAGCTAACAATCGAATCGCAGACATGTCAGCTCGATGAAACCTATGCTTCCACACACAGCGAAGTCCGGCCAGGATCCTACATACTTCTCGCTGTAACCGACACCGGCACCGGAATGTCGAAAGAAACCCTCACGCACATCTTCGAGCCATTTTTCACAACGAAAGAACTCGGCCGTGGAACAGGACTGGGGCTGGCAACGGTCTACGGAATCGTCAAACAAAGCCGAGGCCATATCACTGTTTACAGCGAGATCGGCCATGGCACGGTCTTCAAAATTTATCTTCCGACGACCACCCAATCTGCAAAGTTATCGACGACGGTCCAACCCAGTGTTCGCCCCACGGGTGATGCAACAATTCTTCTGGTCGAGGACGAACCGCCACTTCAAGGTCTCGTAACAGAATCTCTAAAGAGGCTTGGATATACCGTATTGCAAGCTGCAAATGGGGTGGAAGCATTGGCCGTTGCTGATCACCATGCAGGAAGAATCGATATCGCGATCACCGATGTAGTCATGCCCCGAATGGGAGGCCCGGAATTGGTCGGCAAGTTACGTGAGAAGCGTCCGGACATTGCCGTTATTTTCATGTCGGGCTATACAAGTGCAACGGCCCTCGAAAATGCAAAGATTGGCTCAGACGCTGTGCTCTTGAACAAACCGTTTTCCACCGATCTACTGGCGCAGAGAATCAGAGAGATCCGAGAAAAGCCTGTGACAAGTAGTATGAGACGTGCGGCAAAGAGTTCCGGTTGATTCTGCTTCCAGACGTGCCAAGGCTGGGGAGCACATTCTCTTCGAGACTGTGGGCATAGAGTCCGAACGATCCAATCTCTAAGAAAAACAAACATCCAGACTTACAAATCCGTCCCTTGCCCGCTCAGTCTGCGCGAACGATCAATCCATCCAATCTTCACATACTCAAGTCGATGAGGGAAAAACCAAGATCGTGAGCCTTCTCAGAGGCACGGGGTCCAGTAACAGTGCCGGATGATGCCATGGACACGGTCATCATAGATTGGTTCACGCGGTAGCCGAACGATGGCACGACATGATGCTCACTGCAATTTCAGGCGCGATGCGCTCCGTGCTGGAGGCGAGAGGATCACAAAGATGATGCGGAATCTCGGTTACTCGTGAGAGAACGACCCGGCTCACCGTTAGCGCCACACTGCGTCTTGTGTGCCCGAAAGTGCTCTATCCAGATAAGTCGCTGCACTAATCATCGCGAGATGAGTAAATGCTTGGGGAAAATTACCGAGATGCCGGCCGTCGGCGCCCAGTTCTTCCGAATAAAGACCAAGATGATTGGCATACCCCAGCAGCTTTTCAAACAATAACTGGGCTTTTTCTAGGTCACCAGCACGTGCAAGGCATTCCACGTACCAAAACGAGCAGGCCGTGAAGCTCCCCTCTGCTCCTGGTAGCCCATCCACATGAGATCGCTCGACTTCGTAGCGACGCACGAGCGTATCTTCGATTAAGTGTTTCTCGATCGCTCTCATCGTGGCAAGCCACATCGGATCGACTGGGCTGATGAATCTCATCATAGGCATCAGCAGCGCTGACGCGTCAACCTCTTTTGTGCCCTTCGCCTGAACAAACGTCTGCAGTTCGCTATCCCAGAAATTTGTGAAAATGTCGTTCCGAATCTCATCTCGCGTGCGTTGCCAGAGATCGAGGGGGCCGGAGAGCGAGCGTTTCAGCGCCAGGCGCAAAGCGCGGTCGAAAGCAACCCAGCACATCACGCGGGAATGAAGGAATTCTCGTGGGCCGCCCCGAACTTCCCAAATTCCCTCGTCCGGATGCTGCCAGTTGCTTCCCAACCACTCAAGGAGACGCTGAATATCTTGCCACCCTCGGTACGACATTGCATGGCCGTATTTATTCGCCAAGTAAATCGAGTCCATCATCTCGCCGTAGATATCGAGTTGCAGTTGCTCATAAGCCGCGTTGCCAACGCGTACGGGACGCGAATTCTCGTATCCGCAGAGATAATCGAGCGAAATCTCATCGAGCTTTTGCCTGCCGTCAAGGCCGTACATTACTTGGAGTGGACCGCGCTGGGCGTCATCACCTAATCGATCCTTCAGCCATTCGATGAACGCTTCAGTTTCGTCGACGAATCCTAAGCGTATGAGGGCATACAGCGTGAAGGACGCGTCTCGCAGCCAAGTGAAGCGGTAATCCCAATTTCGCACTCCTCCAATATTCTCGGGCAAAGAAAACGTCGGAGCCGCGATCAGAGAGCCATGTTTCCGGCTAATAAGCAACTTTAATAGCAAAGCCGAGCGGTGAACCATTTCCCGCCAGCGACCTTTGTAATTGGATTTTGAAATCCATGATTTCCAGAACTGAGCGGTATCAAGAAATCTTCGCCCAAGAAGGTCAATTTCGGGTGGCTGTCCTTTTGCTCGCGGTGAACCAAGGATAAATGTGGCCTTCTCACCGGCTTTTAGGGTAAATGCAGAAATGACATCGTGCGATCGTTCTTCCAAGGCAACCGTGGCGTAAAGTGACATCGGCGGGCAGAAAGAGTCGGCCGGCAGAAACGTTACGCAGTGATCTGACCTCTGAAGTTCATGCTTACCGGCTGCGTAATTGAATCGGGGCTGGCAGCACATCTCGAAATGTACGTTCCCCCGGATAACCGAGATGGTTCGCACGATTTCGTTCGGCTGTTCGCCGTCTTGTTCTATCGGCATGTAGTCCGTTAGCTCGGCCACACCTTCTTTGGCAAGAAAACGCGTGAGCAGAATATTGGTATCTGGTAAATAGAGCTGACGCACGCGCAAATTTGACAACTGCGGCCGGATCTGGAATTTGCCGCCTTTTTTATCATCAAGCAGTGCGGCAAACACCGTTGGAGAATCAAAGTCGGGATAACAGAGGAAATCGATAGACCCATCCATGCCAACCAATGCAATGGACTGCATGTTGCCGATCACGCCATAATTCTCTATAGGTTGAAAGGCCATCTGCTAGTGTCCTCTCGGAAATAGATGCTTTCATCAATCAAATAATCGTCGCAACGTGGGTTTGGCAAGCGGCGCCACCTATTTGCCGTCCCAGTATATAAACCACAGGAGAACGGTGCTAGGAGCACGGTTTGTCTACCCCTACCGGCGGTGCTTCCTCGAAAAACCTGACCAAAAGTAAGCTAAACGTTGAGTTAGCTTGTGCGGAGTGGCACGGCTCAACGCGCTCGTCGCCATTAGCTCTCGAATCGTCGGCGATCGGGACGTTTGAACTTCTGGATTGCCGACAATCCACCCGCGACTGATCTGATCTAAGATGCCGCCGCATCGCCCGCCAGGGCTCGCAGTATGTCTTGTAGTCACGCATTGTCCGGGAGGCCCCACCATCAGCTAGGGGTTCGATCAGACTCGTTTTTTTGAAATCCTCGGTCATTCTCTTGTTCAACAATTTTCCCCTAATCGATGCTCCCTCTCCGAGCTGAAGATGGAAGGGTCTAAAATTGACATCAATGGAAGGTATTGCCGGGCCGCTTGCTCATCGGACGACCCATCATGAGTTCTATAAATAGCTACGTTCTGATCCTCGCAGGCTGTCTTTGGTTGTCAGGACACCTGTGGACTCAACCGGGCCCCGAGCAAGGGCCAGCCTCCAGTCCCGGTACTCAGGAATCCGGATCTTCCGAGAGCAGTCCGCCTACCACCCAGCAGCAAGGATCGCGGCCAGTCGAAACGGAAGAAGGCGGCTTCGTAATCAGAAAGAGCGTACAAGAGGTGGTGGTTCACGCAACTGTGATTGACAAGAACAAGCGTCTGGTGACCACTTTGGACCGGAACGCGTTCAAGGTTTTCGAGGACGGCAAACTGCAGACGATCACTTCCTTCCGGCATGAAGATATTCCGGTAGCACTGGGCATCGTGATCGACAATTCAGGCTCCATGCGGGAGAAGCGAGACAAAGTGAGTAAAGCCGCCCTCAATTTAGTGCGGGCCAGCAATCGGCAGGATCAAGTCTTTGTGGTCAACTTTAACGATGAATACTATCTGGACCAAGACTTCACCAGTGACATTGGAAAGTTGAAAAAAGCTCTTGAGAAGGTTGGGGCGAGTGGGGGCACGGCCCTATACGATGCCGTGGTAGCGTCAGCTAATCAGCTGACGCACTCCGAACTCCAGAAGAAAATTCTGTTCGTCGTGACTGACGGCGAGGACAACGCCAGCCGCCAATCGCTGGAAAGGGCGGTTGAGCGCCTGCAAGGCGAGAACGGGCCTACCGTCTATACGATCGGGGTTCTAGGTAATGAACGGTGGTCGAAACGCGCACGCCGCGCCCTGCAGACGATTGCCGAACGTACAGGAGGGATCGCATTCCTCCCCCAGACAGCAGACGAAGTGGATGAGATCAGCGGGACCGTAGCCCACGATATCCGCAACCAGTACACCATTGGCTACAAGCCGAGCAGTGCAGTGACGGGTGGATTTCGGCGTATAACCGTGGAAGCAAAGGCCTCGGGCTACAAGGATCTCAAGGTCCGGACCAGAAGTGGATACTACGCTCGGCTTGATCGGGCGGGGCAATAATTGCCCCACGAGCCCTCGAATCCCCGCACCTTATTTCCCACTCGCCTACGATGATTTTTCTCTTGCAGTTTTCCGTCTGTGCCGACTGGGAATCAACTGAGTGGCGTGAAAAAAAACGTGCCTTGCAAGGGTTTCCTTCCACAACAGAAGAGATTAGGCTGGGAGTGAACCATGCAATTTGACGCCACTGATATAGAAGTCCCAGAGAAGATTTTATGGCTGCTACATCCGAACTTGTAACAACGCTTTCTCCCCAGGAACTGCAACAAACTGATGCCTACTGGCGGGCCTGCAACTATCTGTCTGCTGGAATGATCTACCTTCGCGCCAATCCTCTTTTGCGCGAACCTCTGAAACCCGAACATATCAAGAACCGCTTGCTGGGCCACTGGGGTTCGGACCCAGGCCAATCATTCGTTTGGGTCCACATGAATCGTTTGATCAAGAAGTACGACCTGAATGTCATCTACATTTCCGGCCCCGGTCACGGTGCACCCGCTACCCTCGCCAATTCCTATCTCGAAGGTCACTATTCGGAAGTCTATCCCGATAAGAGCTGTGATGAAGCCGGCATGCTCAAATTCTTCCGCCAGTTTTCCTTTCCCGGTGGCATCGGATCGCACTGCACCCCAGAAACCCCTGGTTCGATTCACGAAGGCGGAGAGCTCGGCTATTCCCTTTCTCACGCTTACGGGGCGGCGTTCGACAATCCCGATCTCATCGTTATGGTTGTGGTCGGCGATGGCGAAGCAGAGACCGGACCACTGGCAACGTCCTGGCATTCGAATAAATTCCTGAACCCGATTCGCGACGGGGCAGTTCTGCCGGTACTTCACCTCAACGAGTACAAAATCGCCAATCCCACCATTCTGGCGCGGATTCCGCATGAAGAGCTGGAAGCATTGCTGATTGGATATGGCCATAAGCCGTACTTCGTCGAAGGCGAGGATCCGTTGGAGATGCACAGGAAAATGGCATCGACTTTGGAGCAATCTATCAACGAAATTCGCGATCTCCAGCAACAGGCGCGCTCAAGCAGAAATGCGGCCCGGCCTCGCTGGCCAATGATTGTGCTGCGGACTCCCAAGGGATGGACGGGACCAAAGGAAATCGACGGCCACAAAGTCGAAGGGTCCTGGCGCGCGCATCAGGTTCCCGTTCTTGATCCTGTCACCAATAAACGGAGCTTGAAGATCGTTGAGGACTGGATGCGCAGCTACGGGCCTGAGGAACTGTTCGACAACAAGGGTGCCCTCGTACCCGAGCTGAAGGCATTAGCACCTGTGGGGGAACGCCGCATCTCCGCCAATCCTCACGCCAATGGCGGACTGTTGCGCAAAGAACTCGACCTTCCGGAGTTCGTAGACTATGCGGTGAAACTAAAGGCTCCGGCAGCTGCCTACTGCTCTCCGACCGATGTTCTCGCACATTATTTGGCGGAAGTCATGCGCCGGAACATGAACTCTTTTCGTGTCTTCGGGCCTGACGAAACTGCCTCGAACAAGCTCACTGCGATTTATGCCGCCTCCAAAAAAACATGGGTTGCCGAATTCAAGCCGGAAGACGCGGACGGCGGCGAGCTCGATCCCGCCGGACGCGTTATGGAAATGCTCAGCGAGCACACCTTGGAAGGCTGGTTCGAGGGCTATGTTCTGACCGGACGCCACGGTTTTCTCTCAACCTACGAAGCTTTCGTTCACGTCATCGATTCGATGTTTAACCAGCACGCCAAATGGCTGGAGAAATCTAAAAATGAACTGGATTGGCGTGCGCCAGTGCCTTCGATCAACATCCTGATTACGTCTCTGGTCTGGAGGCAGGACCACAACGGCTTCACCCATCAGGACCCGGGATTTCTCGACGTGGTGACCAATAAGAGCGCAGACGTAGTGCGCATCTATTTACCACCGGATGCAAACTGCCTGCTTAGCGTGGCGGACCACTGCCTGCGTTCACGGGATTATGTGAATGTCATTGTTGCGGACAAACAAGAGCATCTTCAGTATTTGACGATGGAACAGGCCGTGACCCATTGCACCAAAGGCATTGGAATCTGGGATTGGGCATCCACCGATGAGACCGGAGAACCGGATGTAGTCATGGCATGCGCGGGGGATATTGCCACCATGGAATCACTGGCGGCGGTCGCCATCCTGAAGCAACATTTTCCGGATCTCAAGATCCGCTTTGTGAACGTCGTCGACCTGTTTCGCTTGATGCCGGAGTCGGAACATCCGCACGGACTTTCTGACCGTGATTTCGATTCTCTTTTTACCGTCGACAAGCCCGTCATCTTCAACTTTCACTCCTACGCCTCGCTCATTCACAAACTCAGCTATCGCCGCAAGAACCACGACAATATTCATGTGCGCGGCTACAAAGAAAAGGGCAACATCAACACACCGTTAGAACTCGCCATCCTCAACCAGGTGGACCGCTTTAATCTGGCCATCGATGTTATTGATCGTGTGCCACGGCTCCGTCCTATCGGTGCGCGCGGAAAAGACTCTTTGAAGGACCAGATCATCGAGAGCCTCAATTACGCTCACCGCGAAGGTATCGACAAAGAAGAAATCCGAAATTGGAAATGGCCGGGGTAGGCAGAGTGCAGAAGTCCGATCCCAAAGACCTTGTACTACTGTTGAACAGCGGCTCTTCCTCGCTGAAGTTTGCCGTATACCGAACGGGCGCCGAGGACGTCGAACTCCTTTTGTCCGGTAGCGCTGAACGGATCGGACGCCAAGACGGCACGTTGCACATTCGCTGTTCTGACGGTACGAAACTGGTTGAGCGCGAGAGCATCCTGGAATCTCAGGCGGAAGCTCTTAAGATCTTTGCTGATGTCATGCGGGATCATATAGGGGCTGTGCCGGGCGCGGTTGGTCATCGTGTCGTGCATGGCGGCCCCAACCTGCGTACCCACCAACCGATCACCCCTCAAGTATTGGATCAACTTTGTTCGGCCATCCACTTTGCTCCTTTGCACATTCCTCAGGCGTTGTCGCTCATCGAGGCGGCACAGGCTATCTTTCCGTCGGCGATCCAGTTAGCCTGCTTCGACGACGCCTTTCACCAGAGCTTGCCTGAGGTTGCAAGCCGCCTTCCCCTTCCGAAACGCTATTTTGACACCGGCATCCGGCGCTATGGTTTTCATGGCTTGTCCTATGAATCGTTGGTCCATCACTTTGGAGATGCGCTTCCAGCTCGCGCAATTTTCGCGCATCTGGGAAACGGGTCGAGTCTATGCGCTCTGCGCGACGGAGTATCGCTCGATACCACGATGGGACTTACTCCGACAGGAGGTGTCCCCATGGCGACGCGTTCTGGAGATCTCGACCCTGGAATCCTGCTTTACCTTTTGCGGAACGAGAGATTAAAGACAGAAGAACTTGAAGATCTGTTGAACCATCAGAGTGGTCTGCTCGCCTTGTCTTGCGGAGAAAGCGACGTGAAGGCATTGGAGCAGCGGGCCCATGCAAACGATAAACTGGCGGCCTTTGCGTTGGAGACATTCGCCATCGCGGTCCGTAAAGCCATCGGTGGGTACATGGCTTTACTCGGTGGAATTGACCTTCTCGTCTTCACCGGCGGAATTGGTGAGCACAGCGAGTATGTTCGCTCCGTCTCCACCCGCGGCCTGGACGGGCTCGGCCTCTCGGCAGACAAGATACAAATCGTTCCCGCCCAGGAAGAGGAGCAGATGGCACGTCACTGCCGCAGAATGATGAAACAGCGCTAAAACAGCCATCTCAGCCGAACGTGCCCGGCCTTCGCTACATTTTCCTTTTGTGATTTGACCACGTACCGTAAAACTTACCGCAAGGACTGGTGATACCCTCGCGGAGCGCAGGATTCAACATCAGAGGGCGCTGGCTAGTTTAATTGCCCTGGCAGCGGATAGTTCATAGCCAACAAACGCCGCTAACAAGCGGCGCCCGCCGCTGTTCTCTGCGACGGGCGTAGGTTGCCGGGACTGGTTGATCCCATCTTAATAAATCACTTTTAAACCAAACTGCATGATACGCGGCGAGTTGGCAGTATTGGTGACAAGACCAAAACCGCCTCCACTTATGTCATTGTTTGGCGTGCCAAAAATAACCGTATTAAATAGGTTAAAAGCTTCAGCCCGGAACTCGAGTCGCCGACTCTCGCCCCACAGCGGGAATTGGCGGAAGATCGAGAAATCCACATTCCAGTAAGTTTGGGCCTGGAAACCATCTGGACGTACGTTGCCAAAGGTCCCTTTCGCAGGCAGTTGAAATGCGTCAGTGTTGAACCAACACGTTTGGGTGTGAACTTTGGCTCCGCCGGGGCATGAGCCATCGTTAGGATCACCAACCAGGTTGGCCTGCTCATAGCCCGCCCACCCTGCATTGCCGGTGTTGGCCTGGTCGTTGCTGGTGATCACGCTGTAACGCTGGCCGGAACGAATGGTGAAGATACCGTTTAGCTGCCAGTTTCCGATGATGCCATCAACCACATGGTTTCCGGCGGAGTAACGCTTGCCGCGCCCCAGCGGAACCTCATAGTTACTGTTGACCGTAAGAATATGAGGGAGGTCATAACCAGCTGGGCTCAAGCTCGCCCTTGGATTATACGGATCAGCCACGTTCTTGCCCTCGGCCCCGAACCAACCGTCATTTTCGGTCAGGGCTTTCGAGAATGTATAAGCGACCTGGTAGGCGAGCCCACCCGTGAAGCGCTTATTGACTGCCAATTGGACAGCGTGATAGTCGGCGAAACCGACGCTCCGGTCGTAGAAGGTCGGAATCATATATGGAAACGGCGATCGTGATTGCGGGTTGGGAGCCGGGTCAGGGTTGACCGCGGTGTTGTACATGCCTCCGATGTTCGCCCGATGCGTCATAGAACCCACATAGCTAAGTGTGATTGCGGTGGAAGCGTTAAACTGATGCTGGCCACCAAAGTTGAACTGGTAAGCATAGGCATTCTTAATGTGGGGATCATAGTGCCAGTTCACCCCGCCGGCGAAGAATGGAGTGGGAGCAGGCAAACCGGAGGTGCCACCTCCAGCGAAAGGATCCTGAGCGTTCACCAACGGCTGACCGTTTGCATCCGTGGTAGAGCCGCCCGGTACGTTCAGGTTGCTGGCGATCAACTGACCGATTCCTGGCCAGTCGCCTTCGATGTTCTGCGACATCTGGCTAACCGCGGCCCAGTTGTCATAGACAAGTCCGGCGCCTCCTCGCACCACGCTCTTGTCACCAATGCGATAGGCAAATCCGAGGTGAGGCCCAATATTGGTATATGTGTTGTGAGAAATACGCCCACGTGGATCCACCACTACATGCGGCGGCAAGGTTCCCGGCGGCAAGCAGGTTTGGGTAGCCGGATCGCAAGCAACCGCGTTACCGGAGGCATCCAGCATAATGCTGGGAATGCACGGGGCATGTCCGCGGACTGTGCACGGCGGAGGCGGAAATTGCAACACGTAGTTGCCGCTGCTGAAATCGAAATCACCGGTTTCAATTCCACCCTGCTCATCAAACGTATCTTTCGTCCCGTAGGGCGGTATCAGAGTCAGGTCGTAACGGACTCCGTAGTTCACGGTCAGCTTCGGGGTCGCCTTCCAGGAGTCCTGGAAGAAGGCACTGAAGAGCCCACCAAGGCGGGTTTTCTCGTTAACATTGCGCCGATTGGCGCCATCGGGAACACCCAGTAAGGCAGATGCTAGTGAAAAACCACCCACGCCGTTGCCGTCACTGGTTTGGTTGTTCGCAAAACTGACAGTATCAAAGGCCAGCGGACTGGAGAACACGCTAGTGATGTAATTGGCACCTACTGAGAAACTGTGCGATCCCTTTATTTTGTTTAGGGTGGCGGAAACTTGGTTGTTGTCTGTGGCCTGAGGCGTGTTTACCACGCTTTCGCCGCCATGCACGATTCCATTTCCAAGATCCACGTTGGGGAGGAGCCAACCCGGTGTTCCTGAGAAATTGCTAGCAAAGTCGGGAGAGAACCCAGCCGCCGGAGTCACGGTGTTGGCGTCCACCCCTTTCATCTTGGTAGTGGCGTTATCCTCAACCCTGGTACGGGAGAACAACACTTGTAACTGCAAGCTCGGACTGAAGGTGTGGACCCAGTTACCTCCCCAATTGTGAGCGGGGATGGCTTCATTCTTGAGCAGTCCCGGCAAGTTGCCGCTGTCCGGCGTCGCGACGGTGCTGCCAATTTGGCTGTAGCGGAACCATACCGAGTCTCTCTGCCCAAAAGTGTGGTCGATTTTGACAGTGTACTCGTTCTGATGCTGAGTGTTGGCATCGCTAGCGAATGCGTTGCTGTTAGTTGCCGGATTGAACGTTCCAGCCGCAGGGTAGACGGTCTGGATAAAAGTCACCAGCTCGGAATTGATCAAGTTGGAAGGAATGACGTTATTGGCAAATGGCGTTCGGGTAAATCCAGAGCCCGAAGGAGTAGTGGTGAATGGGTTATAAATCTGCTGGGCCGAGTTATTGCAGACTCCGCCTGTGAAACCGGCGGTGCAAAGCGCACTGAAATCACCACTCAACTGGGTAGCCGTAGGAACCAGGATGTTTGCGCTGGTTGGCAGGGAGTAGCGGAAGCCTTGATAGGCAAAGTAAAAGAAGGTGTTGTCCTTCAGCTTGCCGAGGGCAACAGGACCACCGATGGAAGCGCCAAACTGGTTCTGGTGGAACCCGGGCTTTTTCTGGTCTGGGGGCAGGAAGTGCGCGCGAGAGTCGAAAGCGCTGTTGCGGATGTATTCCCAGCCCGCGCCGTGGAACTGGTTGGTGCCGGACTTAGTCACTACGTTTACCACGCCACCAAGAACCGAGCCGAACTCGGATGAATCGGTATGAGAAACGACTTTAAACTCCTGAATTGCGTCCACAATGGGAGGTACGGCGTAGGTGCTGAGAAACGCCGCAAAGTTATTCATGCCGTCCGTCAAGAAGTAATTGCTGCGGTTGGTCGCGCCATTGATAGATGGGAAGGAAAAAGACGCGCCCTCTGCAACGGGAGCGGCAAATCCGCCGGTGCGTCCACCCATGCCGTTTTGTCCGACGCTGATCGGTGATACGCCGGGTGTCAAGGAGAGCAGCTGTGTGAAGTTGCGGCCATTCAGCGGAAGATCATTCACTTGTTTGGTGGCGATGACGGTGCCCAACTCCGCAGAGGAAACCTGTAATTGTTCGGCGGACGCTTCCACTGTTACCACTTCCGCCGTTCCGCCGGGCGCAAGGGACACATCAATGGTTGCTGTCTGGTTCACCGCCAGCACGAACTCAGAGACCTGCTTGGTTGTAAAACCCGAGGCAGAAATTTTCAGGGTATACTTACTAGGAGTGATGTTGCCAAACCGATAGTTCCCAGTATCATTGCTGGAAGTCTGCGTTTCGATTCCTGTATCTACGTTTCGCAGAATTACACTGGCGCCTCTGACAACAGCTCCGCTAGAGTCAGTCACTACGCCGTTAAGCGCAGCCGTCGAGAGCTGCGCCAGAGCAGATATCGTTGCAAAAACTGAAATTAAGCCCATCCACAACAGACCCCTAAAGACCCATCGCCGACTTGATGAATCCATCATGTGCCCCCTTCCGGCATATCCAGCAACAAGTTGCTCGTCCCCGACACTACAAGGCGGGCCATTCTAGTAGCAAAGTACTAGCGTTTGTCAAGACAATTTAAGCGCTTTTATAAAGAATGTAGTCGTTAACTTTAAAGCGCATCGGCAAATTGATACAATTTAAGCGCTCAAACATAAAGTCAACGATAACTTCATTCGATTTAGTCTATTACCAATGCTTTGAACTAAGGAAAGGCATACTCCGGAAGGTGATCTCTGATCCCCGGTTTCAGCGAGAGAAAACTGTAATGTGCCTATCTAGGATCTCCCCAACTTGACGGAAAATTGCCTTTCGCACAAAGTACGAAGTCTTGGAAACGGGAAGTTAATGGGCAATCGCCGCATCAAATCAAGATTCCGCTGGTTGGTTTGCGCAGCATCGCTAGGGGCATTCAGTTTACTTCTGGGAGTGGCCCCAGTCGACACGCAATCCGCGAACAACTCCCAGAAAAAAGGCCCAGCTCACTCCGATCAGTATGTCGGTTCGCAGGCATGTGCAAACTGCCACAAGGAGATCTACGCGAAGTATCTCCAGACCGGAATGGGGCGCTCCGTGGTTCGGGTCACGCCAGAGTGGGTGAATGGCCAGCGCATCTCCGGTTCGGTGGAAGATAAGAACAATCAACTGCAATTCGAAGTTTACGGCCAGGATGGAAAGCTCTATCAGAGTGAGCATCAATCTGGCGCTGACGGCAAAGAGATTTTTCGCGACACACATGAACTCGAATGGATCATAGGCGCCGGGGAAAATGGGTTTGGTGGATTACTCAGACAAGGTGCGCATTTATTTCAGGCCCCGCTTTCGTTCTACTCCAAGCCAGGGCGTTGGGAGCTCTCGCCAGGATATGAACTTGGCAATCTAGGATTCAACCGGCCGATTCTCCCCGGCTGTATTTCCTGTCACAGCGGCCGGCCGAATGCGATTGCAGACGGCAACGGCCGTTTTGATGATCCACCATTTTCTGAGGCGGCGATTGGTTGCGAAAACTGCCATGGCCCCGGGCTTGCGCACGTGGTTGCGGCGCAGTTAGAGCCAGATGCTTTTCAGGGACACGATTCTCGCATCGTCAACCCTGCTACGCTCCCCCCTGCTCTGGCGGACAACATCTGTATGTCCTGCCATCAAACTGGTGATGTGCGGGTGCTGAAACCTAGAAAAAACTATGGCGACTTCCGGCCCGGTGAACCGCTGGACGACACCATGTCCATCCTGATGGTTCCTCCAAAACGTGAGTCCCCGCCGCAGGCAGATTTGCTTGAACACTACTATTCGATGACGCTGAGCAAATGTTATCGGGCGACCGGGGAGCGCATGAGTTGTATCAGCTGTCACGATCCTCACGTGGAGCCGACGCGCGAGGAAACGCCGGAGTATTTTAGGAAGAGATGCCTGGCTTGCCATACCGAGAAATCATGCACGCTTTCGTTGCAGGTACGACAACAGCAACACCCGGCGGACGACTGTGCCGGGTGCCACATGAAGAAGCGGGACGTGCAGGAGATCTCGCACTCCAGTATTACCAACCACCGCATTCTCGCCCGCCCAGATCAACCATTTCCTGAGATTGCGTTTCAGCAAACAACAGCTGCCCTGCCAGATTTGATCCATCTCAATCCTGCTCCGGGAAAGAAGGGGATGTCTTTGCCGGCGTTGACACTGCTGCAAGCCTATGGCGAGCTGATTGGGAAACATCCTGAATACACGGACCGTTATTTCGCCGTCTTGAATGAACTGGAGCACTCGGATCCGGGAAATCCATTGGTGCAAGGTGCAATCGGCAATCGGGAGCTGCACGCGGGAAAGTACGAAGAGGCAGTTACGCATTTGCAGCGCGCGCTGAAGGACGGTCCTGCTAACACAATCTTGTACACTGATCTCGCCGAGGCCCTGATCAAGCTGGACCGCAAAAGCGACGCAGTCGCCGTGCTGGAAAAGGCGACCGAGGCTGATCCTTTCAACGCAACGCTGAGAAAAACACTGGTCGTTCAGCTGATTCAAATCAAAGATTACGTCAAGGCGAAGAGCGAAATGGAAAACTACGTCAAACGTTTTCCCCAGGACACTTTCATGCGGCAGATGCTGGCTCGTGCTCAGGCAGCGGGACGGGCTCAATGAGAAAACGGGGCAGCAGGATTTTCCTGCACAGGGCCTTCGCCCTTGGAGTCGCGCTGGCGCTGACTGCCAATTCTCTGGGGTCCCCGGCAGCAACTTCCCCGGCCATCCAATTCGAGAACCGGCAAAAACAATCAGGCGTCTCGTTCATTTTGGACAATGGCACGCTCCCAGATAAGCCAATGATCGACGGAATTCCCGGCGGGGTCGCTTTGCTCGACTACGACAACGACGGCTATCTTGATATTTTCTTCACCAATGGAGCGCGTCTTCCCAGTCTCGTGAAAGATGGCCCCAACTTTTACAATCGCCTGTATCACAACAACCACAATGGGACTTTTACCGACATAACTGACAAAGCCGGAGTGCGCGGCAAGGGTTACAGCATTGGAGTCGCCGCAGCCGACTACGACAACGACGGCTTCACTGATTTGTATGTTGTGGGTTACAACCGAAACATTCTCTATCACAACAATGGCGATGGAACTTTCAGCGATGTGACCGACAAAGCCGGAGTCGCCGGCCTGTCTGCATCGGGGAAAAAACTTTGGGGAGCCGCGGCGGCTTGGGTGGACTACGACAATGACGGCAAACTCGATCTTTTCGTGAGTAATTATCTAGACTGGTCGTTCGCAAACTCCAAGGTTTGCGGCACGCCGGGCAAGCGCATTTCCTGTTCGCCGACGCTTTATCAGGGAGAGCCGAACATCCTGTATCACAACAATGGCGACGGGACTTTTACCGATGTTTCGGAAGCGATGGGAATTTCAGCGCATATCGGAAAAGGCATGGGCGTGGCCATCGCCGATTACGACGGCGACGGATGGATGGACATCTTTGTCGCCAACGACAACTACCGCAATTTTTTGTTCAAGAATCGCGGAAGCAAGCGATTTGATGAAGTCGGAGTCGAGGCCTTCGTAGCCTACACGGAAAACGGCGTGCCTGTCTCCAGCATGGGCGTGGACTTTCGCGACTGGAATAACACCGGCAATCCAAGCTTGTTTATTACCGCGTTAAACGGCGAAACTTTTCCGCTATATCGGAATGACGGCGACGGTTTTTTTAGCTCCGACACCTATTCGGCGGGCATCGGATTCCGCAGTTTCAAGATGAGCGGTTGGGGTGCGGGCATTCAGGATTTCGATAACGATGGCTACAAGGATTTGTTTTCGGCCAACTCTCATGTCAGTGAAAATGCCGATATCAACCCGCAAGAACACTACAAGCAGGCAAATGCTGTGTTTCGCAATTTACACGATGGAACCTTCGGCGACGTGAGCGTCCGGGCAGGACCGGGCATGCAAATTCCTGCGGCGCACCGTGGCTGCGCATTTGGCGACCTGAACAACGATGGAAAAATCGACGTCGTTGTTTCGGCCATTGGAAGTCCGGCGGAGCTGCT
>Ga0068858_100001656_pt1 | contig 22765 bp, 19 predicted proteins | sample KBSSwiS12_FD_66589 | JGI IMG/M metagenome (GOLD analysis project Ga0068858, IMG submission 66589) | Switchgrass rhizosphere microbial communities from Kellogg Biological Station, Michigan, USA - KBS Switchgrass S1-2 | ecosystem: Host-associated > Plants > Roots > Rhizosphere > Soil ...
ATGCGAAGGCGAGCGCGGTGGCCGAGGATCGCGAAGGCGCGCTCGGCTTTGACGGCACCGCGGCAACGCATCCGATCATCCGCCATGTCGAGACAGTCGACCAGCTCGGCGAGGCGTTCGACGGCATCACCTATCAGAAGGGCCAGGCCGTGATCGGCATGATGGAGTCGACGCTCGGGGCGGACGTGTTCCGCAAGGGCATCCGCAGCTATATGGCGAAGTATAAATATGGGAACACCGAGACCGACCAGCTCTGGGCCGAGCTTGCGCTGGCGGCGGGCAAGCCGGTCAAGGACGTGGCGCATGATTTCACGCTCCAGCCCGGCGTGCCGCTGGTGACGATGGCAGGGGCGAGCTGCGCGGGCGGCATCACCATAGCGACGCTGACTCAGGGGCGCTTCGGCTATGACGCGCCATCTAAAAAGCCGCAGACATGGCGCGTGCCACTCACGCTCGGCGTGGTCGGCGGGCCTGTGACCCGGACGATCGTGCAGGGGCCGGTGGCGAGCAAGGTTTCCGTCAGCGGGTGCGGCACCGTCGTGCTCAACCGGGACAAGGGCAGCTATGTCCGAGTGATGTATGATCCGGCGAGCCATGCCGCGTTGGTCCGCGACTTCGCGAAACTGGCGCTGACCGACCAGCTCGGCACGCTCGGCGACGATTTCGCGCTGGCGATGAGCGGCGACCAGTCGGTCAACGCCTATTTCGCCGATCAGGCGGCAGTCCCGCAGGATGGCAGCCCGCTGGCCTGGAGCGTGGTGGCGGGCAATCTCGGGACTTTGCGAGGCCTGTATCAGGGCACACCGCTTGAAGCGCAGCTCAATGCGCGGACGATCGCGATCCTGTCGCCGGTGATGAAGCGCATCGGCTTCGAAGCCAAAGCTGACGAGTCGCCCTTGGCCACCAATCTGCGCGAAACCCTGGTCAGCCGGCTCGGCTATAGCGGCGATCCCGAGGTGGCGGCCAAGGCGCGGGCCTATGTCACCGCGCTCGCGACTGACCCGAATGCGATCCCGCCGGCGATCCGTACGCCGATCCTCGGCGTCTATGCCGCCAATGCAACGCCCGCCGAATGGGAGGCGCTGCTTGCGATGGCCAGGGCCGAGAAGAACCCGGTGATCAGGAACAGCTATGTCCGCCTGCTCGGCACCGCGCGGGACGATGCGCTGGCGCAGCGGGCGCTGGGGCTGCTCAAGGCCGACGATTTCACCGCGCCGCAAAAGGCCAGCCTGATCCGATCGATCGCGGGGCGGCACCCGGACATGGCGTTCGATTTCGCGGTTGCGAATATGGATCTGGTGAACGGGCTGCTCGAGACGAGCACCCGGGCCGGCTTCATCGTCGGGCTCGGCCAGGGATCGAACGATCCGGCGATGCCGGGCAAGATCAACGCTTTTGCCGAGAAGAACCTTCCCGAGGCCTCGCGCGGCGGCGCGAAGCGCGCGGTCGCGATTATCGGCGTGCGCCGGCAGAGCGCCGACCGGATGCGCCCCGATGTGGCGAAGTGGGTGGGTTCGAACTGAACCAAATCCTCCCCTGCTGCGCAGGGGAGGATTTAGGCTAGCTTTCCACCACCGTCAGCCCTTCGGCAAAGGTCCTGGCCTTCGACACATATCCCGCCGCCGAGATCTTCAAGGCCGCCAGTGCCTGCTCATCGAGCGTGCGGATCGCCTTGGCGGGGCTGCCGACGATCAGCGAGCCGGGCTCGAAGACCTTGCCCTCGGTCACCAGCGCGCCTGCGCCGACCAGGCAGCCATCGCCGATCACCGCGCGGTTGAGGATGGTCGCGCCCATGCCGATCAGGACATTGTCGCCGATCGTGCAGCCATGCAGGATCGCATGATGGCCGATCGTGCAGCCCGACCCGATCGTCAGCGGTGCACCCGGATCGGAATGCAGCATCGCGCCTTCCTGGATATTGCTGCGCGCACCCACGATAATCGGTGTATTGTCCGCCCGGATCACAGCGCCGAACCAGACGCTCGCCTCGTCGCCGAGATGCGCATCGCCGATCACATCGGCGCTGGGGGCGACCCACGCATCCGCGCCGAGGACCGGCTGTTTTCCCTCGATGGCGTAAAGCGGCATGGCGATCGTCTCCTGGCTGAGTGATTGTCTTTGCCCTTTTAAGTCCCGCTCCTTCAAGGCGGAGACTCGATTCAGGCTTCGGCCCGACCGAATAGCGATTGGCAATCTTCCGGACGGCCGTATATCCTATACGATGTGAGGCGTGAACTGCGCCCGCCATCAGGGGAGTGCCATGAAATCCATGCTTCTGCGGGCCTGTGGTGTGCTGGCCTTGGTGGGCGGGGGGGCGTCTATCGTCACGGCACCGGCACGCTCGCAGTCAGCGCCGATCACGGCGGAGCAGGATCATCAGCAGATGATGGACCAGCTCGGCATCCGGAAGCTTCGCCCCGGGCCGAGCGGCAATGAAAAGGCGCCCGACCATGCCAATTATGATCCGGCAAAGGCCAATCCCTTCCCGAACTGGCCCGATGTGCTGACGCTCGACAATGGCCGCAAGGTGACGAGCGCGGATATGTGGTGGAAGCAGCGTCGCCCGGAAATCGTCGAGGCGTTCGAGCGCGACGTGGTGGGGCGCGTGCCCGCCAATGCGCCCAGGGTGAGCTGGACGGTAGTCAGCGCCGATAATGAATATATCGCCGGCAGGCGCATGGTGGCGCGGCAATTGATCGGCCATGTTGATAATGCGGCATATCCGGCGATCGAGGTCGGCATCCGGATGACGCTGCTGACGCCGGCCGAGGCGAGCAAGCCGGTACCGCTGCTGATCATGTTCGGCCAGGCGCGCTATCCGGCGCCGAGCCAGCCCAATGCCGATGAGTCGGCACGCATCGATGCCGCGATGAAGGCGGAGCTTGTGGCGCGCGACCCGTCGCTGGCGGCGGCGTTCAAGGCGCATCCCGGTTTCGAGTTCGTCCATCCGCCGAGCTTCTTCCCCGCGCCGCCGAGCGACGAGCGGGTGAGTGCCCTGGTGGCGGACGGCTGGGGCGTGGCATTGCTCGATCCGTCGAGCGTTCAGGCTGATAATGGCGCCGGCCTGAGGAGCGGCGTGATCGGCCTCGTCAACAAGGGCGGGCCGCGCAAACCCGATGATTGGGGTGCGCTGCGCGCCTGGGGCTGGGGTGCTAGCCGCGCGCTCGACTATCTCGAAACCGATCCTGCCGTCGACGCGAAGCATGTCGGGATCGAGGGCGTATCGCGCTATGGCAAGGCGGCGCTGATCGCCATGGCATTCGACCAGCGTTTCGCGATGGTGCTGGTCGGCTCGTCGGGCGAGGGCGGAGCCAAGCCGCATCGCCGCAATTTCGGCGAGGCGGTCGAGAGCCTGACCGGGACCGGCGAATATCACTGGATGGCCGGCAATTTCCTGAAATATGGCGCGTCGGAGGCGAGCTTCGGCAGCCGCAATGCCGGCGATCTCCCGGTGGATTCGCACGAGCTGATTGCGCTTTGCGCGCCGCGCCTGACCTTCATCAGCTATGGCTTGCCGGAAAAGGGGGACGCCAACTGGCTCGACCAGCAGGGCAGCTTCATGGCGACGGTCGCGGCCGGATCAGTGTGGAAGCTGCTTGGCGCGAAGGATCTCGGGCTTGGCAATGACTATCGCACCGCGGTGATGGTGCCACAGGGAACGGAGCTGCTCGACGGACAGCTTGCGTGGCGGCAGCACGATGGCGGACATACCGACGCGCCCAATATGAAATACTTCATTGGCTGGGCGGATCGCCAGATGGGGCGGGTGGCGCCCTAAAAACCGGCCGTCATGCTGGACTTGTTCCGGCGTCCACCCCTCCGCGAGAGCAATGGGTGTTGTGTGTGCGGCCGATGGGCCCCGGAACAAGTCCGGGGTGACGAAGGAAGTTACTGTCGCATAGCCTTGGCAATCGCAGCCTGGGCGATCGGCGCCATCGCCGCATAGCTCTCTGCATTGGGGTGCACGCCGTCCTTCGAATATTCCGGCTTCATCCCGCCTTCCGCCGTGGCGATCGCTGGCCAGTAATCGGCGTATACAATGTGCTTTTTGGCGGCATAAGCCTTCAGCCGGACGTTGAGCGCGCGAATCTTCTCCCTGGGCGCGAGGCCCGGGCGCCAGGGGAAATCGGCGGCCGGCGGGATCGAGGCGATGATCACCTTGATATGGTTCGCCTGTGCGATCTCCACCATGTCGGCGATATAGCCTTCGATCTCATCCGGGGTCTCCGGCCCGGTATTCTGCGCGACATCGTTGGTGCCGCCCATGATGTGGACGACCCGTGGCTTGAGCGCGATCACGTCGCTGCGAAAACGGACGAGCATCTGCGGCGTCGTCTGGCCGCTGATACCGCGGCCCACATAGTGCGTATTGTTCTTGATGAAGGGTTGCGGGGCCCAGCCCTCAGTGATCGAATCCCCCATGAACACGACGCGCTTTGGGTCAGCGGCCGCAAGCAATGGCTGATCGGCATTGCGATAGCGGGCGATATTGGCCCAGTCGCCATTCTCACCCTGACCGACCGGAGGCCTGGCCGGTGCGGCGGGCGCGGTCTGCGCAAAGGAAGGCATCGACAGCGCCAACGCGCAGATGAAACCAAGGGCCGTGATTGCTCTCATGCGCACTCTCCTCATGACGCCTCACGCGCTGCGTCGTTCAGACGGTACCACGCTCGAAGGCGAAAGGCTCGGTCTCGACATGCTCGCCGATCCTAAGCGCCTCTGTGACCAGGTGCAGCGGCGACAGGTCCACGTCGCTTTCACCCGCTGCGATCAGGTCCGCGAAGCGCGCATAGAGTCGTGGATATTCGCTGTTGAGCGATGCTGAATCCGGTGCATCGGCGATCGACAGCGTGGCACCGCCGTTACGCAGGACGAGCGGGCCGTCAAGCGTATCGACCTCTATATCCCAGCGTTGCGGACCCTCTTGAAGGAAGTCGAGATCGACCGATACCGGCACCTTGCCGGAGCGCAGCTCCATGGTCGCAAGGATCGGCGAGGCGCGGCCGCGCGGGACCGAGAGCTTCGCCGAGACCACCACCGGCATTTCGGGCAGGATATGGGTCAGGATCGAGAGCGCATTGATGCCGGGATCGAACACGCCGAAGCCGCCGGGTTCGAGGATCCATTCCTGCCCCGGATGCCAGACGCGGATATCTTCCTTCCAGAAGATCCGCACCGCTTCGATCGTGCGGCCCCAAAGCCATCCCCGTGCGGTGTCGACGGCGGAGGCCTCGCGTGAATGCCATGCGGTGAACAGCGTGACGCCAGCTTCGCCCGCCAGTCTTTCGAGTTCGACCACTTCTTCGACCGTCTCGCCTGGCGGTTTTTCGAGCAGCACATGCAGGCCCGCCGCGATCGCCTTGCGCGCGACGACGTGACGCACGGACGGCGGGGTGCAGATCGCGACTGCCTTCACCCCGGTATCGGCGGCAAGCAACGCCTCGATATCAGGATAATGCGGCACGCCCTCAAGCGAACCACAAGGATCGACCGTCGCCACGAGCCGGAAGCGGGAGTCGGCGCGAATGGCCGGGAGGTGCTGATCCCGCGCGATCTTGCCGAAACCGATGATGGCGATTGGCAGCATCGTGTCGTCGCTCACCGCAGCGCCACGACGGTCACGGATTTCGCCGGCAGGGTCAGTGTCGCCGTGCCGTTGGTCACCGCGACCTGGGCGATATCGTGCGGCTGAAGCGCGTTCGGATTGTCGAAGCTGTTATGCGCGTCCATCTGATCCGAGGTCAGCACCTCGCCCGACAGCGTGGTCGCGTTACCGCCATCGATCTTGAGCGTCACCGTAAGCGGCTCCTTGGGATCGAGATTGACCAGCGAGACGTGCATACTCCCATCCGCGGCGCGCACCGCCGAGCTGTTCAGCGCGGGCATCGCGAATTGATCCTTGTCGTACCAGGGGCTGGAGAGATCGACCGGAAGCTGGGTCGAATCCTGCCATGGCATGTACATATGGTAGACGTGATAGGTCGGGGTGAGCACCATATGGCTGTCCTGGGTCAGGATCATTGCCTGGAGCACGTTGATCATCTGGGCGATATTGGCCATTTTCACACGCTCGGCATGGTGCGTGAAGATGTTGAGGTTGATCGCCGCGACCAGGCCGTCCCGCAGCGAATTCTGCTGCTGGAGGAAGCCGGGATTGCTGCCGGGCGTCGGATCGTACCAGGTGCCCCATTCATCGACCGCGAGCCAGACGCGGCGATCCGGATCATATTTGTCCATCACCGCGCTGTGCTTGGTGATATATTCGTCCATCTTCAGAGTCTTGGACAGGATGCGCGCCCAGCTCGTCTCGTCAAAGCCGGTGGCCGAGCCCTTGTGCGCCCAGCTTTCGCCGACGGTGTAATAATGGACGCCGATGCCGTCGATCTGCCTGCCGGCCTCACGCATCAGGACTTCGGTCCAGTTGTAATTCTCGTCGCTGGCGCCGCTGGCGATCTTCATGATGCGGGTGCCGGCCGGTGCCTTGACGAAGGTAGAGTAGCGGCGGGTGACGTCCGCGGCATATTCGGGCCGCATATTGCCGCCACAGCCCCATAGCTCGTTGCCGAGGCCGAGATAGGCGAGCTTCCACGGCTCCTTGCGGCCATTCGTACGCCGCTCATTGGCGAGCGTGGAGACGGTGGGCGAGGTCATATATTCGACCCAGTCAGCCATTTCCTGGGGCGGCGCGCTGCCGACATTGGCCGAGACATAGGCATCGGCGCCGACCATCTCGGAGAAGTTCATGAATTCGTTGGTGCCGACCGCATTGGGCTCAGTGACGCCGCCCCAGTTGGTGTTGACCTTGACCGGGCGTTTGGCCGGCGCGCCGACACCTTCGCGCCAGTGATATTCGTCGGCAAAGCAGCCGCCCGGCCAGCGGATCACCGGCACCTTGATCGCGCGGAGCGCGGCGATCACGTCGTTACGGAAGCCATTGGTGTTCGGAATGCTCGATTTGGGGCCGACCCAGAGGCCGCCATAGACGCCGGTGCCGAGATGCTCGGCGAACTGGCCGAAAATCTGGCGCTGGACCTTAGGCCCTGGTTTGTCGGCGTGGATGGTGACGGTCGCCTCTTTCGCCGAAGCGCCAGCCGTCGCTGCCAAAGCCAATGCTCCGAGCAGTACGAACCGCGCCCTGCGTGCCAGACCAGCCATCATAATCCCCTAGATTTGCCATGCCGACGATCGGTGGCTATCGCCGCTATATTGTCCGAGTATATATTTGGACAAGCGAAAAGGCGGAGAATCGGAAAATGCGGGTGTCGTTGGTCCAGTTCGAGGACGGTGCAGGTCGAGGCGTCGCGGTGTTGCGCGATATGGAGCCGCCGCGCCGCCTTGCCGGGGTCGAGAGCGTGCGGGCCTTGGCCCAGGCGGCACTCGCGGCCGGGACCAGCCTTGTCGCGCAGGTCGACGCGGCCGGGGACGGAGGAGAGGTCGATCTCGATGCGGTGACCCTGTTGTCGCCGATCGATCATGAAGACCCAGCGCACCTGGCGCTGACCGGGACTGGCCTCACCCATCTCGGTTCAGCCGAGGGTCGCGACAAGATGCATCGGTCGATGAAAGAGTCCAACGAACAGACTGATTCGATGCGCATGTTCCTGATGGGCGTCGAGGGCGGCAAGCCGGCGGCGGGGGAAGCCGGTGCGCAGCCCGAATGGTTCTACAAGGGCAATGGCTGCTCGCTGGTGGCGCCCGGCGCACCGCTCAGATCGCCCGATTTCGCGCTCGATGCGGGTGAGGAGCCTGAGATCGCAGGCATCTACATGATCGGTGACGACGGCGTACCGGCGCGGCTCGGCTTTGCGATCGCCAACGAGTTTTCGGACCATGTGACCGAGCGCGGCAATTATCTGTGGCTCGCGCATTCCAAGTTGCGCGTGGCGGCGCTAGGCCCCGAACTGCTGCTCGGCGAGTTGCCCGAGGACGTCCGCGGCACCAGCAGGATCCTGCGTGACGGGGAAGTGCTGTGGGAGAAACCGTTCGTGACCGGCGAGGCGAACATGTCGCACAGCATCGCCAATCTCGAGCATCATCACTTCAAATATGATCTGTTCTGTCAGCCGGGCGATGTGCATGTCCATTTCTTCGGGACGGCAACCCTGTCCTTCTCGGAAGGGGTGACGACGCAGGAGGGCGATGTGTTCGAGATTTCGGCGCCGCCGTTCCGGCTGCCGGCGCGTAACCCGATTGCGGTGGAAAAGCCCCGTGATGTCGGTGTTCGGGTGCTGTAGCGCGGAATGGACGTCCGCGATCCCGCAAGCCCGATAAAGGCCATTGCGCCAAAGGCGAGGCGTATCCACGCGTCGATCGCGCGTGATCTGGGGGTGGCGATCGTCACCGGCGTACACCAGCCCGGCGATACCCTGCCGGGCGAGATCGAGTGCGCCGAGAGCCTGCATGTCTCGCGCAGCGCATACCGCGAGGCGGTCCGGATGCTGGCCGCCAAGGGGCTGGTCGAGAGCCGGCCCAAGGCGGGGACCCAGGTGAGCGCGCGGAGCCGCTGGAACCTGCTTGACCCCGATGTGCTCGAATGGATGTTCGAGGGCGAGCCGAGCGAGGCGTTCGTCCGCAGCCTGTTCGAACTGCGCATGATCGTCGAGCCTGCCGCCGCGGCGCTCGCGGCTGAGCGGCGGACCGGGCGTGAGCTGTCAGCGCTGGGGCATGCCCTTGGCGAGATGGCGCGGCATGGGCTGACCACGCCCGAGGGGCGCGCGGCCGACCAGGCGTTCCACCATCTGATCCTCGAGGCGACGCGCAACGAGCCGCTGACGACGCTGTCGAGCTCGATCGCGGCCGCGGTCGGATGGACCACTATCTTCAAGCAACGCAAGCGGCGATTGCCGCGCGATCCGTTGCCCGACCATCAGCTTCTGTACGACGCGATTGCCGACGGCGATGCCGACGCGGCGCGAGAGGCGATGGCCGAGCTGGTGCGGCGGGCGCTTGTGGATACGGAGATGTCGCTCGGGTGACGCCACACGTCATGCCGGCGCTGTTCCGGCATGACGGTGTTGGTCTCAGTGGTTGTCGCGCGGAAGGCCCTTGGTCTGGGCGATGCGCTGATAGCGTTCCGACCCTTCGAGGATAGCGCCCTCGCTGAGCTGGCCGACGACCGCACGCTGGATTTCCTGCCACGGAGTCTGTGAGGCGGGATAGGCATAGCCACCCGCGTCGGTGAGCGCGTGGCGACGTTCCGCCAGCTCTTCGTCGGAGATCAACACATTGGCGGTGCCCTTGCCGAGATCGATGCGGACCCGGTCACCGGTCCTGATGAGGGCGAGCCCTCCCATGGCGGCCGCTTCGGGCGACGCGTTGAGGATCGAGGGCGAGCCCGACGTGCCCGACTGGCGGCCATCGCCGATGCAGGGCAGGGCATGGACACCCTCGCGGATGAGATAGGCGGGCGGGCGCATGTTCACGACCTCGGCAGCGCCAGGATATCCGATCGGGCCGGCGCCGCGCATGAACAGAAGCGACGCGGTGGTGATGCCAAGCGCGGGGTCGTCGATGCGGGCGTGATAGTCCTCGGGGCCGTCGAACACGACTGCCGGGCCCTCGAATGCCTCGGGATCATCGGGGTTCGAGAGGTAACGCTCGCGGAATTCGGGCGAGATGACGCTGGTCTTCATGATCGCCGCATCGAACAGATTGCCGCGCAGCACGACGAAGCCCGCATCCTCCATCAAAGGTGCTTCGAAACGGCGGATGACTTTCTCGTCCTCGATGGTCGCGTCACGGCAATTGTCGCCGATGCTGCGGCCATTGGCGGTGATCGCGCCTTCCTTGATCAGGCCTTGCCGCATCAGCTCGGCGACCACTGCGGGGACGCCCCCCGCATGATAGAAATCCTCGCCGAGATATTCGCCGGCGGGCTGGAGGTTGACCATCAGCGGCACGTGATGGCCGTGGGTCTGCCAGTCGTCGAGCGGCAGGTCGACGCCGATATGGCGCGCAATCGCCGACAGATGGATCGGCGCATTGGTCGAGCCGCCGATCGCCGAATTGACGACGATCGCGTTATGGAAGGCATCGAGGGTCAAGATGTCCGAGGGTTTCAGGTCCTCGGCAACCATCTCGACGATCCGCTTGCCGGTGAGATAGGCGATCTCCTGGCGGTCGCGGTATGGCGCGGGAATCGCGGCCGAACCGGGGAGCTGCATGCCCAGCGCTTCGGCCAGGCTGTTCATCGTCGTCGCCGTGCCCATGGTGTTGCAATAGCCGGTGGAGGGGGCCGACGAGGCGACGAGCTTGACGAAGCCGGCATGGTCGATCTTGCCTGCCGCGAGCAGTTCGCGCGCCTTCCAGACGATCGTGCCGGAACCGGTACGCTCGCCCTTGTGCCAGCCATTGAGCATCGGGCCGACCGAGAGCGCGATCGCCGGGATGTTCACGGTCGCCGCCGCCATCAGACAGGCAGGCGTGGTCTTGTCGCAACCGATCGTCAGCACCACGCCATCGAGCGGATAGCCGTAGAGCACCTCGACCAGCGCCAGATAGGCGAGGTTGCGATCGAGCCCCGCGGTCGGGCGCTTGCCGGTCTCCTGGATCGGATGGACCGGGAACTCGATCGCGATGCCGCCCGCCTCGCGAATGCCTTCGCGAAGGCGCTCGGCGAGGACGAGGTGGTGGCGGTTGCACGGACTCAGATCGGACCCGGTCTGGGCAATGCCGATGATCGGCTTGCCCGACTGCAGTTCCTCCTGGCTCAGGCCGAAGTTCATATACCGCTCGATATAGAGCGCGGTCATGTCGATATTGGCCGGGTTGTCGAACCAGGCGCGCGAACGGAGGCCGGTGGGAGGCGTATCAGTCATGCGTAAAAAGGCTTTCGAGCGATCATTTCGGGGCCACTGACAGGCGATAGACCATCAGATGGTGATAGGGTTTGCCCGGATCGACCCGCGCCGAAACGAAGCGGGGCTGATTGGGCGAATCGGGGAACTTCTGCGGTTCGAGTGCGACACCGTCGCCCATACGATAGACATGGCCATGCTTGCCGACCAGCGTGCCGTCAAGGAAGTTGCCGGTGTAGAGCTGCACGCCCGGCTCGGTCGTCAGCACCTCGAGCACGCGGCCCGATGCGGGATCCTCGAGGCGGGCGGCAAGCTTGGGCGTGGCGGTCAGCCCCGCATCGAGCGCGAAATTATGATCATAGCCGCGGCCGGCGACGATCTGCGGATCGCTGCCGTCGCGGGCGCCGTCAGCAAGGCGTCTGCCGGTGCGGAAATCGAACACAGTGCCAGCAACCGGCCGCAGCTCGCCGGTGGGAATCAGCGTCGCGTCCACGGGCGTGTAGGCGCGCGCCGGGATGGTTAGCCGGTGGCCGAGCGCCCCGAGCGGCGCACCCTCTCCGCCAAGGTTGAAAATGGCATGGTTGGTCATATTGACCACCGTGGGCTTGTCAGTCGACGCGTTGAACTCGATCGACAGCGCGCCCTTTTCGTCGAGGCTGTAGACGACGGTGACGTCGAGCTTGCCGGGATAGCCCTGATCACCGTCCGGGCTGGTATAAGCGAGCGTGACCCGCGCGACCGGGCCGTTCTCCACCGAGACGACCCGCCACACGACCTTGTCGAAGCCTTTGACGCCGCCGTGGAGCGAATTGACGCCGTTGTTGGCGGGGAGCTCGAACGTCTTGCCGTCGAGCGAAAAGCGGGCCTTGGCGATACGATTCGCGTAGCGGCCAACGGTCACGCCGAAATAATTGGGCTTGTCGACATAACCGGCGAGGTCATCATAGCCCAGCAGCACATCGGCGCGTTTGCCGGCGCGATCGGGCGCGATCAGCGATTGCAGCGTCGCGCCATAGCTGAGAATCCGTGCCGCCACCCCATGGCTGTTGGCGAGGGTAATCGCCTCTACCTTGCTGCCCGCAACATCGCCAAGCGGCTTGCGCGAGACTGTCCCGGCTTCGGCGGAGGTCGCCGCCGCAAGCATCACGGCCATTGCCGCCGTTATTGGAATCACGCGCATCACCCATCCACTCCCTACGTTGTCATTTACGTGGCAACATTGACCGCAAATTTGCTTGCATATACTCAGACAAAAAACAAGCGATGCCCGACGGGCGGCTTTTTGGGGAGTTTGATAATGGCAGGACCAATCTCGAGCGGCGCTACACAGGTCAACGCTCCGCCCGGCGCGCAGGGCTATCGCGGCGCGCTCACGCTGCTTGCGACATTGTTTTTCATGTGGGGGTTCATCACCGTCATCAACAATACGCTGCTGCCGCATCTGCGCAGCGTATTCGACCTGAATTATTTCCAGACGACGATGATCGAATCGACCTGGTTCGTCGGCTATCTGCTGGCCTCTCTGCCGGCGGCCTTTCTGATCGAGCGGATCGGCTATCAAAAGGCGCTGGTGGTCGGGCTGTCCGTGATGACGGCCGGCTCGCTGGGCATGATCCTGGCCGCGACCCTGCCCTCCTATTGGGTGACGCTCGCGTCGCTGTTCACGGTCTCGTGCGGCATCGCGCTGCTGCAGGTGGCCGCCAATCCTTACGTCGCCGTGATCGGCCCGGCCGAATCATCCGAAGCGCGGCTGACGCTGGTGCAGGCCTTCAATACGACGGGTGACGTGCTCGCGGTCATCTTCGGCCGCTATCTGATCCTCGCGCGCACCACCGGCGGCACCTCGGTCGAAGGCGCCAAGATCTCCTATGCCGAGCGCATGGCGGACGCGCATGCGACCGTGTTGCCCTATCTGATCGTCGGGATCGTGCTGGCGCTGCTCACGATCGTCATCGCCCGCGCCAAGCTGCCCGCCCTTGGCGCCGCGACACAGCGCGCCTCGGCTGAGGAGCGCAAGGGGATGTCGCTGTTCAATCACCGCAACCTCATCCTCGGCTGTTTCGGAATCTTCCTTTACGTCCTTGCCGAAATCGGCGTGGGCAATCTGTTCATCAACTTCGCCTCGCAGCCGAGCATCGCCAATATCACGCATGAAAAGGCGGCTTTTTTCCTGACCTTCGTCTGGGGCGGGATGATGGTCGGCCGTTTCGCCGGTGCCTGGATCATGCGCTATATCGCACCCGAAAAGGTGCTGGCGGTATTTGCCGTCGGTGCGCTCGTCGGCGCCCTGGTTGCCAGCCTGGTGACCGGCCCGATGGCTATGTACGCACTGATCGTGGTCGGCCTGTTCCACTCGATCATGTTCCCGACGATCTTCGCACTCGCGATCCGCGGCCTCGGCCCGCTGACCGAGGAGGGCTCGGGCCTGCTGATCATGTCGATCGCGGGCGGGGCGCTCGTCTTCATCCAGGGTAACATTGCCGACGCTTACGGCATTCAGCCCGCTTTCCTGGTGACCGCGGCGTGCGAACTCTATGTGCTGTTCTATGCGCTCTGGGGCTACCGGGTGACGGGGGAGGCGACCGCCTCCGCCTAATCGGGGACGTTGGCGGGCGATTCGGGGCCGCGAGGCTGCGGATCGCCCGCTGTTATTCGCGGAGAAAAATTTCACCGCTGTTATTTTGGAAAATCCGCCCCAATTCCCGCTTGGTTTCCAAGGGGATGAGGGGCGTTTTGCTGTTATGGAATAACAGCGGTGGAACAGGGGTGAAAAACGGCAGCGGAACAGCGGTAAACAGCGGGTCGCGCCACCGCTGTTCCCGCCGGAACAGCGGTGGCGCCTCGTTCTATTTTATCGGTCATGTCAAAGAGCGTGCGGCGGAGGCCTGGGGGCTCCTGTCCGGTTTGCCTTTGCAGCGATTTTGAGTGGCGTTGAATCAGATCGACTTCAACAGGCAGGCGCGGTTGACATATCCCATTGGGATATACATATCTTCTATGCTCTGGAGCCCGCTATGACCCGCACAGTCCTATTCCAATCCAACCGCTCGCAGGCGGTCCGCCTGCCCAGGGATGTCGCTTTTCCGCAGGGGGTGAAGGATGTGACGATTCTGCGCGACGGCAAGCGCCGCGTCATCGTGCCGACCAACGCGCTGTGGGACGATTTCTTTGCCGCACCCGGGGTGGATCTAGACGAGCGTGATCAACCGCCGGTGCAAAAGCGCGAGGCATTCTGATGTTGCGCTACCTGCTCGATACAAACCTGTGCATCCGCGTGCTGCGCGATCGGCCGCCGGGCTTGCGGGAGCGGTTCAATGCGGAGGCGAGTGGGCTCTGCATTTCAACGATCGTGCTGACCGAATTGCTGTACGGGGCGGCCAAATCGGCGCGGCCTGTGGAGAATCGCGAGGAGGTCGAGAGATTTGTCGCGCGGCTGACTTTGCTCCCATTCGACGAGGAAGCTGCCGCCCACGCAGGCGATATTCGGGCCACTCTTGAACGCGCCGGCAAGATGATCGGTGGCTATGATGTGCTGATTGCCGGCCACGCCAGGAGCAAGGGACTCGTCGTGGTCACGGGAAATTTGGGGGAGTTTACCCGTGTCGATGGTCTGCGCTGCGAGGATTGGCTCGCGGCGGGTTAGCTTCCCAACGAAACCAGCTTGGCACTATCCCCCGGCAGCAACAGTTGCGGCACCTGCGAGAAGGTCCAGCCGCCCTTGCCGTCACCATCCAGCACCCAGACCAGATCGAACCGGTCGCCGGGCCATTTCTTCGGGCCGAGATGGTGCTTGTCGTTGATCGCTTTGATGATGGTCGGGATGTCCTGATGCTGCCAGGCGATCAGCACCGGCATTGTCTGCGCGGCTGCGATCGCAGCCTTGGCCAGGGCGGGTTCGTCGCCCTCGCCGAAGCAGATATCGACCGTCAGGTTCAGCAGGCCCGCCAGCGGGCCGACGGTGTGTTGCGGCCTCAGGCTACTGCTCTTCGTATTCACCATTGCCGCAAAGATCGCCCCGGGTTGCGAGATGCCCTTGGCCATCGTCGCCGGATCGACCGGCGCGAAGAAGCGGCCGAGCGCGCCGGCGCGCTGCCAGCCCTGGACGATCAGATCCTCCTTGTCGGGCGTGCCCGCCGCGGTGACGCCGGCGGCGACCTTGTCGGGCTTTTCGGCGTGGCGGATGAACATGATCCTGGGCGCGTGCGTCATGATGCCTCTCCGGTTCGCATTTTCGGGATCGAGGCTAGGGGCGTGACGAACTTGCCGTCAATCGACTGGCGGGAATTTTGAGCCGTTTCGGTTATGAAAAGAACCGGCGCAAATTCCTCCGCGCCCGGGACCTCAAATGCCGCCGCGCGCGTTGCCACCGCATCATTTGCGGGCAGGGATCATCATGACCAAAGGCAAGACACGCGACCAGTTGATGGCGCCCGATCTGATGCGGCACTCGGACGTCATTCTGCGGCCTGACCCTTCGCGCACCGTCATCCGGCCGTTCGCGCCCGAGGACCCGGCTGCCTTTGTCGTCAAGGACCATCCGCGCGCCGGGCGGATTGTCGACCGGGTGCTTTCGATGGGCCCAGACTGGCTTGCTGATATCCAGGCGCTGTTGCTCGGCATGATAGAGGCGCGGCATTGCGGCGTTGACGCGCTGTTCCTCAGGCGGGCCGAGGAGGTGCGCGAGCAGATCGGGCAGGGGCCGCTCAGCCGCGAGCAGATGCTGCTGATCGGCGCCTATTTCAGCGAGGAATATTCCTTCGAGGCGGCGGCGCTGTTCAACCCGAGCATCGTGCCGCATCCCGATCAGGAAGGCGTGCCGGACGGTGCGCTGCGCTTCATCCTCTCACTGCGTGGCATCGGCGAGGGGCATGTGTCCTCGGTTACCTTCCGCACCGGCATCTGGCAGGCGGACGGGCGCATAGTCGTCGATCCGCCGAGCAATCAGGGCGTGCCGCCCCGGATCGAGCAGGGCGACGAGAATGACGCGATCGTCCATCTCATCTGCGCTGACAGCCACGAGCTCTCCGAAACAGTGATCTTCCCGATCCTGCCCAGCCAGCGCCAGGGGGTGGAGGACATGCGGATGGTGCGCTTCGTCGAAGAAGATGGCAGCGTGCATTATTACGGCACCTATACTGCGTTCAGCGGCGCTGACGTGCGATCCGAGCTGCTGCACGCCAAGGATTTCCGCCGCTTCGAGATGCACAAATTGCGCGGCGACGCGACGAGCAACAAGGGCATGGCGCTGTTCCCGCGGCGGATCGACGGGCGCTACATGATGCTCGGGCGCCAGGACAATGAGAGCATCTGGCTGCTGAGTTCGGACGATCTCCATGTCTGGAATGGCGGACAGAAAATCGTCTCCCCGAAAGCGCCATGGGAATTCGCGCAGATGGGAAATTGCGGATCGCCGATCGAGATCGACGAGGGCTGGCTGGTGATGGTGCACGGCGTGGGGATGATGCGCGCTTATTGCATGGGGGCGGTGCTGCTCGACAAGGCGGATCCCTCGAAACTGCTGGCACGGACTCGGATGCCGCTGATCACGCCAAGCCCGAAGGTCCGCGGCGGCTATGTGCCCAATGTCGTGTACAGCTGCGGTTCGCTCCTGCGCGGGCGGGAGCTGCTGGTGCCTTATGGCGTGGCGGATCAGTTCACGGCCTTTGCGACCGTGTCGGTGGACGCAGTGCTCGGGGCGATGGAATAGAGGCGGCGTCAGATAGAATTTTCTTTTCCCCAGCGAAGGCTGGGGAAGAGGAGGTTTAGAGATCTGTCCACGGATCGCGATCGTTCCGCGTCCTTATTGACCCTTGCGCGGCTAGAGGCGTAGCCTGCGCAGGCGCCGGTTGGGCTCGAACATCGTGCATCCCGGCCCGCCTGCACCAAAGGGAGCGATATGCTGACCTTGAACGTCAATGGCGCCGCGCATCAGGTGGATGCGCCTCCGGACATGCCCCTGCTCTGGGTGTTGCGCGATCTGATCGGGCTCACCGGCACCAAATTCGGCTGCGGTATCGCTCAGTGTGGCGCCTGTACCGTGCATGTCGACGGGGTGCCGCTGCGGTCTTGCCAGCTTGCGGTGGGTACGCTCGGCAATCGCGCCGTCACCACCATCGAGGCGATCGGCGCGACGCCGGCGGGGGCGAAGGTGCAGCGCGCCTGGCTCGACAGCGAGGTGATCCAGTGCGGCTATTGCCAGTCGGGCCAGATCATGTCGGCCGCCGCCCTGCTCGCCAGCACGCCGGCGCCCGATGACGACGATATCGATGCCGCCATGTCGGGCAATATCTGCCGGTGCGGAACCTATGTGCGGATTCGCGAGGCAATCAAGAAGGCCGCCGCCGCGCCATAGAGTTTCGCCGATTTCACGACCCAGCCCGCTCCTTCGAGGTTCCGTGATATGTCCGTCTCAACCGCCGCTCCGCACGCTGGCCCCACGCTTTCCCGACGCACCTTGCTTCAGGTCGGAGCGGCGGTTGGCGGGGGATTGCTGGTCGGCTTCCTCGCTCCGGGCGGCGAAGCGGCCGAGCCACAGGTTTCGGGCTTTGCGCCCAATGCTTTCATCCGGATCGACCCGGCGGGCAAGACCACCCTCGTCATGCCGCAGGTTGAGATGGGGCAGGGCGTCTATACCTCGATCTCGATGATCCTCGCCGAGGAGCTTGATGCCGACTGGAAACAGGTCGTGTTCGAGCACGCCCCGCCGAACGACAAGCTTTATGCCAACCCGGTGTTCGGGCTGCAGGCGACGGGCAATTCCAACTCGATCCGCGCCTTCTGGCAGCCGTTGCGCAAGGCGGGCGCTGGGACGCGGGTGATCCTGGTCGAGGCGGCGGCGAAGGGATGGGGCGTCGATCCCGCGAGTTGCCGGACCGAGGCGGGTTTCGTGATCCATGACGCGAGCGCCCGGCGGATCGGCTATGGCGCGCTGACCGGGCGCGCGGCGGGGCTCACGCCGCCGGCTGATCCGCCGCTCAAGGATCCCAAGGATTTCCGGCTGATCGGGCGATCGCTGCGGCGGCTCGACACGCCCGACAAGGTCAATGGCGCGGCTAAATACGGCATCGACGCAATGCCGCCCGGCGTGAAGTTCGCAACGCTGGCGCAATCGCCGGTGCTTGGCGGCAAGGTCGGCCATGTCGACGACAGCGCAGCGAAGCTGGTGCCGGGGTTCCGGCAGGTGGTGGTGCTCGACACCCTCGTCGCGGTAGTCGGCGATCATATGTGGGCCGCGCTGCAGGGGCTGGCGGCACTCAATATCACCTGGATCGAAGGGCCCAACGCGACAGTCGATACGGCGCTGGTGCGCAAGCGGCTGCACAGCGCGAGTTCGCGCACCGGCGTGAACGCGAAGCGGATCGGCGAGCCCGCCAATTTCCTCGACAAGGATCCGATCGAGGCCGTCTACGACGTGCCCTTCCTGGCCCATGCGACAATGGAGCCGATGAACTGTACCGTGCATGTCACGCCCGGCGGGTGCGAGATCTGGACCGGCGTCCAGGTGGTAAGCCGCGCCCAGAAGACGGCGGCCGATGTGACCGGCCTGCCGCTCGACAAGGTGATCGTGCACAATCACCTGATTGGTGGCGGCTTCGGACGGCGGCTCGAGGTCGACCAGATCACATCGGCGGTGCGGATCGCGCAGCATGTCGATGCGCCGGTGAAAGTGGTGTGGAGCCGCGAGGAGGATATCCAGCACGACGTCTATCGTCCGGCCTGGCACGACCGGTTGAGCGCGACGCTGGACGGGGACAGGATCAGCGCGTGGCGGCACATCATCACCGGCTCCTCGGTGCTGGCGCGCTGGCTGCCGCCGGCTTTCGTCAACGGCCAGGATTTCGACGCGGTCGATAGCGCGGCCGACATGCCGTACGACATCCCCAATTTCCAGGTCGACTATGTCCGCGAGGAGCCACCCGGCCTCGTGACCGGCTTCTGGCGCGGGGTCGGCCCGGCGCACAATGTGTTCGTGATCGAGAGCTTCATCGACGAGCTGGCGCACAAGGCCGGGCTTGATCCGGTCCAGTTCAGGCTCGGCATGCTCGACAAGGCGCCGAGGATGAAAGCTGCGCTGAAACTCGCCGCGGAGAAATCGGGTTGGGGGACGCCGCTGCCGCCGCGGTGCGGACGCGGGGTCGCGATCCAGCCGAGCTTCACCAGCTGGATCGCGACCGTCGTCGAGGCGGGCGTGGATGACGATGGCGAGGTGACGCTGCGGCGCGTGACCTGCGTCGTCGACACCGGCATCGCGGTCAATCCGAATACGATCGTGGCACAGCTCCAGGGCGGGTTGGTGTTCGGGCTTACGGCGGCTTTGTACGGCGAGATTACGATCGAGAAGGGGCGGGTGCAGCAGAGCAATTTCCATGATTACCGCATGCTGCGAATGAACCAGACGCCGCCGATCGATGTGCATATCATCAGGAGCGGTGAGATGCCGGGCGGGATCGGCGAGGCGGGGACTGTCGCGGCTATGGCGCCGCTCGCCAATGCGATCTTCGCGGCAACCGGCAAAAGGCTGCGGCGGCTGCCGATCGACCGCGATGTGCTGGCGGGGAGGAAAGAGGCATGAGCCGGCGTCGCATCATACTGGGCGTCATCGGCATCGTGGTGGCGGTGGTGCTGATCCTGTTCGGCTGGATTGCGTTCGGGCCGGGGCCAATGGATTTCGCCGGCGGGCACAAGGTGTCACTGGCCGAGTATAAGGGAGCCTCGCCGACCGGGGCGCCGGCTGATTTCGCGTCGGCCGATCCGGTCGCGCGCGGCAAATATCTGACGATCGCGGCGGATTGCCAGGCGTGCCATACCGCCAAGGGCGGCGTTCCGTTTGCGGGTGGCCTGCCGTTCAATCTTTCGTTCGGCACGATCTGGTCGCCCAATATCACGCCTGACAAGGAAACCGGGATCGGCGGGTGGAGCGACGCGCAGTTCGTGCGAGCGCTGCGCGAGGGCGTGGACGACCAGGGCGAGCATCTCTATCCGGCGATGCCCTATAGCGCCTTCACCTATCTGACCGATGCCGATGCGCTGGCGATCCGCGCCTATCTGCGCACGCTGCCGGCGGTGCATCAGGAGACAAGGGAAAATACATTCTCCTTCCCGTTCAACCAGCGTTCGCTGATGGCGATCTGGGGTGGGCTGTTCAATCCGAACAGGCGCTTCGAACCCAATGCGGAGCGATCTCCGGCCTGGAACCGCGGCGCTTATCTCGCCGAGGGGCTCGCACATTGCGGCGAGTGCCACACCCCGCGCAATCTGGGGCAGGCGCTCGACAATCGCCACAAATATACGGGCGCAGTTACGGCGGGCTGGCGGGCGTTCAACATCACCAGCGCGCTTCGCACGGGGATCCGCGGCTGGGACGCTCATGAACTCGCTCAATATCTCTCGCAGGGCCACGCACCCGGACGCGGTACCGCGGCCGGACCGATGGGCGAGGCGGTCGATTTGAGCCTCAGCCATCTGACACCCACCGATATCGCAGCATTGATCACCTATCTCCGCTCGATCCCCGGGGTCGAGACCGGCGATCAGCCGCCGCCCGAGTACGAGCCAGCGCCGGCCGGCCACCGGCTTGCAGCCGCCGATGCGGCGGCCCCGCTCGGCAAGAAGATCTTCGAGGGCGCCTGTATCGGCTGTCATGCCTGGAGCGGTGCCGGCGCGCAGACCGGGCTGGCAACGCTGACCGGATCGCGCGCGGTCAATGATCCGGATGCCACCAATGTGGCGCAGGTGGTGATTCTTGGGGCGAACCGACGCACTGCGCATGGCCCGTCGGTGATGCCGGCGTTCGGCAACGCCTATAGCGATGCCGAGATCGCGGCGGTGGCGAATTATGTGACCGCGCGGTTCGGGAGCAGGCCAAGCTCGATCGGGCCGAAACAGGTCGCCGCGTTGCGCAGGGCGAATTAGCGGCCCGCCTCGACTGGCCGGAATTCGCGGCGGAATGTGGCTGCGCGGATTCGCGTATATTGCTCGCCTGCGGAATCGTAGAAGACGAAGCTGTTGAGATAATAGCGGTCGCCGCGCGCCATTGGCCGCACCGCGAAATCCGGTGCGTCCTGGATCGCGACGAACTCGGACTCGATCTCCGCTGCCAGCGTGTCTCCGCTGCCGAAGCATTGGACGATCTCGATCGTGCGGCGGACCTGCTGGTTCACCTTCTGGTAGAAATCGATGATCGTCTCGCGGCCGTTGAGTTCAGTGCCGTTGCCGATCACCAGCCGAACATTGGGCGCATAGAAACCGCGCAACACATCCCAGTTGCCGGCGTTGAAAGCCCCGAGATAGTCGCGGAACCGTGCTTCAGGCGTCATAGTGTGACGCTCAGGATTCCCGATCCGCCACGTAGAAATCGTCGCGCAGGGTGCGCGATGCGATCACGAAACAGATCGAGGCGAGGAAGAACACGCACACCGCCGCCATCAGTGCCGATTTGATGCCGAAGGTCGCGGCGAGCGCGCATGGGTCATCGACTGCCTTGGCAGCCGCGAGCGCGGCCTTGCCGCCTCGACAAATGGCGAGATAATCACCCCCGGTGAAGACCGATCCGGCGAAGCGGTCGCTCATCCAGCCGACCGCCGGGGGGCCAAGGCCCGAACCGAAGATCGTGAAGAGAATGGCGAACAGGGCGGCGCCCGTGGCGCGCATCCGCGGCTCTAGCATGTTCTGGATCATCGCAAGCGTCGGCCCGTAGAAGATGAGCAACGTCGCGCCGGAAATGCAGAGCATCACTGAGCCCCAGACGATCGAATGGGTGTTGAAGGCCACCCAATAGAGCAGGGGTGCGATCGCGAGGCCAATCGCGGGCCCCCAGGCCGGCCAGCGCCGGTCTCCCCGCTGGGAAAGCCAGTCGGTACCGAAGGAGCCAATGAGCAGCCCGGCGGCGAGCCCGATCGCCGAGATCGTGCCGTACAGCGCGCCCGCCTGCTGGACCGGCAAGTGATAGATGCGTGCCAGATACACCGCCAGGAACTGCGAGATCGAGGTCATCCCGAAGCCGGCAAGCGCGCCACCCAGGATCACGAACAACAGCCCGCGCTTGTGCGCGACAATGCGCAGGAATGCGCCGAAATTGGGCAGCGGCGTGGGTTCGCGCGGGGCATTGTCCGCAAGCCCGCGCCGCGGCTCGCGAAGCAGCACCAGCACCAGCAGGCCGATCACGATGCCGGGAATGCCGAGGGCGAAGAACGCCATGCGCCATCCCCAATGCGCCGCGACCAGCCCGCCGATCGTCGCGCCCAGAAACGTGCCGGCAGGGCTGCCGAGCAGGATCAGCGACATGGCGGATGCGCGCCGCTCGCGCGGGAAGTGATCGCTGACGAGTGATGATGTCGCCGGCTGGGAACCCGCTTCGCCCATGCCGACGCCAACGCGGCAGAGCAGCAATTGCGTGAAGCTGCCGATCAGTCCGCAGGCCGCGGTCATCAATGACCAGAACAGGATCGCCGCGGAAATGATCTTCACCCGCGAGAAGCGTTCAGCAAGCCGGCCGATCGGCAGGCCGAGAAGGGCGTAGAGGAAAGCGAAGGCGACGCCCTGCAGGATGCCGAGCTGGAAATCGCTTAATGCCAGATCGCGCTTGATCGGCTGGGCCAGCACGGCGAGGACCGAGCGATCGGCGAAGTTGAAGACCGCGACCGAGAAGGACATGCCGATAAAGAGGCGTCTATACCCTGGGGACAGCAGGCGCTCGTCATCGTCTTGCACCGGCCTGGTCCTCTCCATCCCCCAGGCGTTGGCGCAATTCCGGGAGTCGGAATCGTCGTGCAGTGCCTGGGTATAAACCGCCACCGAACGCGCGGCGGGGCGTTGTTTCCCGCCGGTTCTTGCTCAAAGTTGATGATTAATCAATATATATTTGCCGATGCTGGTTGCTGTCGCACTGGCGGGCTATCGCCTCATGTATCGAACATATGCGGCGCGCTTTCGATGACGCGGCGGGTGAGCTTGTCCAGCCCGTCGTTGAA
>Ga0068858_100001659_pt1 | contig 22737 bp, 16 predicted proteins | sample KBSSwiS12_FD_66589 | JGI IMG/M metagenome (GOLD analysis project Ga0068858, IMG submission 66589) | Switchgrass rhizosphere microbial communities from Kellogg Biological Station, Michigan, USA - KBS Switchgrass S1-2 | ecosystem: Host-associated > Plants > Roots > Rhizosphere > Soil ...
GTGGGGCGTCAGATTTTCGCACCGGGCGAACAATCGTCCAACACTCAGTCGGAGTTCGATGGAGATCGTCGCGGTCACGATTCTTACAGGTTGATGACTCTGGTTGCAGGTGACCTGCGACTGCCGAACATGAAGGTTTTGCTGGTACCTCACCACACCGCCTGCAGCTTGTCGAAGGACGGGCGCTTCGGAGAGGTTTGGGAATATCACGGGCGCGATGACTATCTTTGCTTCGGAATCTACCCGCTGGTTCTTGGCATAGATGCAATCGAGCACCTTCGCCTGTATTTCGCGACGAAGGAGGGGAAAATCTACTTCGCGCCCGCGGAGCAGATGCTCGAGCGCTCCGCCTCACGGTAATAGGCATCCAGCGCGCCGGGATTCGCCTTTGTCGGTCGCGGCGCTCGCCATACTGATGTAGTGATGAACTGCCGCTATGGGGTTAAAGAAGACAGGGATGAGAGACTGTAGCTGAATTCGAAATCCGGGCTGGTTTCATATAAACAGTGGGAGAGTTCAGGGTGCATAGACGAATCGGACGTCGTAGTCACTGTCTCGTGAGGCGGAGCCCCACTCCCGACTTCCTGACTCCAATCCTTCAGGATACGCCCGCCTGCCGACAGCTTTCCAGCAAGTCGCTCAGCGTGTTCATGGCCGGACGCAGCAGATTATTTCGCTGCCCCCGTTTGGGTAACAATGGCGTTTATCAGCCCATCGAAGGAGTCTCGCAACGCCCATGCCTTGGCGGACCAATCGGTTACGCGATCGGCATTATCGAGTCCCTCTTGAAGCACGCGGCGAGCCGCCGGGCAGCTCCGATGCTTGCGGTCGATCTCGCTGATAGCGCCTTCGTAGATACGATAACAAGCCTCCACGTTGCCACTGTTGTATAGAGGAGCTCCGCTATGTATGGCGGCGTTGATCGAATCGGCGATGGAGGAAACGTCATCAGCCGGGCATTCATTGATCGCTGAGAGAGGCACGAGCGGGATGTGCCGCGTAACTGCGGGGGCGGTACTTCCAGCTCCCGGGGTAGGCACGGCAACTGCAAGGACGCCGTCGAAGGCATCGCGCATCGCCCACGCCTTTTCCGACCAGCCATGGAGTTTCTTGGCACTGTCGATGCCGACAACCAATGCCTGCTTGGGCCCCTGACACTGTTGTACGGTCTGCTGTACCTCCAGCGCCGCTCCTTCGTAGATCCGATAGCACGCCTCGAAATTGCCTTGGTTATAGAGGGGAGCCCCGACCTCAATAGCCTGTGAGATGGCGCCGACAATCGTCTTCAACTCGGGTGCCGGACATTCGTTGAGGATCGATGCCGGGTGGTGTGGAATATTGCGCTGCCGTATCGGTGTTACATGGGCGGCGAGCGGCGTCCCCTTGTTACCCAAGAGCAGGGGTTTCACGACATTGATGGGTATCGCGAAGTTGAGATTCTGCCCGCCCGACAATAGGAAGGTCGAGACGCCGATGACCTCCCCGCGGTCGTTGAAGACCGGGCCGCCCGATGAGCCGGGTGAAATCGGCGCGGAAATCTGTAGAACCGTCAGATGAGGCAATTCCCTGATGGCACTCAGCAAACCATCCGAAACAGTGCTGCCCAGCCCCAATGGATTCCCAATGGCGACGACATGCTCGCCCGCCTTTACCAGACTGGAATTACCTAACGTGAGTGGCTGGAGTTGTTGCGCTCCGATGCGCAGGATTGCCACATCATGCACTTCGTCGAGTGCGATCACCTCAACGTCCTCGTGCTCAACACGATCGGAGGTGACGATGCTTGCCCGTGTGACTCCTCTGACTACATGATAATTGGTCGCGATCGTGCCATCCGCCGCCGCGATGAAGCCACTCCCCAGCCCGGTTGGGGTGCGGATCAGCACGACGGAGGAGAGCGCAGTCTGCGCAATCTGTTGCGGTGTCAGTCTGGGCGCCGATTCGTCCGCCCATGCAGATTCGATGAGGAGCAGAGTGATGCAATAAAGGCTGGCGAGGCAGCGTCCTGCTGGTTTCGGCTCCTGCATAATTGACCTCTCGCCGCACGCGATTAACCTGCGGCCGCCATTTTACTGAAACGCCCGCAAACCCACTCCTGAAACTCGATTGTGTCCTACCGATCGAGGACGGACTGTATCCACGTTCACATTATGACTCATCGGATCGGGTGGGGGTATGAGGGGTTGCGTGTGCCGAACCCTGGTGTTTTGAGCAAAACGCTCAGTCACAATCAAAGCACTAACCATACCAACCGCTGAGGCCGCCCCCAGCGGGTTCAACAGTGGCGGGGTTGACGTCACTGCGGGAGCAATGACGCGCAACCACGGACTCGTAGGCTTCCAGGAGAGTCAGGACTCGAGGCCGCAAGTACCTGCCAGACCCGACACCTTGGATGAGCTGCGCAAGATGCGGGTATTTTGCAGCGTCGTCCTCGCGAGCTCTTCACCGTCGCGCAGCTTTTCCAAGGCATAGGCTCGCGTTGTATTGGGCAGGCGGTAGAGAGCTTCGTCGCCCGTCACTTCCATACTCAGCAGTGATTTTGCGACGAGATTGGTCACGGCTTCGAGTGCGTTGATCATCGGGAGGTCGCCATGCTCCGCCACGGCAGCGCTGGCGGACTCCATATCGACAGGGTCTGAAAATACTGACAGGCAACAGAGTGCTGCCTGCTCCATTGGAGACAGAAGTCCGTAGCTCCAGTCGAGGTTCGCGCGCAGGCTCTGGTGACGGGGTAGGGCTGTGCGGCGCCCTCGGGTGAGTAGCTGCAGACAGTCATCCAGACGCGCCGCCAGACCCCGCAGGCCAAGGAGATCTACGCAGGCGGCAGCCAACTCGATCGCCAGGGGATTGCCATCCAGTCTGCAGCAGATCTGTGCGAGTGAACTGACATCGTTGTCCTGGAGCTCAAAGGAGTCGGCGCTGGCCGAGGCGCGCTCGATGAAGAGTTGAATAGCGGGGTACTCGAGTGCTTCCGCGCGCGTAAGCGGGAAGGCAGGATCGGGTGTGTCCAATGGCGGGAGGCGATAGATGTACTCGCTTTCCGCGCGCAGCGGTTCGCGGCTCGTCGCGAGGAGATGTACCCCCGGAGCTCCCTGCAGGATCTTCTCAGTGAGGCGGGCGGCGGCTTCCACCACGTGCTCGCAGTTATCGAGCACGATGAGCATCGACTTGTTCTTGAGGAACAGGAGAAAGCAGGCCATCGCTTCATCGGGGTGCGCTCCGAGGCCGAGCGCGTGGGTAAGCCTGTCCGAAAGTAGTGACGGATCCTCCACGAGCGACAGATCGAGGAAGCAGACACCGTGCTCGTAGGTCGTGGATAAATACTCAGTGGCTGCAGATGCGACCATGGTCTTGCCGATGCCGCCCGAGCCGATGATTGTTACGAAGCGCCGTTGTGGAATTCGCGCCGCGAGTGCTGCCACGCTCTGCTCGCGACCCACCATGGGCGTGAGAGAAACAGGCAGGCCATCCGCGCGGCGGGTTGCCAAGTTGCGTACGGAGGGTGGCATTGGGGCCGTACATGCGGTAGCAAGTGAGGAATCCTCCTGCCGACGAACTACGTCCGCGACAAAGCGGTACCCACGGCCGGAGAAATTCTCAACGTAGCGCGTGCCGTGCTCGCCATCACCGAGCGCCTTGCGCAGTGCCGCGATGTGTACTCGTAGAGTGGCCTCCTGAGCTACGCCTCTGGGCCAGACACGGGCGAGAAGCTCCTTTTTGCTCACGATCTGCCCGGCGTGCTCCGTTAGCAAGATCAGAATCTCGAGGGCGCGGCTCCCCAGGCGTACGGGCTTGTTGCCTTCATGAAGCACGTGCCGTGCCGGTTCCAAACGAAAGGGTCCGAAAGTCAACACCTCGGTTGCTTGCGAGCGCGCTGCGGGGTCCCGCGTAATCTCCATGTTCCGTGTCAATCCGTTGCCTCCTGATTGCAATGGCTCCCTGGGGAAAGTCCAGCCGAAAAAAAGCCGGCGCGCAGCGTTGAATCACCGCACGTCAGGCGTCGGCCGTCCGGGGAAAATCCCGGGAAATCACCGGGATTGCGGAGTTTTTGGGGGGTAGCGGCGTTCTGCGGAAAAACCTCTTTGGGGAATCTCCACGAACTCGCCGCACCTGCCGAGAAACCCCGGGCGCAATATTAATCTGCGCTGTCATGCCGCCTGTTGAATAAATGCGTCCAGTCTACTGAACTTTCAAGATGGAGGAACGCTCGCGCTGTCGCTGTCATACGACATCCGGTTCGAGCTGTTGATGGCGTGGCATAAATGGAACACCGTGGTCCATTCTGACGCGCTGCGCGGGAGCAGCGCGCTCGAGCCGGGCGGCCACACTCAACGAGAGTAAAAAGTTGCAAAGTTAAGTTGTGGGTGTGAAGCGGCCGGGGATGCCGGGGCGCGCGCCCTGCGTTTGCAAGCAAATTTTTGCAACTCTTTAGGGCATTGCGGTTGGTGCTGATGCACGCTTTTGCCGAGGCAGATCCCGGCAAGGAGCGACGCGACCAACATGGAACTCTCATCGAGCAAACAACCGCAGCACTCCCTGCGCGGCGGCCTGCCCCCATGGAAAGAGCGCCGCCTCAAGGAGGTGATGCGATCCCAGCTGTCCTGCAAGCTCCCTCTCGAGCGGTTGGCCATGGAGAGTGGTCTGTCGATCCGGCATCTCACACGTGTGTTCAAACAATCTACCGGATGTACGCCGCACCGTTATCTGTTGGGGTTGCGCCTGGAAAGGGCGCGGGAACTGCTGTTGAGCCCGGTGATTCGCCTGAACGATATCGCCATCGCGTGCGGCTTCAACGATCAGAGTCATTTTACCCGGGTGTTCGGTGCCGTGGAAAAGATGAGTCCGGGCACTTGGCGCCGGTTGCATTCGCCGGCCGGCGCGTCCACGGCATGATGTTGGTTCGACCAGGCCGTCACAATTGCGTCCAGATTTTGCAATACCCGTCAGCGCCGATCTGCGAAGGTCACGCCCACGCGAGATAACACCCAAGGATTGGATGGACAGTCAGAAACAGATCGTACGGCAGCGCCTGCAGGAGAAACTCGAACGCGAGTGCGGGAGCGCCTTGATGAGCGCGCTGCGCGATCCGTCGGTCATCGAGGTCCTGTTGAATCCGGACGGCCGGTTGTGGGTCGATGTCATCGGCAAGGGCATGGAGTTCACCGGTCATACCCTGGAGCCGGGAGCTGCAGAGAGTGTTCTGACCACCTGCGCCAGTATGTTGCATACGACGGTCACACGCGGGAATCCCATTCTGGAAGGGGAGTTCCCGTTGGATGGCTCGCGGCTGGAGGGAATTCTGCCACCGATCGTGCGCGCTCCCGTGTTTGCCATCCGCAAGAAGGCCGTGAAGATATTCACGCTGGAGGATTATCGGGCGAAAGGGATCATAGGTGCGACGCTTACGGGGTCAGCAGCAGCGGTAGCAGGATTCGCCGCGGGTCCGGTTCACTCGCATCCGATAGAGGCGCTGCGGCATGCGGTCCGGGAGCGGCACAACATCCTGATTGTCGGCGGTACCGGCAGCGGCAAGACGACATTGGCCAACGCCATCCTGGCGGAGATAGCCGCGCTGTGCGCAAACGACAGGCTGGTGGCAATCGAGGATACGATCGAGCTGCAGGTCACCATGCCCAACAGTGTCCTGCTGCGCACCAGCTCCGAGATCAGCATGCAACGGCTCTTGCGCGCGACTATGCGGCTGCGGCCGGACCGCATCGTGGTTGGGGAGGTCCGCGGCGGGGAAGCATTGACCTTGTTGAAGAGTTGGAACACTGGCCATCCGGGCGGGGTTGCCACCATTCACGCGAACTCGGCGGAAGGCGGACTCACCCGCCTGTCGCAACTCATTTATGAAGCCCCGGAAGCGCGCAATCTGTCCGAGACCACGGTCGCCGCGACCATCAAGGAGGCGGTGAATCTCGTGGTGTTCATCGAGCGCTGCGCAAACCCGGCGGGGCGCTCGGTGAGCGAGCTGATGCAAATCAGCGACTTCAGGGGCGATCGCTTCGTAATGGAGCCGCTGAACATTCAACCTTCACATCGAGCAAGTTAGAGGAGAGATCGGAATGAAGTCTTTATTACCGGCGTGGCGCCGGGTCGGATCGGTTGCGGCACTGTGTCTGTCTTACTGCGGGATCGCGCATGCGCAGCTGCCCTGGGAGACTCCACTGCAGACGCTGCAAACCTCGTTGACCGGTCCGGTGGCCAAGGCCATCGGCGTCATCTGTCTTGCGATTTCCGGCGCCATGTTGGCTTTCGGTGGCGAGCTCAGCGATTTCACCAGGCGCATCCTGATGGTGGTGCTGGCGCTGTCGGTCATGTTGATGGCGAACCAGTTCATGTCGATCTTTGGTTGAGGGAGGCCGATCATGAAGGAGCCGCGGCGCGTTGCCATTCATCGCTCTCTCAACAGGCCACACCTCTTGTTGGGAGCCGAGCGCAGCCTCGTGCTGCTGGTCGGGGTCGTGACGGCCATCCTGCTGTTCTCGGGCAATATCTCGGCTCCCTCCATCCTGCTGGCGGTCGGTTTCTGGAGTGTGTCCTTCTGGGCGCTGGTGCGCATGGCGAAGGCGGACCCGCAGATGAGTCAGGTCTATCAGCGGCACATCCGCTATCACGCTTACTACAGTGGCCGCAGCTGCATCGAGGCGACGGTGCCCGGCGGCTCCCGGCCGAAGAACTGATCATGTTGAAACTGAAGCAGTTCAGGGATCGCACGCGGGGACTGGCCGACCTGTTGAATTTCGCACTACAACCCGAGGACGGCATCCTGCAGAACAAAGATGGAAGCCTCACGGTCAGCTGGTACTTTCGCGGCGAGGATATGGACAGCGCCACGCATGCCGAGCTGGCTGCCATCTCGGCGCGGTTGAACGGCATCCTGGTTGGCCTCGGTAACGGATGGATGCTCAACTGTGATGCGATCCGCAAACCCGCCACGACCTATCCTCCCGGCGGTCACTTTGCCGATCGGACCACCTGGCTGATCGATGCGGAGCGTCGGGAACAGTACGAGCGGGAGGGCGCGCACTTTGAAACAACGTACGCTCTGTCGCTGACCTTTCTGCCGCCATTACGTACGTCCAACAAGCTCATAGAGATGATCTATGAGGATGACGGACGTGACGATTCCGCTGACGGATTCGCAGCGCGTATCCTGGAGCAGTTCAAACGCCAGGTGGATGACTTTCAGGCGGCGCTTTCGAGCACCTTACCGCTGCGGCGGATGAGGGGGATCCGCCGTGTCGATATCGCCGGCCGGGAGTACATCGAAGACGAGCAGCTGCAGTACATGGAGTTCTGCGTCAGCGGCGTGTTGCGTCCCGTTCGGTTGCCGACCATTCCGATGTACCTGGATGCGGTGATCGGTGCCCATCCGTTCTACGGCGGCATCGCTCCCCGCGTCGGCGATATGCACATCAAGGTCGTTGCGATCGACGGATTTCCTCAAGACAGTTATCCGGGTGTTCTGCACGCGCTGGACGAGCTGGGCTACGAGTACCGTTGGGCGACCCGTTTTATTTTTCTGGACTCACAGCAAGCGCGGTCGGTGATAAATGGCGTACGCCGCCGCTGGCAGCAGAAACAGCGAGGCCTGAAGGATCAGGTATTCAACACCTCGGGGGGCGCCGTCGACCTGGACGCCATGGAGATGACTGAGGACGCTCAGAGCGCGATGGGTGAAGCTGAAAGCAATCAGGTCCGCTTCGGGTACTACACCTCGTGCGTGGTGATCATGCACACCGACCGCGAGTTGCTGACGGAGCAGGCACGCGAAGCCCGCAAGGCGCTGCTGAACCTCGGGTTTGGCGCGCGCATCGAGGATATCAACGCAGTGGAGGCGTACCTTTCCACCATTCCCGGGCATGCCTACCCGAATGTCCGCAGACCCATCCTGCACACGCTGAATCTTGCCGACCTGCTCCCGATGACCGCCGTTTGGGCGGGCCCCCAGACCAACCCCTGTCCGTTCTATCCACCGGACAGCCCGCCGCTATCGTACGCGGCGACCACTGGCTCGACGCCTTTTCGTATCAGCCTGCATGTTGGAGACGTCGGCCACACTCTCATGGTAGGCAAGACCGGCGGTGGTAAGTCGACGGCGCTCAATTTCCTGCTGGCCCAGCATTTTCGCTATCCGGACGCACAGGTGTTTTCTTTCGATAAAGGCTATTCCTCCTTCGCGTTGGTGAAGGCGTGTGGCGGTGCGTACTACGACATTGGTTCGGAACACGGCGGCCTTGCCTTCTGCCCCCTGAAGCGACTGGACACTGCGGCGGATCGAGCCTGGGCAGCGGAGTGGATCGAAATCATGCTGACGCTTCAGGGTGTCAAGGTGACACCCGCGTACCGGCAGATGGTTTACGAGGCGATCGTGCGACTGACGCGCTCGCCGCGCCGCACGCTCACCGAGTTCGTCGCGGAGCTTCAGGATGACGAATTGCGCCAGGCGCTCACTCATTACACGCTGGCAGGACCCATGGGAGCGCTGTTGGATGCCGAGGAGGACGGGCTCGTCGACGGCGCGTTCCAGGCATTTGAGATGGAGCATCTGATGAACATGGGCGAGAAGAACATCGTCCCGGTGTTGCTGTACCTGTTCCGTCAGGTGGAGCTGCGCATGGACGGCCGGCCAACCCTGGTGGCCCTGGACGAGTGCTGGTTGATGTTGGCACATCCGCTGTTCCGGGAGAAGGTGCGCGAATGGCTCAAGACCTGGCGCAAGAAGAATGCGCTGGTGTTTCTCGCCACGCAGGAGCTCGCCGACGTGATGAACAGTCCGATCCGGGACGTGATACTCGCGAGCTGCCCGACGAAGATTCTGCTGCCGAACCCGGAGGCCAACGAGAGCTCGTCCCGGCCGATGTACGAGCTGATCGGGCTGAATGACCGGGAAATCCAGATTCTCGCGCATGCCACGGTGAAGCGTGATTACTACTACAAGTCACCGCTGGGGAGGCGGATCTTCTCCTTTGGCTTCGGTCCCGTGGCATTGGCGTTCGTGGGCGCCAGCAGTCAGGATGACCTGCGCTCCGTCGCAGACCTCATCAGCACCCACAAGGAGCGCTGGCCTGCACATTGGTTGAGGCACCGGGGCTTGAGCGAAGCGGCCGACCTGTGGGAAACGGGGAAGCCGGCATGAACGGCCTCGTCCTGACTCTCAGGTTGTTGGCGCAGGTGTATGCCGACCGCAAGGCCGCTGCTGCCATGCGCGTGAGGCATCCGATGTTGGTGCGGGCGGGCCGCTTGCGTTTGTTCTCATGGATGTCCTTTGGTGCGTTGCTGCTGTATGTCGTCCATGCGCCTGAAGCCAGCGCCGGCGTTTTTCATTTGTTCGACCCGATTGAAGGGACCGCCCGCAACGACAGTGCCAATTGGTTCACCGTCATCCAGGGGCTGGTTCGTCCCACGTTCCTGGCGTTGGCGACACTCGAGATCTGCTGGGCGGCGGCTGTCTGGGCGTTTGAGAAGGACAGTCTGAACAGCCTGTCGGTCGAGGTCATCAAGAAGATCATGTTGCACGGCTTTTTCTACGCCCTGCTGCAGTACGCGCCGACGTGGATGCCCTTGATCGTGGCCTCGTTCCAACGAGCCGGGGAGATGGCCGTTGGCGCGCCGACCATCACGACGGATGGGATCATCAACATGGGCCTGGATGTGATCGCGGCGATCTGGGCCAAGACGATCGCTTTCATATTGCCCATCCTGGCGGTGGATCCCGAGGAGATACTCGGTACGGCCAACCCGATCGCGTACGCGGCTCTGGCGCTCGGGGAGGCGCAATACATCTTGACCGCCATCACGACAGTGATCATTGCGTTTGCCTATGTTGTTGTCGCTGCGCAGTTCTTTTGCCTGAAGCTCGAGTCCTACGTACTGTTTGCTGCCGGCGCCATATTTCTGGGCTTCGGCAGTTCCAGCTGGACCCGGGACTATGTCACGAAGTATTTGAACTATGCGATTAACGTGGGAGTGCGGCTCCTCGTGATGATCCTCATCCTGAGCCTCACGCTCGATGCTGTCAGCCGCATGAGCAGCGGATTCGCTTTTGATTACGCGGCGCTGTTTGGCGTGATGGCGGCTGCAGTACTGCAGGCGATTCTCGCCATCAAGGCGCCCGATATGGCCGGCGCTCTGATGAACGGCTCACCCGGACTGACCGCCGGCGGGATCTTCAACACAGTCCTCAACACCGTGGCGCAGATGAGAATGGCCGGCATGGGTGGCGCTGGCGGCGCTGCGCGGGGCGCCGGACATGGACCGCAGGGTGCGGGACACGGATCGCAGGGCCTCGGTCACGCTGTCAATGCGGGCAGGGGATCTGGCCACCCACATCCCGACAGGTCGGCCGCCGCGCACATGGTCGGTGGACTGGGCGGCAGAGGCAACGGTCAGCCGCTACGCGGCCCATCTGCTCAACGGGGCACGCCTGATCCGGGCGAGCCGCCCCCGCCTTACACACCTTAGTCAATCCAGGATCTCGATGTGTTGAAAGAATTGATCCAGTCCCGGCCGCGTGCGCGCGAGCCGCAGGAAGTGTCCCGTCCGGTGCCGGAGCAGTCTGCGCGTGCCGGCAGGGTTGGTTCGGCCACGCGCAATGTCCCGGCACAGCATGAAACCAACCCGTATCTCGAAGCCCGGCGCGAATGGAATGAGCGCTACGGTGACTACATAAAACAGGCACACAACTGGCGAGCCATGGCGCTGGTCAGCGGGTTGGTGGCGTTGATTGCGGTGTTCGGCATCGCCTATATCGGCTCACGTAACAAGGTGGTCCCCTACGTGGTGGAAGTGGACCGGCTGGGCGAGGTCGCCGCGACCGGGCCCGCAGACCGGGCTGCCCCTGTAGATTCCAGAGTCATCAAGGCCTACCTGGTGAGGTTCGTCGCCGACTGGCGCACCGTCACCATCGATCGCCAGGCGCAGAAAGGCGCTATCGACCGTGTCTACGCGATGCTGCCAAACAGCTCCATCGCCGTGTCCAAGATGAACGAGTTTTTCAAGGCCCAGAACCCCTTTGCCCGGACGGCGAAGGAAACCGTCGCGGTCGCCGTAACCAACATACTGCCGATTTCCGACAAGACCTGGCAGGTGGAGTGGCAGGAAGTGACGCGCGACTCGCGCGGCGATGTTCAGGCCAATGTGCGCCTGAAGGTGTCGATCATGGTCGGTATCACTCCACCGACCCAGGAGAAACTGATCCTGATCAATCCGCTGGGCGTGTACGTCACGGACCTGAACTGGTCTCAACAGTTGTAGCCGCTCTCACCCCATTACGTAGAGAAAGACATGAATCTCAAGCGATGCTCCCCGCCGGCACTGTTCCTGGTGGCCGCCGGTTTCGTGAGTGCGAGCCCGGACCCGGTCACAGCGCCCCCAACAGTTCCCGCGGCAGTGAAGGTACCGAGCAGTCCCGTCCAGTTGCCTGAGCCTGTGCCGGCGTCCGCGGCGGGCCAAGTGCCTGCGCCTGCGACTACCCCGGTTCACATCGGTCTGCCCGCGCAACGGGCACTCGTCGAGTCCCAACAATGGGCGGAAAACCCGAGCGCCATGCCGACACGCGACGCGGGCGGGCGCGTGACGTTCCCTTTCAACCAGTCGGTGCCCACGATCGTGTGCGCTCCGCTCCACGTTTGTGACATTGAATTGCAGATGGGTGAGGTGGTGCAGGGTGCACCGCATGTCGGGGACTCCGTGCGCTGGAAGATTTCACCTGCTATTACCGGCAGCGAGGAGACCCGGATAACTCACCTGATCGTCAAGCCTACCGAGGCGGGACTCGATACCAACCTGATCGTGCCGACAGACCGCCACATGTATCACATCCGGTTGGTGTCGAGCACAACCCGTTATGTTTCCAGCGTTGGGTTCTACTATCCGGAAGAACAGCAGCAGACCTGGTCGGATACGGCTAAGAGCATGAGAACGGCCGACCACAGTGGTGGCGGGACTGCGGGCGGCATCAGTGATATGCCGACGGTTGCGGTCAATCGCCTCAATTTCAACTACAAGATCAAAGTGGTGAAGGGCAAGCCCGTATTCAAGCCGTTGCGGGCAATGGATGACGGTTACCACACCTACATCACCATGAACGAGGATCTGACGCAGCTGCAGGCTCCGGCGTTGGTTGCCATTTCCGAGCACGGGGAGGAGCAGATCGTCAATTACCGCGTGAAAGGCAACGTCTACATGATAGACGGCACTCGCCCGAAGCTCGCGTTCATCTCCGGTGTCGGCAGAGCGCAGCAGCGCGTGGAGCTGACCCGTGACCCTTGCAGGAACCGCGGTCCGCTAGGTATCTGTTGGGACTCCAAGGAGTAACAGGCAATGACGGAACAGGTACCCCCTTCACCGGGAAGCCTCGAGTTGCGAACCCGCCCGCTGGCGAGCGCGCGACTGAACCGGAAAGCGGTGTTCGCCGCCATTGGCGTGTTGGCAATCATTCTGGGCTTCGTGATCGTCAATGTTTCGAAGGGGCAACGCGCGAAGGCGAGCCCCGGCGAGCAGAGCGCCTCCCGTGATTTGCAGCCGGCGCTGAACGCCGCCAAGGACCTCACCAAGGATATTCCGGATTTCGCCGCTCCGCCGCTGAAACTCACTGAAGAGCCGCCGCTGCCGCCACCTCCATCTGCCAGGGGCGGTGGCGCTACCGTCAAGAGCCAGGAGCAGGATGCAATGCGTGCCGATACGCTCGTCTCCAGATTCGTCGAACATGAGCAGCTGCGGCCCGCATTCGCCGGGATGTCGGCCGAGAACACGGCATCGCAACGCGATGAGTCCGATCCGGGCGCAACCGGCGCACCGACCAACACCGACATGGGCGCGGTGTCCGGGCGCGCGCGCGGCGCTCTTCTGCGCACGGCCGATTACAACACGGGCGCTGAGCCCGATCAGAATCAACAGGAGGAAAAGCAGACCTTCCTGCGCAAAGGTGAGCGCAGCACCTATCTCGGGAGCAAGCTGACGGCGCCGGTGAGTCCCTTCGAGCTGAAGACCGGCACGGTAATTCCCGGAGTGCTGATCAGCGCCGTCAGTTCCGACCTCCCGGGTGAAATCATTGCCCAGGTCGCGGAAAACGTCTACGACACGGCCAGCGGCCGCTACCTGTTGATTCCTCAGGGTAGCAAGCTCTTCGGCCACTACGATTCGCAGGTGTCCTTCGGGCAGCGCCGCGTGTTGGTGAGCTGGCAGCGCCTGATCTATCCCAACGCCTATACGCTGGAGCTGCAGGGAATGAGCGGTCACGACGGCGAGGGTCAGTCTGGCTTCAGCGACCGCGTCAACAACCATTTGGGCCGAGTTTTCGGCTGGGGCCTGCTCACTTCCATGTTGTCCGCGGGATTCCAGCTGTCACAACCCGAGCAGGCCAACTCCCTGGTTCCGAGCAACGGCCAGGTGGCCGCCGCGGCTGTCGGCCAGCAGATGGCCCAGCTCGGTGCGCAGATAGCCAGCCGCAACATGCAGGTTCAGCCGACGATCGAGATACGCAAAGGGTATCGGCTGAATGTAATGGTGAATAAGGACGTAATTTTCCCGGGTAGCTACCCGCAGTGACCGTAAGGAGCCCGCAATGGCCTCAGAGATTTTAGCTGACCTTCCAGATTTGCCCACGAGAGAAGAATGGGTGAGAGAGACCCGCCGCTGGGTCCACCCGCGCAGCGACGAGCTGAAAGCTTTCGACAGGGCGTTGGACAACTATGCTCGCCTGCAAAGAGACTACAACGCGGCTCGAACTGCGGTCGAGTCCACCAACGTGTACATGCAGGCCGACTTGTCTCAACCGCACCGCTTGTTCATGGATGCGGCGAATGCTTTTGGGCAGGCAGCAGCTGCTTTCCAGGCTCTCGACAACGCTCATCAGAATTGGGGGGAAGGTCACGATAGCCGCAACAGAAAAGGGGCGCTCGATGATCTGCGAACCCGTATCGAGGCGGGCCGGGACGCTATCCAGCAGGGCCGGGATCGTTTGCAGGAGGCGACGGTGGAACTGGAGGCGCCAAAGGTCATCCACATGGTGTGGAACGGCAGCGAGCCGCGGGAGGACGTGCTCAGAAAGGCCAAGATCATGGAGATCGTTCACCCCGATCACACGATCAACCTCTGGGCCGACAAAGAATCCCTTCTGGCGAATGACTTCCGCCGCGAGACCGCGAAGCTGCGCGAGGGCGCCGGCAAGTTCGGTCCCGAGGATGACCCGGCTATCACTGCGCGAATGGAGCGCTGGAAAAATGACCCACACCTGAGCGAAGGACTGGACGTGAAGCTGGCTGGAGAGCCATGGGCCCAGGAAAAGCTGCAACAGCGCCGCGCCGCACTCGAGCACATGAGCGAAGTGTTTGCCGCCCCAACCAGCCGGACCCAGCTGCGGGATGTAGGCGAACGCTGGCAGGAAGGGCGCGAATACGTGAACGCCCCCGAAGCGTTGACTATGGACGAGCGGCGGCAACTCAGAGCTGCGTATCGCTTTGAAGCGGGTCAGCGCTGCAACTTCGGAGCTTCTTCCGACATCGCCCGGGACGTCATCCTCCACGATGAGCCCGGGAAATATTACGATTACGACAAATCTCCGCCGGTGAAAGGCTTTTCCGGACTGATTGACGCGTACAACACGGCGGTCGACGGGTACCTGAGGGCGCAGGTGTCTGCCAGAGGCAGACCGGACAACTCCGCCGTGCGGGTGCCTCCCGATCCGCAAGCGATGCAAGCCAACTATAACTTTCTGCGCAACACGTTCAGGGACGACAGCGTGCCGCAGCCCATTGATATTGCGAGGCGCGGAGCCCAGGTTCTGGATGCCCCGGGGTATCGGTTTCTGATCGGTGCCGCCCGGGAGCACATCGACCAGTTCGTCCCGAGGCCTGACGGCACCCTGCCTGCAAAACAACACGATAGCCACGCTGCCCTGCTGGAGCACGTCAATCAATTCGACTCTACTGGCCGGGTACAGGAGGCGTTCAAGCAGTGGGCAGGAGGCGTCCACAGTGTCCAGGACGGGTACGAGCCGATACCCGCAATCAGGGTATCGAAACTCATGTTCAAGATGTTGGAGCTGCGCCCCGGAGGAGGCGCCGTGATCAACTCCGTCCAGGCGACATCGACGCCGGCCGCCAGGGGAATGACCATGGTGATCCGGAGCAAAATGGAGCGCTTGGAGGAGATGCGTCAGCCCGAGAACAAGCGGCTATACATGGACGACTCCGAGAGAAATCGACGCGGGAATATTGACACCACGGTCCTGGCGAGCGGTCCCGGCGCCGTGACCAACAACGAGCCACTGCTGCAAGGTCTGCGGGACCGGTGTGGGGCTGCAGGCAGGGGCAGCGACTTCATGAAAGTCCCGTACTCGCATTTCCCCAATCCGAGTCTTTCGGAGCTGGATACGTCCTGGGCCCCGGCGGCCCCAAAGCGCCCAACTTCCACAGAGCACTCGACTGGTTGGGTGAGCGCCGTGGGAACCGCTCCCATCACGGACTTCTCGGACATACATCCGACCCTGGTCAAGCTGTTCGAGGCATCGGGAATCAGAACTCCATCCGTGCAACGCTCGGAAATCAGCCGGGAACGTGAGCAATTGCCGCAGAGGCGCGCAGGCGAGCCGTCACGGTCTTCGGAGGTGTCTTTGGACAGTGAAGGCCAGCCGAAGCGCGGCAGGGCCCTCAGCAGGTAGTCACACACGTAACTTTGGGGCCCGGCCGGGATTGGCCCGGCTGGGCTTGCAGGTCACGACCATGAACGATCGAGATTCCTCGACGAGCCCGTTCTATGCGGCTCCCCGGCGGAGCATGGGACCGGGCGCACTGGCCATGCGCAACATTGCGGTTGGGGTGCTGCTGCTCGTCATTCTGTCCTGCGGCTGCACTCAATATGTGGCGAGCCAGTTGGCCTACCAGAGCGCATTGGGAGAGCCGATCCTGTCGTTGGGTGGGTGGAAGTTATATAGCCCAACCGACTGGTTGGGTTGGTACCTGAAGTGGCACCAGTTGGCTGCTCCAGCCGTGCGGAGTGCATTCCGCGCGGCCGCGTGGGCTTCCTTGACCGGTGGTGTCGTGATCGCCGTCATAGTGTTCCGTGTTATTGCGCACGGCCGGGAGCAAATAGCGCGCGCGTCTGAGAACTTGCACGGCTCTGCCCATTGGGCATCTGCCGTCGAAGTGCGTCAGACGGGATTGCTCGGCGATGGTGGAGTATACGTGGGTGCCTGGAAACACCCACGCACCGGCACGATTCACTACCTGCGTCACGACGGACCGGAGCACATCATGGCATTCGCGCCGACGCGCTCAGGCAAGGGTGTTGGTCTCGTTCTGCCGACACTCCTCTCCTGGCCGCATAGCGCGGTGATCTATGACATCAAAGGGGAAAACTGGGCTTTGACCTCCGGGTGGCGGCGGCAGGAGGCCGGCAATCACGTACTGAAATTCGAGCCATCGGCGGCGGATGGTACCAGCGCGCGCTTCAATCCCCTGGCGGAAGTTCGTCTGCGTTCGGAGCGCGAAGTCGCCGACGTTCAGAACATCATGACCATGGTCGTGGATCCTGACGGGAAGGGGTTGAATGACCACTGGCAGAAGTCATCCCAAGCGTTGTTGGTTGGGGTAGCTCTGCACGTGCTGTATGCCGAAAAGAACAAGACGTTGAACGGCATAGTCGAGTTCCTGAGCAACCCCACCCGCACGGTGGTGAAAACCATGCAGTTCATGCTCGATACGGATCATGACCTGGAGGGCGACGGCTGGCCGGGTCCGGGTGGCACACCGGGCTTCTGCCATCCCGTGGTTGCGGCCGCGGCGCGCGACATGCTGAACAAAGCGGAGGAAGAACAATCGAGCGTACTGTCGACAGCGATCGCCTTCCTGACGCTGTACCGGGACCCGATTGTCGCCCGTAACACCTGCGCGTGCGATTTCCGGATCGCAGATCTGATGCAGCACGATGAGCCGGTCTCGCTGTACCTCGTGGTTCCGCCTTCCGATAAAGCCCGCCTGCGGCCGTTGATCCGCCTGCTCATCAATCAGATCGTGCGCGGATTGACGGAAAAGATGCAGTTTGAGGGCGGACGCAGCGTCGCCGGCTACCGGCATCGGCTGCTGCTCATGTTGGATGAGTTCCCCAGCCTGGGACGGTTGGAGGTGTTCGAGGAATCACTGGCGTTCATCGCGGGTTATGGCCTGAAGGCCTACCTGATCATCCAGGATATCTCCCAGCTGTGGACGGCGTATGGAAAGGACGAGAGCATCTTCTCGAACTGTCACGTACGCGTGGCGTATGCACCCAACAAAATCGAAACTGCCGACCTGTTGTCGAGAATGACGGGTGTCGCGACGATCGTCAAACGCTCTCATTCCATCTCGGCGGGCCTTTTTGGATCGAGGGCAAATGTCTCGACATCCACCCAGGAGACGCAGCGGCCGTTGCTCACCTCCGACGAGGTCATGCGTCTGCCGGCCGCCAGGAAGGATGCGGGCGGCAACGTGACTGAGCCCGGCGACATGCTGATCTTCATGGCGGGGCAGACGCCGATCTACGGTAAGCAGATTCTGTACTTTCTGGATCCAACGTTCTCGATGCGCGCCCGGCTGACCGCTCCGCACCGAAGCGACGTCATCGACTGATCCACGCCGGCCGGATTCTGCAATACAAACTCAACACGATTCGATAGCGTCGATAACAGACACGTGATGCCCAGGAGTCACACTGATGGAAGATGTAAACAGGCGGCGGCAACCGGCGATTGACGGCGACACGGAAGAGCGCATCAGGGCGATTCCCGCCCTGCGTGTTCTGCCTGGCGGGATTCCTGTTCAGCAGATCGAGGCAGCAGTGCAGGGATATGAGCGTACGCGAGTTGCGTACCAGGTGCTTGCCGACCGCAATTCACAACAGTTCGAGGACTACGAGCGCCTGGCACGCGATCCGGAATCGACCAACTACCAGCGCAAGGGATATGTGGAATTTCGGGAGAAGCTCGCTGCCACCTTCGCGCAGGCCGAGCTTGCCCTCGGGAACGTCTCGAATGCTCTCAAAAACGTCGCTGTGCGTGGCCAGTCGGGCAGTGCTGCCGTCACTGAGCTGAACCAGATGATGAACCTGCAGGTACCCCACATGCGAGAGTTGGGTTCGCAGCTCGAGAATTCGCAGGCGGCGTTCTCGAGTCTCGAGGAGAGGCTGAGCGCAATGCACACGCCGCGGTTCGCGATCGATGCGCAGGTCCGCCAGAGATTGCTGATCTCGGTAGACGTGCCCGAGCTGCCCTCGGCACAGCAGTGGCGGGATCAGACCCGGGGCAGACTTCCCCTGGGGGATAAGAAATTCAAGGCGATCGAAGCCGATCTGCAGGACTATGCGAAGTGTCGCGGTGAATATGAGCAGACGGCTGCGCAGAATACGAAGAGCTTCAGCCGTTTCGAGGGCGAGTTGGAATACGGTCCGCCGACAGAGCGATATCAGGACTACAAGACGGCACTCAAACAGAGGCTGGATGCCACGGAGGCCTCGTTGCGCGGGCTGTCCGATAAGCTGAACGAGTTGGGTGAGGTCAAGGGCTCGCGGCAGCCGGCCGTGGATGACCTGCGCCAGCGTGTCCGCAGGGCCGACGCTGCAATCAAGATGGCCAATACGGTGTTCGCACAGGCTGCGGGTCTGCTCGAGACGATTGGTGCAGAGTCGCAAAACAGAGCACCGCCGGCGCTCCTCAAAGCGCGCGACGCGCCAGTGCAGGCCGGACAGCGAACTGCCGTACGCCCACCTGACCTCAACAAGCCTCTGCCGGAGCGGCCAGCAACACTCCGGCCTGATTCGGAGATTCTCCCGAGGGACGAGATCATTCCGATCGGGCTTGCAAGCGACGCTCAGCCCCGGGAGGCCAGGGCAAGGGGGCGGCGCCGGTGACCGTTGACTACCAATCGAGGCAAGGGCACGACTGCCCGAGCAACACCAACCCTTGAATTATTGCGAACGGAGGCTCGGATTGAGTGGGTGTGAGTAAGCGGAGGGGGGCGAGTTTCTGAAAGGCCTGTACGACCCCGACAAACACGTTCAGCTCGCCGAGTGGAGCTCGGCGCAGGTGTTCTTCAGGCGATGCGACGAGTGTCACTTATCTTTGGCAGGGCCGGGCGTTCGAGCAGACGCGCGCACTATCGGGTCAGGCTATCGCGGCCTGACTCAAACCCGGAGCTCTCCGGGAATCCCAGGGTGGTTCACAAGGGTCAAAAGATTGAAGATTACGACTCAAATATCTCGAAACCGAGGACCAGGAAACCAGGAATGCGATGAAGTGAATTCCTGATCCACGCCATGCCCGCTCTTCCCGCGGATGCTCACCGGCAACACACTGGTGGCGAACGCCTGTCGCAAGTTAGTGCCGGGGTGCTGCGGCGCAGCGTGCGGACAATGCGATCCTGCGAATAGCATAGCGGCGCCCTGGCCTCGAGCCCGCCCGAAAGGCCCGCCACTGCCGGGTCAGATTTACGGAGCAGCTCACGCCCACACCAACAACATAACTTCATCTCGGGGACTTCAAAATGAAACATACAATCGCAAAGACTGCTGTCGCTTTCTCGGCGCTCATAGTGTCATCGGTCTCGATGGGTAATGGAGCGGACTTTAACGACGGACCGGTCGTGAATGTGTCTGCCATTCGTACGGTCGACGGACACTTCGATGACTACATGCATTGGCTGGCAACGGGCTTCAAGAAGCAGGAGGAAGCCGCCAAGAAGGCGGGGCTGATCGTCGGGTATCACGTTTACACGGCGGAGCCGCGCGGTCCGAACGATCCTGACGTCTATCTGGTCGTCGAATACAAGAACTGGGCTGCCCTGGATGGCATCGGCGCAAAGTTTGATGCGCTGACCACCCAGACAGAGGGCTCCGTACAGAAGGCCGACGACGCTCAGGTGGCGCGCGCCAAGATCCGGACGGTGCTCGGTTCGGAGACGATTCAGGAAGCGCTGTTGAAATAAGCCTTGCGAAGGCGGGGGCGCGGACGGATGCCAGCGCCCCCGGCTTCTGAGGTGAGAGCGCTGGTGCATGAGGCCTAGCCTCCATGGACTTCCACTGCCGTCGCCCATGGCGTTCGACCGTTTCAGATCGGCGAATGCGGTTGCCTTTGAAGTCAGGTTCAACCAACGAATGAAGCGCGCGGCTCTGCCGAGCAGGCGAACCAGTGGAATTGGCAGGGAATTGATCGACATCGCCTTCAGGGCGGCGATGTAGTCGTCTCGGTAAACAGTCGGAATGATGATTCGAGTCAGGCCGGCTTCGGTCAGAAACAGATTCTTTTGCTGCTGCTCAATGATTCTCGTTGGGAGTAAGAACTCAGCGAACACCCCGGGTGCTCTGCTCACGCCTTTCTTTGTTGCGAGAACCAGGCTCGGGAGTGCGGAAGATTGAGCAGGACACTGGCCCAAGCGTTCAGCATCATCTGAACCACAAAGGCAGCACCCAGGATCGGATTTCTAGCGTAGATTGGGAAGATGGTAGTTGAATAGAAATTCCAGAATATCGGAATGGCGAGAAAGCCTAGCACTGTAAGAATTGTTACGAGCAACCTCATCCAGTTCCTGCCAGCCTTCAATTTGGAAACAGTCCACCCGGTGATTGCAAAACCTAAAGCGGCTCCTATCATCCCGCCAATTACCGATGGAGTTGCTGATTGGCGCAAAACGTTGACAGTGGTGCCTACGAGCGATAGGCCGAACGATGCCCAGAATAGCTTGCACGCGATCAGCACCGTACGGTTGTCCATGACCGAATCACCGCAGAAGTCAGCGACCGGCGTTGTTGGTGGCGAGTAAGGGTTATGTTCCATTGCGCTACAGCTCGACACCAGCTTTGAAGCTTCGATTGAGCATGCGGAGAAGTTTACATTGAGTAAGCGACGTAGCGGTAGGTCGGGTGCCGCCATTCCGCCTGCAACTGGTAGATGAAGGAACGGCCGAAGCGATTCCGACCCTAGCCTTCATGGACCGTCTGCTGAGTGCCGTCAAATGCACGGACGTCCGACTTGGGCGGTCATCCTCCGAGGCCGAGCGATGGGAGATGATGGCCCCTGAGGCGACGAGAGAGCAGGCTGAGTTGATGAGCGTCTCTCCGCTTGATGCACAGGCGTGTAGTGATGTCGCGCTCAGTCCAGCTTGATTGCAACGAGATTCCCGTCACTCAGTGTTGCGCCGGTCACGATGTAAAGCATGGGTGCGGCAGATATCGCGATCATCCCTGGTTTTGGGTAGTGCCACACCGCCTGATGTGTCTTCAGGTCGATCGCGTAAACGTTCATATCCGTGCTGACGAACAGCAGATTCCGAGCGACGACTATGTTCCGGTGGAATGAGGAGTCGCCAGCAGGCGGCGTCCATGACCACTGAATTTGACCGTCAGCCTCGCTGATGGCATCGAGCGTCGCTGGCGCATTGCGCGCGGCATACATCACCCCATTGGCAAGCGCGGGATGCGTCAAATAGGCGTTCTGGGTGCGCCACTTGTAGGTTTTCCCTACGAGGTCGTAGCTGACGATGATGCGGCTCTCATACTGCTCGCTGCTACTCGCAGCGCGGCCGCTGAATCCAAAACCGCTGAACGAAAGAACGTCATTATTCGAGCCGATGACCGGGGCTGAGAAGATGCTGTAGTCCGTTAACCCAGGCCAGAATGGGTCGGTGATGAATGTCACCGCTGAGCCGGTGGCCCGGTCGAGCACATTGAGACCGCCATTTCCATACTGATACACATAGTGCAGATCAGCGGCTGGAGTCGCTTGGTCGTCGTCCGTGCCAGCGGCAACGGACCATTGCGGCGTACCATCGGATGTTGCGAAGCTGTACACAATGCCAGCTTCTGAGGTTTGCAGCACCGAGTCACTCAGCGGTGTAGGCGCAAAGAAGGCCGACCATTGGCAGGCTGTAGGCATACGGAACTTGTATGTGCCCTGCGCCGCGTCGACTGCCCACGCTGCACAAACTTCGGACGGGTTCGTGCTTGGTACATACACTGTACCGTTCAGAAAGGCCGGCGGTCCTTCGGAAGCCATTGAGCCGAGGGCATAGATCCAACTCTGACTGCCATCGGATTCTTTGAGTGCGTACAACGCGCCCTGCCCGAAGTAGATGTCCTTCGTGACGAACACGAGTCCGTTACCAGTCGCAACCGAGTTGATTCCACCGATCGGCTCTGAATCTCCCGCCGGGCGTGACCAGGTCCAGGCGGGCGTGAATTTGCTCGGATCCAGCTGGACGTTCACGAACCCGGTGTGTCCCGCGTTGCGTTGGAAGGTCTGCCAATCGAGCAACCCAACATGGATCGCGTAGCTGAAAGACTGCTGCGTTCCTGGATAGGCCGTCGTGCACTTGGCGTCGGAGCACAGCTGAAAGCTGACCTGGCCGCTGTATTGGCCCGGAGCAAGATTGGGTACTGTGGTCAGGTGGACCGCATATTGGTTGGCAACTGAATTGTCGATCGCTCCTTGCAACTGGAGGGCCGTCGAATCCAGGGTGACTACCGGCGTGGTGGCTGCGCTGCTGCGCCCGGTTATGTTGACCGTGAATCCGAGCGTGCCGGCGGCGCCCTCGACATATTGCGCTGTACCTGAACCCGGCGCGATCGCCGAGCTATACACATCGATGCATGCGACTGCGAGGTTGAGAATGTCGGCAGTGACTGTTCCGGCTCCACCGGAAACGGTGCATTGCTGTGCCGGATTGGAGGGTTGACTGGACACGGTGACATTGTAGGCACCCC
>Ga0068858_100001660_pt1 | contig 22733 bp, 18 predicted proteins | sample KBSSwiS12_FD_66589 | JGI IMG/M metagenome (GOLD analysis project Ga0068858, IMG submission 66589) | Switchgrass rhizosphere microbial communities from Kellogg Biological Station, Michigan, USA - KBS Switchgrass S1-2 | ecosystem: Host-associated > Plants > Roots > Rhizosphere > Soil ...
GGCGGGATGGACGAGCCCGAGCTCAAGATCATCGACGTGTTCATCTGCAAGCTGCGCAAGAAGCTCGCGCATGCCTGCGGCGGCGACAACTACATCGAGACGGTGTGGGGCCGCGGCTACGTGCTGCGCGATCCGAACGACCAGGCCGAAGCGGCCTGACTGCACCGGCCAAGCTGAACAAATTTCGCTGACCAGAAAACGGCCCGCTTGCCCTTCGGCAGGCGGGCCGTTGTCGTGATTCGGCCCCGATTCGCGCCGGTGGACGGGTGACACAGGGTGACACGGTGTCACCCTGCTTTTTCAGGCGTTTTCACTGTGATTTCAGCCGCTTGAGCCGAGCAGTGCATGGGTGACACTTTCACGGCGCGGTTTTTTGTTCGCACGGGTTCAAAGAACAGACCAACGACCGGGTCGGTCCGCCCTGCTTCTCGCAGGTACCTGGCGTGTAGGACAGCCTGCTTGTGCCTATCGTGCCCAGCACAGCTGGTGCGCACGAGCCAAGAACGGGGCATGACGATTGGCTGCGGGGCGCGATCGTCATCCCGCCAGGAGCGAATGCCGAGCTTGGTGACAAGCCCGCCAATCGGGAATAAGCACGCGCCGCTGACATCTACTGGTGGCATTCGCCGCGCAATCTCACCCCGCAGCTCCGGTGTAGCGGCTGGCGAGACGATGTCGGAAGGGGTGGGAGTTTGCCGGCGTATGACTTTCTTCGAGCGGATCATGGTCGCGTGGGACCTGTTTCGGCGAAATGATTTCGCCGCCGCGCTCGATCACGGGCGGGGGCTGCTCGAGGACTTCGGCGAGCGCGGCGACACACTCAACCTGATCGGGGCGGGCCACGCCCACAGCGGCAATTCCGCCGAGGCGGAGGTGGCCTATCGGCGTGCCATCGCGGCCGATCCGGGCTTTGCCCCGGCCTGGACCAACCTCGGCAACCTGCTGATGGGCCTCGGGCGGCTCGACGAGGCACACATCGCCTTCCGCGAGGCGGCCGAGCGCGATCCGGACTGCGCCGAGGCATGGAACAACCTTGGCTTGTTCGCGCGGCAAGAGGGGCGATGCGAGGAGGCGGTCGAGCTGCTTGAGCGGGCTCTCGCGATCAACCCCGAATTCACCCAGGCGCTGTTCAATCTCGGCACGGTGCTGGTGACGCTCCATCGCGGCACCGAGGCCGAAGCGGTGCTGCGGCGGTTGCTCGCGATAGCGCCAGCCGCGCGCGACGTCGAGGCCTGCCTCGGGGCTGCGCTCTGCGCGCAGGGGCGGCACGACGAGGGCGTGGCTGCCTACCGGCGCGAAATCGCGCGCGATCCGGCCAACCAGATGGCGCTGAACAACCTTGGCGTGCTGCTGCAGGAGCGGCGGCAGATCGCCGAGGCGCTGGACCTGCTCGGCCGCGCGGCGGCGGCGCACCCAACCGATGCGCTGACGCTGACCAACTATGCCAATATCCTGAGGATCGCGGACCGGCCCGACGAAGCCGGGCAATACTATCGCGCTGCCGCCAAGGCCGATCCCTCGTACACCCCGGCGGTGTCCAAGTGGATGCTCTCGGCCCGACAGGCGTGCGACTGGAGCGAACTGGCGACGATCGAGGCGCGGATCTCCGACAATCTGGCGAGCGGGACCGGGGAGCTGCCCGCGCCATTCGACCTGCTGGTCCATCCCGCGCTCAGCGCCGACCGGCACCGGGCGGTGGCCCATGCCTATGCCAACCGCATGTTCGGCCCGGCTCTGGCGCGCCCTCCGCTGGTCGCGCCAGGTGCGCTCGGCTGGCGCGAAGGCGAGCCCCTGCGGATCGGCTACGTTTCCGCCGATTACTCCGAGCACGCGACCATGCGGCTCCTTGGAGGGGTGTTCGATGCGCACGATCCGGCCTCGGTGGCCTTCGTGTGCTACTCGACCGGAGCGCTGATCGGCGCGCCGGAGCGCGCGCGAATTGAGCGGGCGCCGGCCTGCGCGGGCTTTCGCGACGTGGCGCAACTGTCGGACGAGGCGGCGGCACAGCTGATCCACGACGATGCCATTGACCTGCTGATCGATCTCAAGGGCTATACCAAGGAGAACCGTATCGGCATCCAGGCGCTGCGGCCGGCGCCGGTGGTGATTTCGTGGCTGGGCTATCCCGGCACGCTGGGCGAGCCACGGATGGCGGACTGGCTGATCGGCGATGCGGTGGTCTCGCCGCTCGAGCGGCAGGCCGACTTTTCCGAGGCGCTGGCGCTGATGCCGCACTGCTACCAGCCCAACGACGACAAGCTGATCCCAGGCCCCGCCCCGGACCGCCTGAGCCAGGGCCTCCCGGCCACCGGACTGGTGTTCTGCAATTTCAACGCCTGCTACAAGTTCTCTCCCCAGGGCTTCGCGCAGTGGATGGAACTGCTGCGCGAGGTGCCCGGAAGCGTGCTGTGGCTGCTCGATCCGGGCGCGGCGGCGTGGGCGCGGCTCGGCGCCGCCGCCGCTGCTGCCGGGGTGGACCCGGCCCGGCTGGTGTGCGCGCCCGCGCTCTCGCAGCGCGATCACCTGGCGCGGCTGCAGCTGGCCGACATCGCGCTCGATTGCTTCCCGTGCACCTCCCACACCACCGGGAGCGACGCCCTGCTGGCGGGCGTGCCCTACGTCACCCGCCTCGACGAGACCTTCGCCTCGCGCGTGGCGGCGAGCCTGGTCCATGCCGTGGGCCTGCCGCAGCTGGTGGCGGCGGACGATGCCGACGTGTACCGCCGGACTCTCGACCTTGCTCGCGACGCGCGCGCGCGCGAGGCCATGCGGCGGCACCTGCTGGCGGCGCGCCGCGCGAGCCCATTGTTCGACAATGCCGGGTTCACCCGCGACCTGGAACGGATCTACCGCGAGATCGCGCGCCGCACTGTGCGGGGCGACCGGGGCGGGTTCGTGCTGGCGGCGGCGGGTTGAGCGGGCGGCGCGCGCCGAGGGGTGCGCGTCAGGCGATGATGTCGGGGATAAGGTAGTCCTCGATCAGCGCGATCTGGTCCTTCAGCTTGAGCTTGCGCTTCTTCAGCCGCGCGACCTGGAGCTGGTCGCCCGGGCCTGCCGTGCTCAGCGCATCGATCGCGGCATCGAGATCGCGATGCTCAATTTTGAGCATTTCCAAACGCTTGCGCAGTTCTTCTTCACTGACGCCGTTCACCAGACCGTCCCTTGCCCCACGCCGACGATGAAGCGGGGCCGGAGCCGGTCCGGCGGCTGAACGCAGCACCGGCCAATTCCACCGCTTTCGGCTCGTATTCGCTTCGTTACCTAGGCTTAATGTGCTTTCCTGACAATCGCGCTGCTTGGCCCTTGCGGGGTGTTTGAGTCGCCGTGACGAGGGGCCCTTCCGGTATGCCGGAGCCGGGGCCTGGCGCGCGATGGTCGGGATCGACCAGAGCTGGAGCAACTGAGGAGGTATGCTCATGGAATCGTCGCATGTCAGCGCATTGCAGATGAAGCACGCAGGTCTCGAACGGCAGCTCGCCGAAGAGCTCAACCGGCCCGCGCCAGACCAATCGATGATCCAGGTACTCAAGAAGCGTAAGCTCAGGATCAAGGAAGAGCTCAACCACCACTGACGCCGGTCGCCGGGCCGTCTTTCGCGGTCCATGCTGACGGATGGTGTCCGTTTCGCACCGAAATGGGCCCATGTCGCGACGGATGGCCCGGCGTTCCGCTTCCCGCCCCGTTCCCATGACGCGCGGTTTCGGCTAACCGGCAGGTATGCCGTCAGCTGTTGCCGCCGCCCGGACCATTCTCACCCGCCTTCACGAAGTGATGGCGTCGCGCATGAACGCGCAGGCCAAGCTCAACACCGTGGTCGAGGTGATCGGCGAGAGCCTCGATAGCGAGGTCTGCTCGATCTACCTGCTGCGCGAGGGCATGCTCGAACTGTTCGCGACCCGCGGGCTGGCGCAGGAAGCCGTTCACGTCACGCGGATGGCGATCGGCGAAGGGCTGGTCGGCACGATCGCCGGCGGGGTCGATACGCTGAACCTTGCCGAGGCGACCGCCCACCCCGACTTCTCGTATCGCCCGGAAACCGGCGAGGACAAGTTCCATTCGTTCGCCGGCGTGCCGATCGTGCGGCGCGAGCGGGCGGTTGGCGTGCTCTGCGTCCAGCATGTCGATCCGCGGCGCTACGACGAGGTGGAGATCGAGGCGCTGCAGACCGTGGCGATGGTGCTGTCGGAGCTCATCGCCAATGCCGATCTCGTCGACGAGGACGACAGCTTCGGGCCCAACGCCGCGCAGACCGGGACCGAGATCCTGCGCGGGCTGACCCTGGTGAAGGGGCTCGCGGCGGGCGGTGCGGTGTTCCACCAGCCGCGCGTGACGATCGAGCATACCGTCGCCGAGGACACCGAGGCCGAGCGCCAGCGGGTCTATCTCGCGTTCGACAAGATGCGCGACCAGATCGAGCGGATGGCCGCGCAGGCCGAGTTCGGGGTGGGCGGCGAGCACGAGGAAGTGCTGCAGACCTACAAGATGTTCGCCTACGACGAGGGCTGGAGCCGTCGGATCAACGAGGCGATCGATTCCGGGCTCACCGCCGAGGCGGCGATCGAGCGCGTGCAGCAGCGCACCCGCATGCGCATGCGCCAGATCGACGATCCGCTGCTGGCGGACCGGATGCACGACCTCGAGGATCTGTCCAACCGGTTGCTGCGGACCGTCTCCGGCCAGCTCGGCACCGCGGCGAGCAAGGGGCTGCGGCAGGATTCGATCCTCATCGCCCGCAACCTCGGCCCAGCCGAGCTGCTCGAGTATGACCGGCGGCGGCTCAAGGGGGTGATCCTCGAGGAAGGCTCCCTCACCGCCCACGTGGTAATTGTTGCCCGCGCGATGGGCGTGCCGGTGATCGGGCGGGTGCGCGGGCTGAGGGCGATGGTCCGCGAGGGCGACCAGCTGCTGCTCGACGGCGACAGCGGCACGGCGACCGTGCGGCCGACCACGGCGCTGGTCGAAGCCTTCGAGGCCCGGTTCGCGAAGAATCGCGAACGTCAGGCCGCTTACGCCGCGATGCGCGATGTCGAGCCGCGCACGCGCGACGGCACGCGGATCATGGTGATGATGAACGCTGGCCTGCGCGACGACATGGCCATGCTCAACCTCACCGGCGCGGACGGGATCGGGCTCTATCGCACCGAGTTCCAGTTCCTCGTCTCCGCTACTCTACCCGCGCGCGAGCGGCAGACGCGGCTCTATCGCGAGGTGCTCGAGGCGGCGGGCAGCCGCCCGGTGGTGTTCCGCACGGTGGATATCGGCGGCGACAAGGCGCTGCCCTACCTGCGCCACGAAGACGGAGAGCGCGAGGAGAACCCTGCCATGGGCTGGCGCGCGTTGCGCGTCGCGCTCGAGCGCGAGGGGCTGCTCAAGGCCCAGGCCCGCGCGCTGCTCGAGGCGACCGCCGGGCGCACGCTCAACGTGATGTTCCCGATGGTCTCGGAGCCGTGGGAATTCGACGCGGCCAAGGCCGTGTTCGAAAAGCAGCTCGAGTACCTGAGGAAGCAGAAGCGGATGCTGCCCGAGGCGATCCGCTATGGCGCGATGCTCGAGGTGCCGGCGCTGGCCGAAGTGCTCGACGTGCTGGCGCCGAAGCTGTCGTTCCTGTCGATTGGGACGAACGACCTAACCCAGTTCCTGTTCGCCGCCGACCGCGCCAACCCGCGCCTGGCCGAGCGGTACGACTGGCTGAGCCCTTCGATCCTGCGCTTCCTGAGGCGCGTGCTGAAGGGCGTGGAGGGCTATCCGGTCGATGTGACCGTCTGCGGCGAAATGGGCGGCCGGAGATTGGAGGCGCTGGCGCTGATGGGCATCGGCGTCCGCCGGCTGTCGATCACCCCGGTCTCGGTCGGCCCGCTCAAGGAGCTGGTCAGCAAGGTCGACCTCGCCGAACTGTCGCAGGTGATGGAGGGCTGGCTGGCGACGCCGCCGCCGAACCTGCGCACCGCGCTGGCCGAATGGGCGATGTGGCGCGGGATCGAGTGCGACTGACGGAATCCCGCGAGGGGCGGTTTCCACAGGGCCGATTCGGCTGGTCCCGGTGGGGTGGCGTTTGGCCGTGTTCATAAGATGTACAGGTGCCGAATGCTTGACTTTGCCCGGTGCGCGGCCTTGGTTGCGTGCGGACGGGGCGCTCAACCATATCCGACGGGACCGGAATGGCCGAAGAACACCAACGTGAGGTCATCGAATTTCCTCAGCCGAGGCTGACCGCGGGGGCCCGATTGCGGGCCGCGCGGGAGCGATCCGGGCTCAGCCTCGAACAGGTCGCGGGCGAGACCCGCATCCCCATGCGCATGCTGACCCTGATCGAAGCGGGCAACTTTGCCGCGTTGCCGGCCAAGGCCTATGCGATGGGCTTCACCCGTACCTATGCCCGCGCGCTCGGCCTCGATGCCGATGAGCTGGTCGGTGAGGTGCGGCGCGAGCTGGGGATGGTCGAGCAGCACGACGGCCATGGCGCGCCGGCGTTCGAACCGGGTGATCCGGCCCGCGTGCCCACCGCGCGGTTCGCCTGGCTGGCGGCCGTGGCGGCGTTGGTCGTGCTGGCGGCCGGACTGGTGATGTGGCGCAGCTACTACGCCCCGTCGATGACCCTGCCGCCGCTGCCCGAGGCAACCGCTCCGGCCGAGGCGCTCGCGCCCGCGCCGGTTCTCGAGCCGCTGGCCAGCGGAGTGCCTGCGGTCGAGGCGACGGTCGGTACGGGGACGGTCCTGCCCCCGCCCGTCGCGAACGCCGGCCCGACGGCTGGCATGCGCACACCGGGGGCTGCCGCGACGACGCGCGCAGCGCCTGCGGCGGCACGCACTGCGCCACCTGCTCCTGCCGCGACGAGCGCTCCGCAAACGGCTGGGGAAAGCCCGGCGGCCGTGTCGGGCGGGCCGGTGGCGGGGGCCCGGGCCTCGGCCTCGCCAGCCGCGGCGGCACCTTCCACCACTCAGTAACTGCCCTGTCTCGACAGTGCCGGGGCGCTCCCGCTAAGCGGGCGGAAGGGGTGATCAGGGGTCGGTTGCGCGAGGCTGCGCCGGCCACGAAGCGAACGGGAGCAGCGGAGCCACGATGAACGGACTTACCGGAATGACGAAGCCTCGGCGGATGCGCGCGGCGGCGGGCGCGACGCTCGCCGCGTTCCTGCTCGGCACGTGCGCGCCGGCGCTGGCGCAGAGCGCGACCGGGCCGGACAGCGAAGCGCGGCTGCGCCGGATCGAGGCCGAGGTGAAGGCGCTGCAGCGGCAGGTCTTCCCGGGCGGCGACGGCAAGTATTTCGCCCCGCAGGTGACCGCGCCCGTCACCACGACCGAGGCGCCCGGAACCCCGGCGAGCACGCCGGTGAGCGACCTGCTGACCCGGATGGACGCGGTCGAGGCTTCGATCCAGCGGCTCACCGCGCAGAGCGAGGAGACCTCGAATCGCGTCGCGCAAATCGAGGCGAAGCTTGCCGCCGCCGCCGCCGCACCTGCGACGCCGACTGGCGCCGCCGATCCCGCGGCGGCGCCCGGTGCTGCGGCTGCGCCGGTAGCGGCTACCGCAGCGGCCTCTGCCGCCCCGGCCGCGATGGCTGCGCCTGCGCAGGCAGCGCCGCCGCCTGCGCCGCAACTGGCTTCGACCAAGCCGGCCCCGGCCAAGCCGGTCGCAGCCAAGCCCTCGGCCCAGCGCATCGCGGCGGTGCAGAAGATCGTGAAGCCCGAGACCGGCAACGCGGCGGACGACGAGTACAGCTACGGCTTCCGCTTGTGGGAGGCGAAGTTCTACCCCGAGGCGCAGCAGCAGTTGCGGCTCTACGTCGACAAGTATCCCAAGGACGCCAAGATCAGCTTCGGGCGCAACCTGCTGGGCCGCGCGTTCCTCGACGACGGCAAGCCGCGCGAGGCGGCGCCGTGGTTCCTGCAGAACTACCAGGCGGACAAGAAGGGTGCGCGTGCGCCCGACAGCCTGCTGATGCTGGCCGAATCGATGCGCCAGCTGGAAGACACGCGGCGCGGCTGCATCGCGCTCGGCGAATTCGCCGAGGCCTACCCCGGCGAGGCGGCCGCGCGGCTCAAGGCGCAATACGATGCGGTGCGCAGCGCGCTGAAGTGCGAGTGATGTGGCCGGGGCCAGCGATCCCGAGCAGGTCCGGCGTTTCGCCGAAGGGCTGACGCGGCTCTGGCCGGCGTCGCCCGGCGGGCGCGGCGGCAGGGGGCCGGCCGTGCGGCTGGGGATCGCGGTTTCGGGCGGACCGGACAGTCTGGCACTGCTGCTGCTTGCCGCCGCCGCCCTTCCCGGGCACGTGGCCGCGGCCACCGTCGATCATGGCTTGCGGCCGGGCAGCGCCGACGAGGCAGCATTCGTCGGCACGGTCTGCGCGGGGCTGGGCGTCAAGCACTCCGTGCTGACGGTGCGCGTGGGCGAAGGCAATCTCCAGAGCGAGGCGCGGGCCGCGCGCTACGCCGCGCTGGCGCAGTGGGCGGCGGATGCAGGGGTGGGCGCGCTGGCGACGGCGCATCATGCGGACGACCAGGCCGAGACACTGCTGGCGCGGCTCAACCGGGGTAGCGGAGTTGCCGGACTGGCCGGGGTGCGGGCGGCGGGCCGGGTGCCGGGGGGCGACCTGCTGCTGCTACGCCCCGTGCTGGACTGGCGGCGCGCGGAACTGGCCGCAGTGGTGGCTGCCGCGGGCCTGACGCCGGTGGACGATCCGAGCAACGCCGACGACCGCTTCGATCGCGCGCGGCTGCGCAAGGCGCTGAGGCAAGCGGACTGGCTTGACGTTCAGGCAATCGCGAAAGCGGCGCTGCATCTGGCCGAAGCCGATGCGGCGCTCGACTGGGCGACGGCGCGCGAGTGGCGCGAGGGTGTTTCGCCGGGGCCGCTCGGAAGCTTCGTCTACCGTCCGCAGGCGCCGCGGGCGATCGCACTCCGGGTGATCGCGCTGCTGGTCGAGCGGCTGGATGGCGAGGCCCCCCGGGGCAGCGCGGTGGCGCGGGTGTTCGACGGCCTGATCGCGGGACAACCCGCCTCGATCGGGGCGCTGGTCGCGCGGCCCACGCCCGAGGGCTGGACCTTTGCCACTGCTCCGGCGCGGCGGGCGAGCTGACAGCCGGTATCGCGCGTCAGGTCAGGCTGTCACCGAGCCCGACCATCTTGCCCCGGGTAATGTAGACCGGCGTGCCGAGGCCGGCGATGCCAAACAGCTTCTTGGCGAACGGGGTGGGCACGCCGACGCAGCCGTGGCTGGCATAGCCGTTCTCGACCTTGGTGCCGTGGATCGTCACGCCGTCGTTGGTGAGCCGCATCATGTAGGGCATCGGCGCGCCGTCGTAGATATTGGACTTGTGATCGGCGTCCTTCTCCGAGATCGGGAACAGGCCGGTGGGCGTGGGCTTCTCGCTCGTGCCGAGCAGGACCGCGGTCGCGGCGATCTCGTAGCCGCTTCGGAAGACCGAGAGCACCCGCGCATCGAGATCGACGGTGATGACCAGGGGGCCGGCGGGCACGCCCGCTTCGTCCCAGTGCCATTCGCCGTAGCGGATGGGGCCGGTGATCGGGAGGATGCGCTTGATCACCAGCCGGGGCGAGGCGCCCGGCGCGGGACTGACCGCGGTCGGGGCTGGGGGCGGGCTGGCGGCGGCAGGCGCGGCAACGTCGGCCTGGGCTGCGTCAGCCTGGCCGAGCTTGGCCGGATCAACTTCCAGCGGCGCAGCGGGAGAAGTCGCAGCAGCGACGGTCACGGCAGCCGGTTGGTCGCCACGCCCGGAGATCAGCCCGCCCGCGGCGAGCGCGAGGCCCGCGGCGGCCACGGCCAGTCCCACCCATCCCTGCTTGCGCAATTGCATTGTCCGTCACCCTCGTTTCGGGGTGGGTTGTCGCGCAGTTCATGGTGAGTCGCCAGTGGCTCGGGACGTGCGTCCCGGCCCGGGACTAGGCCGCCGCAAAGCTTAACGGCGCAACCGCTGGCAGGTCCGTGCCGGCCACTTGCGCGACGAGATCGGCGTAGCGGGCGAGAATGCGCTCGCGGGCGAAACGCTTGACCAGACGGTGCCCCATTGCGGCGTGGTGTGCGCGCTCGTGGGGGGCGGCGAGCAGGCGGGCGAGCGCCGCACCCAGCGCGGCAGGGTCTTCGGTCGGTACGAGCGTGCCGTTGACACCGGAGACGACGAGGTCGGCCGCGCCGTAGTCGCAATCAGTCAGCAGCAGCGGCGCGCCCGCCGCCATCGCTTCGGCCGCGGCATTGGGGAACCCTTCCCAGCGCGATGGCAGCACGAAGAGGTCGGCCGCCGCCATCCACGCGTGGGGATTGGCGGTGAAGCCCCTGAAGTGAACCCGCTGCGCCACGCCACGGGCTGCGGCGAGCGCTTGCAGCGCGGGCAGGCGACTGCCTTGGCCAAGGATCACGAGATCGTGCGTGGCGGCAGCGCCGCTGCGGGCAAAGCCCTCGATCAGCAGATCGTGGCCCTTCTGGTATTCGAGGCGCCCGACCGAGAGGATGAACGGCCGGGCTGGGAGATCGGGGGCCGGGCGGGCCGCGGCAGCGGAAACGGCGGGGATATCGACCGGGTTGTTGATCAGGTGGACCCGTGCCGGATCAACGCCAAGCAGGCCCGGCAGGTCGCGCGCCATGCCGGCGGCGTTGGCGATGATCGCATCGGCGCGGGCATAGGCGGCGCTGGTCAGCGCGAGGGAGGCGGCGCGGACAAGGCCGTTCGGCGACTCGTGACGGGCGGTGGCGGCGATGTTGTTGCCCTCCCGCACAATCCAGCGCGGCCGGCTGGCAGCCGGCATGCGCGCGAGAGCCAGCCAGGTGAGGATGGCGGTGCCCTTGAGGAAGCTCATCACCACGTCGGGGCGCAGGTCCTCGATCATCCGGCGGACTGCGCGGGGAGCGTGGAGCGCGGCGCCGGCGAGGGCGCGGGGGGCGAGGATCTCGCGGTTGGGCCGATCGAACCCGAACCGGTCCGCCTCGGGGGCGACGTGGACCCGCGCGGGGTCGAGCTCGTCGCGCCAGACCGAGCCGGGGTGGAGCAGGCCGAGGTGGACGTCGCAGTGATCGGGCAAGTGATCCGGCAGGCCGTTCATCAGGTGGACCGCGACGCGCTCTGCGCCGCCGCCCACCCAGTTGCCGAGCACGAGGAGCAGCCGCATCGGGCGCGTGGTGCGGCGATTGAAGATCCGGGCGTGGTGCATGTTCGTGAAAAGTCGGCAAGAGCAGATCGGGTTCCACAGGACTGCTGACAGCGTTGCAGGTTGGGGCTGTTGCGATCGCGCGGCAGCGCCTAAACATCCGGGCATGAGCGACGACCGAGCCAGCGCCAGTGGCGGAGACGCGCAACCGGCCGCGCTGAGCCCGCTGTCCGGCGTGCAACTGTGGCTGGCGGCGTTTGGCCTGGCGCTCACCAACTTCATCGTGATCCTCGACACGACCGTGACCAACGTCTCGGTGCCGCATATCGCCGGGGGGCTCGGGGTCTCGCCGTCGCAGGGGACGTGGACGATCACCTCCTACGCAGTGGCCGAGGCGATCACGGTGCCGCTTTCGGGCTGGCTGGCGGCGCGCTTCGGCACCTTGCGGACGCTGATCGTCGCGGTGCTGGGCTTTGCGCTGTTCTCGATCCTGTGCGGCTTTGCCCGGACGATCGAGCTGCTGGTGGCGATGCGGATCATGCAGGGGCTGTGCGGCGGGCCGCTGATGCCGATGACCCAGACGCTGATGCTGCGGATCTTCCCGCCGGACAAGCTTGGCGCCGCCAACGGCCTGTGGGGGGTGACGGCGATCGCGGCGCCGGTGATCGGGCCGCTGGCGGGGGGGTGGATCTCCGACAACTGGTCGTGGCCGTGGATCTTCTTCATCAACGTGCCGGTCGTGGCGATCAGCTTCACGATCATCGTCGCACAGCTCCGGCCATTCGAGACCCTGCGGCGGATCGAGCGAATCGACGTCGTCGGCCTGGTCCTGCTGGTGCTATTCGTCGGCTCGCTGCAACTGGTGCTCGACCTCGGTCGCGAATACGACTGGTTCTCGTCGCAGCTGATCGTGTGGCTGGCGGTGGTGAGCGCGATCACGTTCGTCGCCTTCGTGGTCTGGGAGCTGACCGACGCGCATCCGGTGGTCAACCTGCGCATATTGCGCCATCGCAACCTCGCGGTCGGGCTCCCGGTGATGGGCCTGGGGTTCGGATCAATACTCGGGCTGGTGGTGGTGGTGCCGTTGTGGCTGCAGTCGGTGGTCGGCTACACCTCGGATGACGCGGGGCAGGTCATGGCGGTGCAGGGGGTGCTGGCGGTGCTGCTTGCGCCTGCGGCGGCGATGCTGATCCAGCGCATCGACATCCGCATCATCGTCACCTGGGGGCTGCTGTGGCAGGCCTGCACGGTCGTGCTGCGCATGGGCTGGACAGCGGACGCGGGCTTCTGGACATATGCCACACCGCAACTGCTCCAGGGGGCGGGCCTCTCGTTCTTCTTCATCGGGATCATGACGCTGGCGGTCTCCGGATTGCCCCAGGACGAAGTGGCGCTTGCCTCGGGATTGCTCAATTTCGTCCGGACGATCTCGGGGGCGGCGGGTACCGCGCTGGCGACCGCCGCCTGGGACAATGCGACCCGGACGACGCGCGGCGAGATAGTCGGCACGCTCCACGGGGTGGAGCAGGCCGCGGGCCAGCTCCAGGGCGCCGGTTTGGGCAGCGGGGGATCGCTGGCGGTAATCGAGCGGATGGTCGACGCGCAGGCGGCGACGGTGGCGACGGCGCAGGTATTCGGGGGAGCGGGGCTGATCCTGGCCGCAACAGCGGCGCTGATCTGGCTGGTTCCGCGGACCGTGGTTACGGGTGGCCCGGTCGCCGCGCACTGACCTGCCGACCCGGCGGGTCAGTCGTGGCGGGATTGCCGTTTGATTCGATTGCAGCGGCGCTGTAGGCTGGGGCCCTGATCCGATCGGACGGGAGGCGCGGGGCAAGTCAGATGGGGATGCCAGCCGCACGTTTGGGCGACATGCACGTCTGCCCGATGGTCACCGGAACGGTGCCGCACGTGGGCGGCCCGGTCTTGCCGCCATGCGAACCCAAGGTGCTGACCGGCGGACGTCCCCAGGCGCGGATCGGCGACATGGCGACTTGCGCCGGCGCGCCCGATGTCATCGCGTTGGGGGCGATGACGGTGCTGGTCGGCGGCAAGCCGGCCGCGCGGATGCTGGATACCACCGTCCACGGCGGCAAGATCGTGGTGGGCGAACCCACGGTGCTGATCGGCGACAACGGCAGTGCCAGCAGCGGCACCCTCGGCATGGAACTCGTCGCGGCGATGATCGCGGCGGAAGGCTCGGGTGCCGCTCCGGCGGTGATGAAGCAAGCGCTGATCGCCGCCGCGAAGGCGGGCGTGCCGTTCTGCGAGCAGTGCCTCAAGGCCGCGCTCGCCGGCAAATAGATGGACCCCGCCTGGTATGCCTTGATCGATTGCGCCCAGGACCCGCGCCTGCGGCCCCTGGTCGAGCAGTGCCGCGAGCGATTGTGCCTGTTCAAGGGGCGCGATCTCGATCCGCAGCTGCTCGACGCCGCGCCGTGGCTGGTCCGGATCGACGCCGCCGAGCCGCTGCTCGGCATCTGGCAGCAGCATGGCCATGGCGCGAGCTGGGGGCTGATGGTGCTGTCCGACCTCACGATCGAGCGGCTCCAGCGCCACTTCCGGCGCTTCCTCCAGGCCAAGCTGCCCGACGGGATGGTCGTACTGTTCCGGTACTACGACCCGCGCGTGTTCAACACCTGGCTGCGGGCGGCGACGCCGGAGGAGCGGGCACCGTGGTTCGACGGGGTCATGCAATATTCGGTCGAGAGCGCGGGAGGAACCGCCATGCACCACTATCGCCTGCAGGACGGCCGCTTGCTGGACGGCGCCAGTGTCGTCGGCTGACCTGGCCGGAGCGCCGCCGTCGGTCAGGGCGGAGTGGCTGGCGATCGCCCTGGGCCTGATCGCCTCATGGGGCTGGCTCGGCTTCGCGCAGTTCGTCGGGAGCACGGTCAGCGATCCCTCGATCCCGACGATGGTGCTGTTCTACCTGCTGGTCTTCGCGCCGCTGGTCCCCATTGCGCTGGCTGCCGGGCGGATCGCGCGGATCGGCGCTCGTTCCCGTCCCGCTGCCCTGGGCGCCGAGCGCCGAGGCCTGGGCGCTGGTCGGCGAGGAAGGTCCGGCGATCGAGCTGCCGGGCCTGCAACCGCGCGGGATCGTCGAACGCATGGTGGAGATGGCGGCGTGATCAGCCCATTCCGGATCGAGGACAGTTCGGCAACGCATGTCGGCCATGTCCGCAAGGAGAACGAGGACAGCCACTACAGCGATGCCCGCGCCGGAGTCTGGCTGGTCGCCGACGGAATGGGCGGCCATGCCAACGGCAAGCACGCCTCGGAGGCGATCGCCCATGCGCTGAGCCTGGCCGAACTGCCGCACACCCTCGACGAGGCGGCCGGGGCGGTCGCCGATGCGATCCATCTCGCCAACCGCGCGATCCGCGAGCATTCGCAGGAGAACGATGTGCAGATGGGGTCCACCGCGGTGGCCCTCGTGGTGCGGGGCGACGAGTTCGCGGTGCTCTGGGCCGGGGACAGCCGGGCCTACCTCTATCGCCACGGCGCCCTGATCCCGCTGACCCGCGACCATACGCAGGTCCAGGAGATGGTCGACCGCGGGCTGCTCGCGCCGCACGAGGCCGACGATCACCCGATGAAGCACGTGCTGTCGCGCGCGGTCGGGGTGCAGGACAGCCTCGAGATCGACGCGATCCGCGACCGGCTGGAGAGCCGCGACCTGTTCGTGCTGTGCAGCGACGGACTCTACGGCATCGTCAGCGAGCCCGACATCGCCGCGATCCTCCACGCCCACGGGCCGGCGGCGAGCGAGGCGCTGGTCGAGGCCTGCCTCGCCGGCGGGGCGACCGATAACGTCACCGTTACCGTCGTCGGGGTGACCGAGCCGACCCTGTTGGTCCTCGGGGGAGCGCCGGCATGAGCGGGCCGGAGGATCAGGGCCCGGACCAGACTCCGGGGGAGGCCGCGGGCGGGATGGGCGGCGGCGCTCCGGACGAGCAGCGTACGGTGTTCATGCCGTCGATCCCGCCGGCGAGCCCCGACCCCGGGCCGGCAGCGCAGGGGCCTGCCGAACCACCGCCGTTCGCGTCCGCCGCGCCGGTCCCGACCGCGCCCCCCGGCTGGGGTCCGACCGAGCCGCCGCAATTCACCGCGATGCCCGGGGGCAGCTTCGCCGCGAGCGGGGCCCAGCCGCGGCAGGTGCAGGTCGGCGACGTGCTCAACCACCTCTACGAGGTCCGCCGGTTCATCGCGCGCGGCGGGATGGGCGAGGTGTTCGAGGGGGTGAACATCAACAGCGAGGACGAGCGGGTCGCGATCAAGGTGATCCTGCCGCACCTTGCCAGCGATCCCAGCGTGCTGGCGATGTTCCGCAAGGAGGCGCGTACGTTGACCCGGCTCAGCCACCCCGCGCTGGTCCAGTACCGCACGCTGGCGCAGGAGCCGCAGCTGGGCGTGTACTACATCGTCACCGAGTACATCGACGGTCGCAACATGTCGGACCTGCTGGGGCAGCTGAAGCCCTCGCCGGCCGAGCTGGCGGGGCTGATCCGGCGACTGGCGGAAGGCCTGGCGGTGGCCCATTCGCTCGGCGCGATCCACCGCGACATCTCGCCCGACAACGTCATGCTCGAGGGCGGGCAGCTCGGCGGCGCGAAGGTGATCGACTTCGGCATCGCCAAGGACCTCGATGCCGGGAGCCAGACAATCGTCGGCGACGGGTTTGCGGGCAAGCTCAACTACGTGGCCCCCGAGCAGCTCGGCGACTTCGACCGCGCGGTGGGGGCGTGGACCGACGTCTACAGCCTCGGGCTGACGATCCTCGCGGTGATCAACGGCCGCGACGTCAACATGGGCGGGTCGCTGGTTGACGCGGTCGACAAGCGCCGGGCCGGGCCTGACCTGTCCGCAGTGCCGGGGGAGTTGCGGCCGGTCCTTGAAGGGATGCTGCGGCCCAACCCGCAGGAGCGGTTCCGCTCGATGCCCGCCGTGGTCGATGCGCTGGTGCGGGGCGGTACGTCGGCTCCGGCTCCGGCTGCGCCGTCGGCTGCACCGGCTGGAGCGAGCAAGCTCAAGGCGGGCGGAGCAGGCTTGCGGCTGAGCCGTCCGGCACTGCTCGCAGGCGGTGGCCTGCTGGCGGCGGTGCTGCTTGCCGGGCTCGGCTGGGCGCTCTGGCCGGCGGGCGAGCCGGAGCCGGAGGCCGCGACGGCTGCGCCAGTGGGGGCAGCCGGAATCGATCCGCTGGCGACGGCGCGCCAGGCGCTGCAGGGCGGCGTCGCGCAGATCCAGTGCGCCTGGCTCGACGTGGCCGACCTGCAGGTGCGCGGCACCGAGGTCGCGGTTGCGCTGCGCGGCGTGGCGGGCGATCCGGTCAAGGCGCAGAACCAGGTCGGCCAGCTGCTCCAGGCCAAGGGGCTCAAGGCGGCCTCGATCGATTCGAGCGACGTGCAGCAGATCAGTCCGGCCGATTGCAGCGGCCTCGAGGCATTCCGCCAGATCCGCTCGACCGGCGCGGCGCACCTGACCCCGGCGCAGCCCAAGTTCGAGATGAACGTGCTGCCGCCCGAGAGCGCCGAGGCGGGCAAGCTCGGGGCGACGGCGGTGCTCGAGCTGGACCTTAACGGTCTCGTCGGCGACTTCGCGCTCGTCGGGATCGAGGACAGCGGCAAGATGACGCTGATCGACGGTCTCAGCCCGCAGGTCCTGGCGCAGGCCGGCTACGGCGTGCCGGGCAAGGCCAACGTCTACCGCCTGCCGCTGGAGACCACGCACAAGGGCTGGTCGGGCATTGCCCTGCTCAGCGGGCGCGGGCCGTTCGACAAGACCCTGCTGGGCGGCGAGGCCGGCTCGCACGGGCCCGAGTGGGCCGGGCAGTTCCTGAGCCGGGCGCGGGCGCAGGGGTGGCAGGCCGAGATGGTCTGGTACAAGACCGTGGACGAGCTGCCGAACGGGACGGCCAGCGCGGCGGCGGGTGCGGGGGCCGGGGCCGCTCCGGCACCGGCCGCTTAGGGTTCTGGCCGAGGCGGAGCCACGCTACGCCACCCGACCGTCGATGCGAGTGAGTAGATGCTCCGCTAGCGTGGGCTTGTCGTACACCCTCAGTGCGGCAAGCGCCTGTGCGGCCAAGGTCGCGGCATTCTCGGTTTCGCGGAAGAAAACGGCTTCCCCCCACAGCAGACGGTCGTGGGCGAAACGATGCGAGGGGACCGAGTATGCATATCGGTGCGGGATGATGAGATCGATGAGGACAAACCCGCAGGCATTCATATAGGCCTGTACTTCCGGATAGAGCGGCTGGCCGCGGTAGATCGGCTCGAACTCAACCTCACAATGCACGACGGCGGTGCTGGCAAGTGTCTTCTCGGCGCCTTTGAGGGCCATCAGCTCCGCGCCCTGGATATCCAGTTTGAGGAAGTCCACGGTCTTGACCGTCAACACGTCGTCCAGACGATGGGTCGCTACCTCCAGCTGGCGCACGGTCCGGAGATGATCCAAGCTCTCGAACCGGGCGCACAGCGGTTCATTGAGTGGAAACAGGGAGGAGGTCCCATCGTCATTGTTGATGTGAAGGACGTGGCGCTCTCCATCGCCGATGGCATGGGGGAGCATGACCAGGGAACCGTTCCCCTCGGCTGCCTCGCGCTTCTGCAACTGATCTTCCAGCGGCTCGAAGCCAATAATCTGGTATGGAAGGCCGGACTGGCAAAGCGGCTGGTAGACGTGCTCCTCTCCGGCAAGCGTCTGCGCGCCGACGTCCACGATGGTCAGTGGCCGCCCGCAAAGCGCCCCAGTCAGGGCGAGCTTGCATTTGTCGCCCAGGACACGCTCGTCCTCTGCCAAGGCGACAGATGCAAACCGTGCGCGATATTCATCGCTTGCCAGAATGCCCGCCAGAACGGCAGTCGGGTCTTCGGCAAAGATGGAGGCCCATGCGCGCAGCCCGTCCGGTTCCGGCGCGCGATCGAGTGCCAGCTGGTAGAGCGCCGCCACGTACTGCTCGACATCCATCGTTGCCATATCGTTCCTCGATCGGCCCCACACTGCATTCGCGCGGGACAGGGTCGTGCGGACGCGCTAACCATGGATACAATCGCGGATCAAGCCGCCGAGCGATGGGCGAGGGGATCAAACAACCCGGCCTGAGTTCGCCCGAATATGGCTGCTGTTGATGATCCGGAGCAGGAGCTGCGTAGTGGAATGAAGGTCTACGACTGTTTCACATTCTACAACGAGCTCGACCTACTCGAAATCAGGCTGGAGGAACTCGGCGACGCGGTAGACACCTTCGTCATAGTGGAAGCTACCGTTACGTTCCAAGGCAAGGACAAGCCGCTCTATTTTGAAGACAACCGACACCGGTTTGCAAAATTTGCCCACAAGATCCGCCATGTTGTGGTGGACCACCTGGCCGAGATCGGCGACCCTTGGCAGAGAGAGTGGGCCCAGCGCAACGCCATCAAGCGGGGCCTCACGGACGCAGCGGCAAGCGATGCGGTTATCGTCAGCGATGTCGATGAAATCGTGCGGGCCAGCACAATCCAGAACGCCGCGGTCCTCGGCGATTTCTGCTTCCTCGAAATGCAGCTCTACGCATACTTCCTGAATTGGAAGGCTTTGCCCTGGATCAAGCCTTACATGGCGCCGTGGTCGGTCATCGATGCCATGCCGGACCTCAACGCGCCGAGGCACGAGGAGCTGGCCTATCTCGATCACACCGGTCGACCACGCTCCACCCACGTCATTGCCGACGCGGGGTGGCATTTCTCATGGATGGGCGGCGTCGCCAACATGGTCGGCAAAATCGGGGCGTTTTCACATACCGAAGAGAGAGTTCAAGCTTGGCGGGACCCGGAATTTCTGACGGAGAAGATATCCGACAAGCGCTTCTTCGATATCTGCGAGCTCAAAGAGGTCGAAATTGACGGCACGTTCCCGGCATATGTTCAGTCGAGGCGTCGCCATCTCGAAGCCATCGGGCTGATCTCGCCCACGACCTCGTCGGCCCGATCCTTGCTCTCGCGATTGTTCCGGCCAAGGCGTGCGCGAAGCGATGCGCTTCGTTCCGGCAAGGGTTGACCTTTACCGCCACACGAGCGCTCCAGCCTCCTACCGCTGCCGCGCAGCCTCATCATATGCGCGGCGGAATTCCTTGGCGAACATGTCCATGAAGGCTTCGTCGGAGCCTTGGGCGACGCCGCTGAACTCACGTTCGTAGGCGGCCCAGAGGGCGGCGTCGCGGGCGGTGGGGAGGATGCGGGCGAAGAGCCCCGTGTCCTCGGCGCGGGCGCGGATGGCGTTGGGGCTGAAGCGTTCGAGGGTGGTGCGCAGCGCGCCCTGCATTGCGCGCAGGGTGGCCATCTGGTGGGCCTGGAGATCGCGGAAGGCATCCTCGATCGCGCGTTCGCCGTCCATGAAGCCGCGCTGCGGATCGTTGAGCAATTGTTCGATCGCCTGCTCGGGGGTGCGGGCGAACTTCAGCGGGTTGTTGCCGTCGAGCTCGAGACTGGTCGACTGCGCGCCGAGCTGGCTCTTGGCGCGGGCGCGGGCCTCGATCATCACTACCATGCCGGCGACGAGGCGGCGCAGCAGGCGTCCGGCGCGGGCGAGCGAATGGTCCGCGCCGCCCAGGATCTTGTCGGGCGCCAGGCCGAGCGCCGCCGCGAGAGTGGCGAGCGCATCGGCGCTCCCGGCGCCGGACGCGGGAGGAGAGCCAGTCTGCGGCGTGCTGGCCGCCGGCGGCGGCGCTGACGGGGGGGCGAGCGCGCCGGGTGGAGTGGCGGCGGGAGTAGCGGCAAAAGCCGGTGCGGGCTGGGCGGCCGGCTGGGGCGAGGACTGCTGGCCGAAGCCGCCGCGCGCCCAATCGACCACGTTGGACTGCGCGAACTTGCCCCAGATATCGTCGCCCGAGGGCGGTGCGGGGGCTGCGGCGGGGCTCGACCAGTCGGACGCGGGCTGGAGCGGGGCGGCGGCGGGGGCGCCCCAGGCCGAGCCGCCGGTCGGTTCGGGTGCGGGGTTCCAGGCAGGGGCGGCGGGCGCGGGCGGGGCTGCCGCGGACGGCGCCCCCCAGCTGTCGGCGGCGGGCGGGGGAGCGGCCGGAGGGGGCTCGGCCGGAGCGCCCCAGCCGTTGCCGCCGCCTGTGCCCTCGGCAGTGGGCGGCGGGGCCCAGCTCTGCGACATCGGCCCGGCGCCCGAGATGGCGGCGCTCGGCGGCGGGGCATCCCAGCTCGAGGCGCTGGCGGCGGGGGCGGCAGGCTCGCTCCCACTGGCGGCCCAGCCCTTCCATTCGGGTGTGGCGGGCTGTTCGTTGCGGGTAAGGGCGGCGCTGGCGGCGGCCTCGTCGAGCGCGGCGGCGATCTCGAACCGGCCGATCTGGAACACGTCGCCCGGGGCGATCGGGTGCGGGCCCGGCAGCCGCGCCGGATTGCCGAGCAGGAAAGTGCCGTTGGTGCTGTGATCGACGAGTTCGTAGATCCCGCCGGCAAAGCGGATCTCGCAATGGCGCGAGGAGATGTGCAGCGAGGGATCGGGCAGCGACCAGTCAGCCGTGGCGGCGCGCCCGATCAGCGCGCCGCGCTGGTCGAGCACGAGCGCGAGCGGGGAGCCGTTGTCGAGCCGATCGGCGTTGCGGATGGTCAGCGTGAGCGGCACGGAGAAAACTTAGCCACAACCCTTTGCAATGTCATCAGCCCCGCATCGCTCGCCCACCCGGTCAGGCGGCAATCAGGATTTCATCGCCGAGGGCGAGGCAGCGGTCGATCATCGCGCGCGGCTCGGGACCGGCGAAGGCGGCGCGCAGGATCGCGGCGGCGGCGAGCTTGGCGCAGAGATCGGGCGGGGGCTGGATGGCGGCGAGGTCTTCGGGAGCGAGCGAGCCGCCGGAGAGGAACACGGCCTGGCACAGCGCGGTGGATGGCGCATCCTCGTCGGCGGTCTCGGCATGGGCCTCGGCAGCGCGGCGCAGGGCTTCGCACGGATCGTCGACCCAGCGCAGCGCCGCTACCATGCCCGGGTCGGTCCGTTCGACCGCGCCTGTTTCGAGCAGGCTGCGCACCGCCCAGACCACGCATTCGTAGCGCGGCAGGGCATGGGCGAGAAACATGACCGAATGGGCCGGCTCGGCGGTTTCGCACAAGTGACGGAACCACTCGCGCGGGCGCTTGCCGCGGGCTTCGTCAGCCCTGGCGCGGCGGTCGACGGCGAGGGCCAGCGCGCCGGCGTCGGTCCATGGGGAGAGTGTCCAGTCAGCCATGGCTCAGTTGATCTTCACCAGCGTGCCCGTCTCGGTGAGGATGCCCTTGGCCTCGACCGTGGTCATCCCGCCCGAGAGCTTGGCGGTGGCCTGGCCTTCCATCTTCAGGTCGGTGGTGGAGATGGTGACCGAGGTGTTGTCGATCGTTATCGAACTGCCGCCGACGACGAGGGTGATTTTGCTGCCGGCCTTGATCGTGATTTCCTGGCCGGCCTCGATCTTGATCGAGTTGTTGACCTTGAGATTGTCGCCGGCGTGGACTTCGACCTTGCGTTCCTGCTCGATCGTGATCGTCTCGGTGCCCTTGACGTCTTCCTTGCGGTCCCCCTCGATCAGGATCTCCTCGTTCTTGTGCACCCGCTCCTTGCGGCTCCTGCCGACCTTGATCTCGACGTCGCGGCCGACGTGGTGAGTCTGGTCATGGCGCACCCGGCTGTTCATGTCCTTCTCGGCGTGGAGGAAGACCTCCTCGTTGTCGGTCGCATCGTCGAACCGGAGCTCGTTGGCGCCGGGCGCGCCGGTGTCGAGCTCCTCGGCCTCGGAGTAGCTGACGCCCTTGTCGCGCTTGTAGGTCTTGGTGCGCCAGATCGCCTTGGTCTTCTCCTTGTCGAGCGCGTAGACCGGGGGGTGCCCGGTGTTGTAGACCCGGCCGACGACGATCGGCCGGTCCGGATCGCCGTTGATGAAGTCGACCAGCACCTCGTGGCCGACGCGCGGGATGATCATGTTGCCGAGGTGACCGGTCTGCGAGACGCGGATCCAGCAGCTCGACTGGTCGTCGAGCTTGCCCTCGCGGTCCCAGTGGAACTGGACCTTGATCCGGCCATGCTCGTCGACGTGGATTTCCTCGCTCTTCGGGCCGGTGACCACCGCCGTCTCCGGGCCGCGGGCCATCGGGCGCGGGGTGACCAGCGGCGCGCGGAAGTTCACGTCGTTGGGAATGGTCGAGAATTCGACGTAGGTCTGCGAGGCGGCGGTGCCCGAGCGGTACTGTTCGTTGGCGAGGACCGTGCGGCAGCGCACCACGAGGTACTTGCGGTTGAGCCGGCCGATGCCGTGGCCCTTGAGCTCGAGGTGGAACCCGGTCTGCACCCCCGGGAAGGTGCTGGTGCCCTCGTAGCGCAGGCGCTGGGCGCGGCGGGATTCGAGCAGGATCGTGCTCAGGGTCTTGCCGACGCCCTCGTCGTAGTAGCGACCGGGCCACCGATAGACCTCGGCTTCGTCGAGCGGGTGGGCCTTGGTCTCGTGAGCCTCGGCCTCCCTGGGGCGGGTGGGTTGCTTGAAGTCGTAGTCGCGCAGGGTGACCCGCGCCTCGGCCCCGCTGCTCGCCCGCTCGTGCCACGATTGGACGAAGACGCCGGCCGAGCTGCTGCGCCCCTTGGAATCGACCAGCGCCATCGAGCTCGACAGCGGATTGAAGGTCATCGCA